>Ga0157359_1001079_pt1 | contig 10836 bp, 10 predicted proteins | sample AttcapACBM3_FD_111482 | JGI IMG/M metagenome (GOLD analysis project Ga0157359, IMG submission 111482) | Fungus gardens microbial communities from leaf cutter ant in Botucatu, State of São Paulo, Brazil - Atta capiguara ACBM3 | ecosystem: Host-associated > Fungi > Mycelium > Unclassified ...
AGCGAAAGTAGTGAGTGCCACTCATTCATGTGTTATATCAAATGATTACCTAATTGTTATCAATCAGATGTCATCAGCCCCTAACCCAAGATTGAAACCCAAGATTGAGGCAGGCGAGGACTACGAACAAAGGCTAGGTTAAGATATCTTTACCTCCCTCTGGAACCTTCATCAAGATCTGCCATTTGCTACTTGTATTTGTATAAGGCTCGACCAAGTTTTTGGGAAGTTTATCCAAGTAACCAGCAGAAATGCCATATATTTGCTCTTCGGTCATACTAGAGTAACCAGCCTGCTGTACTGCAATATTGGTATCTTTTTTTATTCCAATTAGTTCTTCTAAGGTAGGACAGTGAGCACATCAAACACAAATGGACAACTGATGGTAATCTCTAATTCCCAGTTGTACTTGCATTGCTTCAAGACTAGTACATTGCAATATTGATGAGATATCTTCAGTTACAAATGGACGGTCATTTTTGACAAACAACTGATTGTGCCATAGCACTGTAATGTCATTGCAATCTGGATAAAGAATTTGAGATATTTGTTCTGCAAAAGGGTGAGTCACAAATGTGACTGTTTTTATAATGTCTTGATAAAATGCATCCAAAACATGGGGTATAAGGGTATCATGACCATTTCTGGTACTTGTTTTAGAGTATTGAACAACAATAGCCATACAACGGCCAATGTTATATAGACCCTGTGTCCGGCAAGATGTGTTTCTAAGCTGAATGCAAGTAAGTTCTGTACTCCGACTTGGTGAACCTACTAACACCTCAATAGCAGCTATAAGAAACAGCAAACCATCTGCATAGTCATTTAACCATCTCCTCACTCACCCTAAATTCATCAGTGGAGTACTGTCTTCTACAATTGCAATAACAAATTCATCTCGCAATCTAGGACTGTCCATAACAAGAGTAAGAAATAAGTTCCAGTTGTAAAATTTATGATTCCAAGGATCGCTAACAAAGCTATATCCTTGTTTTGTGTTTGATAGATCATCAGCAATATGACTTGATATTTTCCATGGATTGCTAAGAAGAATATCTTGTATAAATTTATCATGTATCCACCATAGAAGTATTTGACCCATTTCTCTAAGCATAAACAAGATGATCTTGGATCCATGCCAAATAAACTTGGTGTGTTGTTCATTATACCAGATAAATGCAGGAAGTGATGGAGTAGTGTATGCGATAGAGGAAGCAATATATTGAAGCATATATAATTTATGAAAGGTAGATTTTTCTCCTTCATGGTACCAGTGTTCTAATGTTTGATAGCATTCACATAGAGTTCCTGTCTTCTCTTGATCTATATAAACATGAAACAGAAACACAGATCAAATATAGAGTATAAGCTTGGCAATAACTGGTGTGATTTCTGTTGCAAGAGCCCATCTATTGTCTGCTCTAATAGAAGATAATGCTAAAAAGCACATTGTAGGATCTCCAATTAGATTTCCAAGTAATGGATCCCAGATGCGAGTTCAGATAGCTATCAAAAGATCAACAATTTTGTTGACCTCCGCTGCTACCCTCTTGTTCACAAACGATTGTATGGACTGAGAAGTGATGTGTTCGTCCACATTGGTAAAGGTCTTTTCCTTCAACTCCCTCTTTTTCTCATTCTTCAGTGTCTCGGCACTCAGGATGTCATCAACAAATTGCATGGTGCAGTGGAAGACATGAGGGAGGTCCTCTAGGACCTTCTTGAATTTGCTGGAGAGGGTACTGTCAGCTACCCACCCTCTGAACACTGGGTGCCCATGACTAAAGTTAGTAGGCAGACCCCAGGATGATACCTTTGCATCTTTAAAAACCAAGTCAAATTTTTCCTGGAGATACACAACCAAGGAGGTATAAAACTGGGTGTCCTTGTACCGATTGGACTCCCCATACTCCATGATCTCTGTGTCCTCAACACAGAGGTGACATGCTTCTGCTAGCCAAGCGCACTCTTTCCTCTTGTGCTCAATGGCAGTATCGAGACAAGAGGCTACAAAAGCCTTGAGCGTATTAGCAAAGAGTTTGTCAGACCCTTGCTTGGCTTTGGCAGAAATAAAGCCTTTAACCACCTGGTAGGTGGTGGGCTTTATATTCAACCATGAGGATGTAGTCCCAGCCCTCTTGTGTCTCTCAAGCCCAGTGAGCTGAGAGAGAATGCCGGCATATTGCTAGTGGGCTTTCTGTGCCACTCTTAAGGCATCAGACAGTATATCCCTATAAGGGGATGGGACCATACAGACCAAGTCCAGCAAATTGCCAGCAGCCATAATGGATGCTCAGCATGCGAACTTGACTGAGGGCTCCCTTATCAAGTGGTAGAATTTACTACTGTCAACCATGGAGGTGTTCTCTATCATTCTAGTAATGGCAGGAATGATACCAGCAAGGGAGAGCCTATCCTTGAATACTGGTTTACAAGATCTATCCTCCATTTCACCATCTTTTATGATATGTTTACAAGCAAATGTTTCTGAAGAAGCGGTAGTTTTATATTAGTCAAACACATCAATTGAAGAGACAAACCTTATTTCTCAAGAGAATTCAAACAAATTATATCTACCCTCTAAGGTAGTGTTATTTCTTATTTTTTCAAGGTATAACCTGACAAGTATATTTTAGCATCTCTTTTTTAGTGAAAATATAACACCTACAAAAGCAACTGAGAACAATAAAAAAGAGGTATCTTATAGGAGTATCTATATTCAATGCTATTCTAATCTTATATTAGAATAATGTCTCTCATATGACATATGAAGACTGGTTATCTTACACAGCAAATAACTCTTTATCAGACAAGTCTTCAGATGCTGATCTCTGGAGCCAGCTTGGTGGCAAGATTGATGATGAATCACTTTGGAAAATAGTCAGAAATGTAACATAGACCAAAGTATGATTACTTATCTAGTGTTCATAATATTTGTTACTTAGCTAACCCATTAACACTTGTAGAATTCTCCAATTACTTCAAGTAAAGTCAAAGTGAGCCAAAGTTCAAAACATGAAATGGTTATATAACTTACTATTCTATTAGACAATTGATATAGAGAAGACTGCGTTGAAGTCAATGAAAAAGCTTCTTTGAAGTTCTAATTGCAACTGGACATCAGATGAACAATGTGAAGCAGTAATACATGCTTTATAAGGAGAAAAATATTTACCTATTGCTTTACCAACTGGTAGCGGAAATTCAATGGCCAGCTGCTATGCTAGATAGTGGAAAAACATTTCTTGTTATTGTTCCCTTGATATTACTTCTTGAAGATTGGGAACATCAGCTCAAATCATCTGGTACAAGATATAGTGTTTTTCAATATGGAACTCGTATATTTTCTGATTCTCCAATTATTCTTGCAACTATTGATCTGGCAATTAAGTCATATTTGATAGAGTGTATTGGAAATACTTACGCTAGTGAAAGCTTTGGAGAAGTTGTGATTGATGAAGTCCATGATGTTCTGGTATCTTGCAAGTTTCAGGACTATATGTGATCTGTATGGCAGCTTTGAACACTACCCTTTCCAGTAATTGCAATGTCTGGAACACTTCCAATCCATATAGAAGCCTCTCTTATTTCGGAACTATGTTTACAGCCAGATACAATTATTGTCCAGAAGTCATCCAATCGCCCTGAGCTTTAATATCATATTGAATCTGCATTAAAATCACCAAATGATCTTCAAAAACATATACAAGAAATCATCTACTCATAAAAACTTGGTTCTAGTAAAAGAGGACTAGTTTTTGTTACTAGTATCAGTAATGGGCTACTGTTAGCAAAAGGTCTTCAATGCAAATTCTATTGTGTAGATGATAGAATATATGCATCTTCAAGTGGTGATGAAGGAAAAAAAATGTTGGGGAAAGAGTTGAATATTTCAAAGTAAGGCATATTCAATCTGCAAAGTGATATTGTAAAAAGATGGAGGGAAGGTGCTGATGAAAAGAACAAAATACTTATATCAACAACTGCCTTTTCAACAGGAAATGATTATCCTGAAGTTCAGGTTGTAATTCTAGCTACAACACCATTTAATATAAGTACGGCCCTTTAAGAAATGGAAAGAGCTGGAAGGAATGGCAAGTTAGCTAAGTGCTGTATTATTCCAGCTATGAAAATTTTACCTCACCATTCTATTAATGATTTCTAGGATCTAAAGGGCTGCAAAGCAATGTATGATATGATTTAGACATCAACAGAATGTTTCCAACTTTGCTTTACACATTATATTGATGAAGGTAAAGATATTACATGTCTGCAAGATCTACAAAATCAGATACATAGTCAGTATCAAGATAAAGTCCAGCCAGATCTCTAGACTGTAGAAATGCCAAATCAGCTATATGCCGGAATCACTACTCAAACTTTACCTGCCCAATTTACAAAACAACATCTTCTATCTATATCAACTATACACTCTATCACTCAAACACACATCTGGCTGAAAACCAAATGTCTCTAACCTATACAAAATCATTCATCAACCTATGTATTCACATCCATACCATCTCCAATAATTGCCAATACATCACCTATAGAGATCTTTGATAATTCGTCTTTGAAGGAATATAAAGACCCTGAAAAATCCTTTGTAGAGCAGACTAGACTTGCTAAAAAGCAAAAGGTTGAGATCAAGTTTGAAAGGGAGAACTATGTGGCGAGTTTGAGAAAAGCATTGGATGTAATTGATGGCAAGTGTATTGTATGTATGGTGGAGAAACACTCTATCATAAATGGACATGATCATATGGCCAATTGGTGTACTTACCTTGATTTTGGCCAATTTTTGCAATGGAAGAAGAATATATGGTATACCACTTATATTCATGGCCCAATATGTGCTTGCTGTCATGTCCTACAAATCAATGATAATCTACATAAATGGATTTCACAGGAAACATCAGCATTTCATCAGTGTCCTTATTCTGATAGGACATTACCCTTGTCTTTGCTGTATTTTATCATTCTAACACTGGTCTACAGAAATTCAGTATGCAAAGTGGTTATGTAATATACCAGTTGCAAAAAGCAAGACAAACACAATGCAAATTATATTATGGTTTCTTGAACATCGTTGGTTTTATAGTGATTAGGATAGCCACAAGTATTTGAATTAAAAAAAAACATCCTAAATAAAATTTAGTATCAACCCAATCCACTTAAAAGATAGAGAAAATATACAATGAATAAAATGCGAAGAAGAAACTGTCTTCAAGTACACTAATTCTAGCATTCAGTACAAAGCATTTTCAAAACAAATAGGTAACTTACTATATATTGGGTCTCAACAATATATTGTTAAGGATAACTCTGTACAAAGACTTCAATACCTTACTAAACTGCTGTTGAGTAAAGCCATGCTGACTTGAGGTCATAAATATTCAGTGTGTTCTGCTTATCTAAAATTTAGCTGCTTACATCCTGGATATAGCCTGAATAGAATTTAGATGATGTAAGGAATAGTAGGAGCCACCAGTAGTATGAGTTAATAGTGGGAGAGACTCAAGAAAAGTACAATTGTCTGTCACGTTATGTTGTTTTGAGTTTGATGCAATATCACTCATACATCAATTTTAATTCACACATCTAATAAAAACTGATGGAATTCATATCTCACCCAATTTTCATCTGTTTCCCACATTATTACTACTGTTGGAAAGCATTTATTATGGAGAATATATTGGTATATTTAACACCAGCCATTTATTCATTATACTAGCTAATTCTGCAATATATCTATAGCAAGAAAACTAACAGGTCCATAATGTGAGTTGTATTATGATTTATAAAATCATGTAGCACATGTAAACATATAGGCATATAAATTATAATGTGTGCAGAAATTTCTAAAAAAACTGAGAATAATAGAGTAAGAAATTCTGTGCTCTAGACTGAAAATGGATTGAAATTCTGTGCTCTAGATTAAAAGGGACCAGAAATTCTGTGCTCTAAACTAAAAGAACCTGGAAATTCTGTACTCTATACTAAAAGGAACCAGAAATTCTATGCTCTATACTAAAAAAAAAAGATCGCTAGCTGGTTTGTTGGTAGTAATAGTGATGTTGTGGCAATCACTAGACACAAAGTCCAATAGCAGCACTACAAGTAAATCTCTCAGTAGGAATATCTAGTGGGAACATAAGTTGTGTATTCACAAGAGAACTTGATAGGGAACCATAACAGTATTTTACCAACTATTTATATAAAGTCTTCATGGTCTGTGCTATAACTTCTCTACACCTACCTTAACGTCCATGCTCTATCCTCATGTCTATTACTCATCTACCATGTGTCCTGACATCATACTCTTTAATCTCTGTCATATATGTGTACACCATGAGGAACCTATATCCCTTGATGTTATTCTAACCCTAGACTCTTCCGATCCTTCTAGACCCTAGATCCTTCCAGACTACTCTAGACTACTCTCAACTATTCTAGGCCTATGACATCATGTCATGTGACTTCCCAGTCACGTACCCTCTTTCTCTCATCATAGACTAATAATATACTACTACTATATCTTTATCTCTGTCCTAATCCTAATCCTAAAGTCTGTTTATACTTTTGTCTTATAACAAGTGATTCTATTGGTGTTAAATCAAATGAAATCTGCAAAAGTGTCTGATTTGGAGTTTTTCAGACACTTGTTGATGTTAGAAATGTGGATGTGAGCTGAGTTGATGATCAAATCATTGTAAACTTTGGTCATAGGGATTATGACCTCTCTCTTCAATGGCCCTCTAGTCGTCATGTTGATCCTAGGCTTCTTGTTACTCTCACAGCTATTTTTAATATTCAACACCTTTTCCACTTTGTCCACCGACAAAGCAAGAAATACTTTCTCAACTTGCAAAATGTCTTTGACTTTGCACTGTTGTGGCAACCACTTATCACAATGACAAATGATAATACAAGCAAGTAAATCTCAAAGTGGATATAATGTGGAAAGTTCACAAGAGAACTTGACAAGGAGTCTCTGCTAAATTAGAGTCCTATATATACAGAGTACACATGGTTCATGCTATATCCTCATGTTTGCCTCATTTCTTACTCAAGGCTACTATATTGTATATATGTGCCCTGATATCATCTTCCAGATCCTTCTACTACATTCTAGGCCTATGACATCACATCATGTGACATGTCATGTGACTACAGTATCATATGCCTTTTTTATTATCCAAAAGAAAAAGAAATAAAAATAAAAATAAAATCAATATAAAATCAGAAAAATAAAAGAAAAGAAAAAGAAAAATTGTTAGTATTCTAGCATCCTATAACATGCATGAGATATTAGGTTTTGAAGACTACACATAGAACTTCTTCATGATTGAAGGTTTGGAAGCCTTCTTGATGGTAGACTCAACATTCTTGTTGGGAGAAGGTGAGGCCACTGACATATTTATAGTAGGAGGAGGAGCAGCCTCTGCAGAAGGCAGAGGGGTAGGATTATCCATCTTTGTGTTGAAAGTTGAGGTCTATAGCTGATTTTGCCTATATTAAGGTATGATATGCTTTCTGACATATTTCCTAATAGTCAGAGTCTTCTCTTTATCAAAAATGAGAGAATCCCACTTTGTGGTGTATATTGTGTCAATCAACTTCCAAAGATATTCAACAACTGGTACAAACTCTCCCTTTGGTGGTACCTTATTTACTGAATGATGTTTGATATAAGCCTTTATTCTTCTGATGGACTTGAAAATCATTTCAGTATCTTTGAACTGAGTATCCTCAGATCTGAATATAGATAACACATGGTATGCTCCATCCCAAGAGCTAGGGGTCACCAGTTAACCTTCACTGTAATCTAATACAGAAGGAGCAGCAGATTCTGCTCTGTTCTTGCTATTTGAACCCATATTATGTAATGGAACTTGAGATGATGACACATGTTCACTTGCAGGAGGAACATGCAGTGAGGGTGAGACAGGAGCTTCTGGAATATCTATGCTCCAGTCCATGTCTGTATTCTCCTGAGGCCTCTGGAAACTAGGGCTTAAGAATAGACTGATGAAAGATAACAACTATTTCTTGTTGTTGGTTTGTTTCAATTTTATATTGAACTAGCTCATAGTAGTAAAGGATAATGAAGAAGAAATATAATACTACTATTTCCTATAAGTGCTAACCACACAAGATAATGGTAGGAGAAAAGAAGTATTTGATACTTTTTCTTCTACTAGTCTAAAAAAATTATACTATCAAATATAAAAATATAAAAATAAAATATAAGAAAAATCAGAATATTAGCAAATAAAATATCAAAATACAGTTTATATCTAAAAGAGAAAATAATCTGTAGAAATAATATAAAAGAGATTATATAAAGTATAAAAACTTATGTAATATGATATATGATCATATAAGTATAAAATTATATTATAATATTGAATAACTATAGAATATTATATAGTCTACTGATAATCTTAGTCATAACTTTAAAGTAGGCTGGTAGTTACTATATATAGACTATAGTAGGAACTTTATTAAGTTTTTATATTACTTTAATTGTGATTTAAAAAATAAAACTAAAAGAAAGTAGAATATAAAAAGGTTTATAAAGTTAGATATACAACTATAAATACTAGAGAGAATTTCTAATACTATTTTATTTTAAGAATAAGAAATACAAAGTATACATATACTAATTCTTATTTTTTTAAAATCAACAATTTATTATGCAGGGCTTGTTATTGAAGTAACATAAAGAGTGAAAAAAGAGTAAAAGAAAAAGAAAGAAAATAAAACTATAAATAGGAAGTAACTAGCTAAAAGAATATATATCACAAATTAATCAAGTACTGCTTTCTCCCTGTTGAACTCTAGGAAAAGAGTAAAATGAGCTATAAGCTCTCTTCTCAGACTCTAATAGTTGTTGTATCTTTTGCACTTATACAGTATGTGTCTTCTTGTTTTAATTGGATAAAGTATATAAAAACATGCAAAGTCTTCCCTAGAGAAGAATCTTAAGCAATATTCACTGATAGGAGTGTGATTAACTATAGCTCTTGAAGCTTTTGCATATAATGAGTTTAAATGACCAAAATACATTAGCCATAATTCTTTTTTGGAATATATCAGTTCAATGATGTTGGAATTATTGTCAAGAAGTTTCTTCCTTTCTCATCTGAAATCTAGAATATTATTTTTCATGTATTGATGATTTCATCACATTTGCTCCTTCAACTGAAATTCTATGAAGATTTACATAGGAAGATAGGTAGTAGGTCAAATTTTTTGGTTTCTTTGTTAACTATTTTGCAAAGAAGCTATTTATCTTAACTTGGGCAGTCCCAAAATTTGAAAGAATTGTTGTGGTTTCTTCTGAAAAACTCTCTAAATCTCTTAGAGATAGACAATGTCTGAACCTGATATAGATAAATAGAAGAGTCAAATATTTTTTTTGTGTATGTATGGAATCAGTAATAACAACAATATGTTCAATGTTAGTTAATTGAGTGGCCTAGTTTAAACCACACCTAATCACAAATAATTTGGCATCACTTTCACATAATTTGGCTTCAGTGAAAGTGATGTTAACAGTATGGTGAATCATCTTGACAACAGGAGTATCATGGATGTGAATATAAGCAATAGATGTAGTGACTTGGTTTTTGATACTAGTATCTAATACAACAATAGTGGTTTTGGGATCCACTGACATATGGAAAATGAGTTCATCAAGTTTATGAAGATGTGCTTTTTCAACTTTAGCATATTTTTCGTTAGATAAATAAAATGAAGAACAACTAGGGAATATATCAATTAATCTATTTCTAGGAGAAAATTTATTACTAAAAGGATCAAAATAATTAAAGATGCTATTTAACCTATTGTTAACATCTACAATACGACCTTTAACTTTAAATCACTGTTTGGAAGTTAACTTTTTGAGCAATAGGTGATGATAGTTATTGTTAGAGGAGTGTCTTGATTCTAATAATAAATTGATAATGTGATTCAGTGATAACAATTGAGTTCTAAGTTGTAGTCTTCCACTAAGTTTTTGAAGGTATAAACATATAGGAATAAGGCTAGCAATTGCTTTAATACCTAATGATGGAGAAGTAAGAAATGCCCTTAGAATCCATAGAGCAGCTTGTCAAGATTGCAGAAAGTGGACTTAGTTTCTTTTTATCTTCTTTCTCATTTTTATTTTATTTTTGATTTATTTTTGATTTTTTCAATTTTTAGAACTCTGGACTTAGGGTTAGAAGTGATCAGTCATACTGTCACATCAGGTACATTTGATGGTGTAGTCACAACATTGATCATAGAACTTAAGAGAAGGAAGTAGAAGCTTCTGGAAAAAAGTGATATCATACAACATGGATAACACATGTTGACCTCATGCTTAACACATGGTCATTTAGGATAGGATGCACAGACCATTTGAATAGGTATATAAGGTAGACTACTTTGTAAAAAGCTCTCTATTGAGTTCTCTTGTGTCTTCTCTAATACAAGAGTTTGACCTTTATCCCACTCTAAGGATTTAAGGTTATAACACAGCTCTTCATTGCATATTTCTGAGGATTTTGAGTAGATATGCTAGGAAAGCTTTGTTATAAAATCACAAAGGGAATCTATATAGTAAGATAGGTAGGATGCACATCTTATATAAAAGGTGTTTTTGAGATGAGATGAGACCTCTTGACAAATTACCAAGCATTTTCATGCTTTTAATAGTGAAAATAGCCTTATTTGCATAGAAGTGTCATATGCAAGTCCACTTATCCAGAAATACATTCCTGCAGTGAAGTCACCTCCAAACATACAAGCCTGCTTTCCATGGTGGCCACCTTTCTTGCAATA
>Ga0157359_1001080_pt1 | contig 10834 bp, 5 predicted proteins | sample AttcapACBM3_FD_111482 | JGI IMG/M metagenome (GOLD analysis project Ga0157359, IMG submission 111482) | Fungus gardens microbial communities from leaf cutter ant in Botucatu, State of São Paulo, Brazil - Atta capiguara ACBM3 | ecosystem: Host-associated > Fungi > Mycelium > Unclassified ...
ACCCAGGTTCTTGCTCTCTATGTTAATGACAACTAGTCTAATGATGAGGAGCAGATGGTACTTTTTTAAAATCAACAATTTATTACACAGAGTACATAAACAGGCTATGGTAGTATGAAACTACTTAAATATAAAAGAGAGAAGTGAAGAAGGCAGAGACAGAGAGAAGTGAAGAAGCACAAATAAAAGAAATGTTATCCTGGAAGCAAAAAATATTTGGATTACCTTGAAGAAATCTAATGATGTCAGTTGGCATTTCACTGACTATTCCCTTGTATCTGGTGCACAAATCTCTAGTTGTGCCTTCCCACATGGGTGATGCATTCATACTTGGACATGTATATTCTCTTGGGAAAAACCAACAATGATATTCATAAATGCATGATTTGTAAGGAGTCTGGTTATCTGTGTACATAAGAAAATAGAGTGTCCAACATGCTTCTTTCACACTTCTTTCAAATATAAGGTTGTTGTTTATGTTGTTGAGCTTTAGGAAATGTCTTTCTCTGAAGTCTGAAGGTTGGAAACACATCTGTTACTATTGTATCAGATTCTTATATTTCTCTTTTCTATTAGGGAAACTGGGTGGAAGAGCAAGGCACTTCAAATCTCCAGGAAATCCTAAGTCTATTGTCCAAGAAATTACTGAACTATACACTTACCTTCAGAAAATTCTAAGAGAATAGAATGGGAATTTCTGAAGGTGACAACTACTTTATATAATAATAGGTCTATTCTAATATGTCAGAATTATGATTACATAAGCAAGGAATGATGATACTTAAGTAATCAGGAATAGTTTAAAATGGAGAAACTGAAATAAAAGAGTGTTAGAGTACTTAGCAGATACTTTCAGAGCATGGAAAAGCAGACAAGTAGATATGTAAATAACATATCCAAATGGTTGGGAGTATTGATATGTAGCTTGAAGAGGTCTGGAGTATGGAAAATTATATGAGTGAATGAGTGTAGATGTAGGAAAGGATCACAGAACATGGATCAGCTAACAAACATAGAAGAGAAAAATATTGGAAGAGCCAGTTGTCAGAGTTGTGAATGCTGGACTATATTTTTTTCTTTCTATTTTATTTTTAGTCTCTTTTCATCTTTCATCTCTATTTTATTTAGGGTTAGGATAGAGTATGATGTCACATGTCACATGTTACTGTCACAATATGGTCACATTATGTCACAGTCACAGTCACAAGATCATGTGATACAGAAAAAGTCATAGAAGATTCTGGAATAGGTAACATTATACAACATAGTAAAAGTATGTTAATCTTATAGATAACACATGGACATTAGGATAGGCTAGATACAACACAGCATGGACCAGGAACCAAGTGTATATAAGAAAGAGTAGTCTGTACTGAGAACTACATTGAGTTCTCTTGTGTTACTCAATATAAGAGTGGTTTTTTGTCCTAACTCTTTAGACTTAAGTCATAATACCAGTTCTCTTACATTTTCTGCTAAAGTACTAGGATATTTTGCTCAGAAATATAGGCTGTATAGGAAATCTTGTTTCTCTGTCAACTGAATAATGAGAAGTCTATTTCTCTGAGTTAGAAAAGTTTTAGAATTTGATATAGTTTTCTAAGTGTTATATAAGAAGTTTTTAAGATTTTTAGACTTGGCTAAAAGATGTGTATAATAAGACTTTATATTATGTGTCATATAGTTAGATAATAAGAGAGTATGGTAGAACTTGTTAAAAATACTTAGTTATACTTTAGGATAAGTTTGTTATAATATACTTAAATTTTTATTTTTATTTTTTATTTTCTTTTCTTATTTATTTTTCTTGATTCTTTTTTGGTCAATGAAGAGGCATATGACTATGGTCATATGATGTGATATTATAAGACTAAAACTTTGTAGAAGAAACTAGAACAATAATATCAAGGAGTATAGCTATAGTATATTTGCCTTGTAGTAACAGTATAGTAGACTTACAGATAACATATATACTTTGGAGTAGAGTTACTTATTAATATTACAGACTATAAAACTATCTACAGAAGGCAAAAGCACTTGGGTACTTTTTCAAGAAGTCAACAAAGTTCTCAATTGATGGAGATGGATTAATTTAGGAATTATAAGCAAATTTAGAGCAGTTTACAAAGATGTGTTAATATATTTCCATCTGGTAATGGTCACATGAACACTAGATGTACTTTATAAGTAAAAAGTACAGTCTATACTTTCTAATAGGAGCATAGTTAAGAATAGCTATAATTGTTCTGGCATATAATATGACTGACTAGCCAAAGTAAGTAAGCTAACTACTATCCTTGGAATAGTTAGGCTGAAGAAATTTGTAATTATTGCCTCTAAGAGTCAGAAAATGGTGCTCTCAAATAGTAGGATAATTAAAGAAGATTCTCCTAGTATCTAGATATGAAGTGATACTCTTAGAGCAAAGAGTATCAATAGATATTGCTAAATAAAGTTCAGCAGTTACTCTAGTGTTACTCTAGTATTAGTCACATTGTTATGGACCATTTGATAAAGAGACTACTCAGCTTTGCTTAGGAAATCCCTATTATGACTTAAGCTTAAGTATAAGAGCAAAAGATAGACCTTATATTGGGTTAACTCTAAAGAGTATGCATAATTGATATATAATATCATATCATTGTTCCAGAATATTTTATATTCTTTTATGAATTGTGATTGTATAACCATGACTTGTGACAGTCATGTATTACTGCAACATCATGCTGACTCCTAACTCCAAGTCCAAAATAAGAAAGTAAAATAGAAAAAATAAAATAAAAATAAGAAATAAAATAAAAATAAATAAAATCTTTTATCTTTAACTCTAACAATCCTAGAATTCAATTTTATAGCCAAGGCCACCACAAAAGAATGATCCAAGTATAGAATAGATAGCCAGAGAGTGGATCTGTCCAAAGTATACTAAGAGATCTACTATTAGTGTTATAAACAATAAACTTGACTTTATTTTTTTTAATTTTCTTTATTTTGAACTCAGGTGAAGAAGTGTGATATGATGGTCACAAATGTCACAGTCACATGTCACATAATCATGTAATACAGAAAAGATTATAGAAGATTCTGAAACAAATGATATTATACAGTATAATATTAGTATGTTAGCTTTATAGAAAGTATATAAACTTTAGGGTAGATTAGTCATAGGGTGTGCATAGACCATGGTCTACAGTATATTAGGTAGATTAGTTTGTAATTGAGTTCTCTTATATTACTTAATACAAAAGTGTGTCTTTTGTCTTAACTTAAGTTATAATATTTACTGTCTTTCTAGCAGAGTCTAGAGAGTTAATAATAAGAATTATGCATTCACTATCCATACTAGTGGCCTTAGAGACTTCTAGTTTTATAGCAAACAGCATAGTAGTATTAGGAGCAGTTTGTGTTGTAGCAACCACTAGACACAACATCTAATAGTAACACAAGTAATAAATTTCTCAGTAGGATATCAAGTGGAGATCACAAGAGAACTCAACAAGGAGTCTCTGCTGAATTGGTATTCTATTGATATAAATTACACATGGTCTGTGCTACTTAATAATTATCCTATCCTAATATCCATGTGTTGTCTATAAGTACACTATATGTACATTATGAGGTAGTCATGCAGTTAACATACTCCTTGACATCATCCATTTAGACTGCTCTAGCCTGCTCTAGTCTGTTCTAGGCTTTTATAACATCACATCATGTAACTGTAGTGTCACATACCTTTTCATCATCAATAAAAGGAAAAAGAAATTCAAACAAAAAGAAATATAAAATCAAGAAAAATGAATAAAAGAAAAAGAAAAATGTTAGTCTTCATGTGCATTATAACAGTTTGTTATAACTTAAGTTCCAGTGATAAAACAGAAAAAACACTTGTATTGAGTAATATAAGAGAGTTTAATAGAGTTTTAAGTATAAGCTAGTCTACTTTATATACTTCAGACTGTGGTCTGTACATATACTACAATTAACCTATCCTAATACCCATGTACTTTCTTTAAGGCTAACATATTGTTGCTATATTGTATAATATTATCTATTTCAGAACCTTTTATGATCTTTTCTGTGTTATATAATCATGTGACTACATTGTGACAGATATCATGCTTCTATCATACTTTGTGACCTATGTGACCATCATATATTATATTATATCATACTTTTTACCTAAGTTTAAAATTAAAAAAAGACAAAAATGAAAGAAAAAGAAAAAAAGAAATAAAATAAAGTTAAGTCCATTATTCATAATTCTGACATAGTTGTTCTACTAGCTGAAGACTTGGAAGATAATATCTGGTGGCTTAGTATCTGGAAATATATAGTAGAGATAGTTTACATGTTTCTGGAAAGTATAGTACTTGTATTAGTAATAATGATAAGAGAAAAGAGGCTACTTTATAACAAAGACAGTTTAGAGACTCTAGATAAGCTATGTAATCATCAAGACTTGAATGATTGCAAGGATGGAAGAAAATATAATTAGAGAAGCTGTCTAGTAGTCTACAATCTGATATAGTCTCAGTATTAAAAGAATTGAAGCATTCAGTGAGATTGAGAAGTTATACTTCAGTATCCAGGAGAAGATTCTTCAAACAAGTATACTAGGTATATTAGATCCAATAGAGCATCTCAAAAGTCCAAATAAGTGATTAGTACATTATCTGAGAATATGGAAGATAGGTCAGAATGACCTTTGGCTTCAGCTTGTGTACTGTATCTCTACTAGCCACACTGGTTGCATATTTTGAAATGGAAATTGAGGAACTTAGCAGGTGGAAAATTACCAAGAAGTGGTAAAGTATGTCATTACTAACACCAGAAATGAGTGTCGGTTTTAGTCAATTTTCAGGATAACTAATACAGTGTAAACTACCAGATTATATACTAGGTTTGCTACCTAGGATAGTTATTTGGAATGGAGACTATTAACTGATTTCTAGTAATCCTCAGATGTTAGAAGATGGAGGTTTATAGAGTGAACAAGGGCTAACAAAGATATCTGAGGTGGAATCAAGATATATAATCTATACTAGAAGAGGTCAGAGTATGGATGAGAGAGAAAAAATTATCCATAGGTTGGAATGGGATGTGACAAGATGTCATTTAAGAGAACAAGTGATTATGGGTGAGAGTAAGCATCCTTTGAGTTTTTAGTACTAAGTAAGGATATCAGTATATATTGTGAAGAAAGAGTAATAGTTCTGAGATAAGACTGCCAAACTAGCTTTTTTAGATAAAGTTGAATTAGAATAAGGCCTGCTAAAGTCTTATTTCTACTAGTGGATAAAGTATAAAATACACCCAAGACTCAAAGAGTAGCCTTGCATTATATGGCTGTTAAAAGCAACATCTGAGCCTTAATAGGTGCCCTAGAAAAAAACCAGAGTTGAAAGGCATAAATAATAATAGGAATGACACATGAGCAATATAAAAGCTATTTGTCAGGTAAGGAACATATCTGGAAGAGAAAGAAATCTGCAGAAAAATTATGAAAGATGTTGGATAAGGCATAGAAACATTATCTGTGATGTGTGGATCAGATCTTAGATAACCTCAGCTTCAACAGGTATAGTGTGCCTCTGTATGTTGTGATAGTCATATTTGGAAAGAGAGTATTAATGAAAAGTGGAACATGAGAGAAGTTGGAGTTCTGAACATAGATATTTAGAACAGTACACTATACTAGTTGATTTTCAAGATGAGAAACTACAGAGTACCTATACATCTTAAATACTAGTATTCAATAACTAAGACTATATCTAAGGATTGGAGAAGACAGATAACTAATCTGGGTACATTCAAGTCCTTAAAATAGAGCCTGGAATTCTATAGAGATTATGAGGGAGTTGTATAATTAGTTATGGAGTAATTGGATATGAAATGGAATTAGGTAGATCTGCATTAGAAAAGTATGTACTAACTGAAGAAAATATATTCTCTTCCATAGATATTTTGAGTAGATTAAATGTTAGAAAAGTATTATCCATGAGTTGGATGGATCAGATGTGTTTGGATAAGTGTGTGATACCATTTCTAAAGTGATAAAAGATACCTTATTGAGTTTCCAAGTATACTTATTGCTTTGATAGATAGTACTTTGGTAGAGTAGTAACAAACATGTTCTTTGAAGGACAGACATTGATCAAAGTAGAAGCTCAAGTATCTCTAATATATCTTAGGCTTAAGAGTAAGAGCACTGATTACTGAAAGGTCTAGCTCTGGGTTAAAGCTATTATGTATTTTAGAAAAATAAAAGATTTCTGACTTGTCATGCTCCATGACTAAGCTAAGCAATACCATCAAGTTTGTAACTACTCTATAACTACTATAAAGCTCTAGCAGGGTTGTATTATATGTTTTTTCCTAAGAGATTAGAAGACTATCATTAACAAATAAGAGAATAAAAGTATTTAAGTTAAGAGCTTAAGCTCTAAGTTTAAAAATGCAAATAAGAGGTACAATATAGAGTGCTGAAAGAATAGAAGAGAGTACAGAACCTTGTCTCATGTCTACATTTGTATCACAAGCACCAGAAATAAATGTCTTCCAAGAGTACTGAGTTGATATACCTACAAGATAGTTGGAAAAGATGTTCATAATACAGTTTGGAGATCCAAAGTGTTTAATAAAATCAAAGCAAGCATACTGTGGTTCAAAAAGGGATAGAATTGTGCAATATCAAATGCTACCACACTATTTTTGAGTCTCTTTGCCCAGCTAGCTCAAACCAAGTGTATTAGAAATACACTAGTATCTTCATTGGACTATTGAATCATATTTTCAAGCTAGTTGGGATGAAGAATACTATACTTGACAGCATTAAACTGAAGTCACATAGCAATCATCTTCTCAATAAGCTTTCCAGCATGTTAAGCAGAAACAGTAGGCCTGAAAGCTTTAGAAGTATCATAAGCAGATTTATCTGGCTTAAGTATAATAACAGAAACTGACTCCTTGAAGTATTTGGGCCAATATTATAGTGATAAATATATTAACCAAAGAGAGAATACATATAATGTAGGTATTATTGGCAAGAATAAGCTTGAGATGCTACTAAGTAATATAGTCAGAACATAGAGCAGAAATATTAGAGAAGGCTTGAAGTGCCTCCTACATCTCTGGCATTGAAAATAGCATCCAAGAGTAAGTAGCCTAGCTAAAGACCTCATTTACAGAAAGATCAATAAAATAATTAGCTACAGCATTATGAGACTGATGGAGGATACTCTACAAGTCTGAGAGGTTATTGCAGAATTGTTCTTAGAAGTAAATAGCTTCTATTGTAGGCAACTTACACTGTTTGACCCAGCTTATTAGATTCTAAGGTTGTTTGTTGGTAGATGCAATTTTAGCAATTCTGTTGTCAAAAAAGCATCACTTGGCCAGTCTAGTTGTAGTATAAAAGAAAAACCAGTCAGTGAAGCTTAGGGGTCTCTTTGTAGGGAGAACTATTGAACCTACAGAAAATGTTCAGTAAAAAGCCAACTCCCACCTACTAATTTCTTTGTGCTATTATGTCTAATAGTCTCTTGTTGTGAAAGACCTCCCTATTTGGTCTGCAGACTGGTCTGTTCAATAGTCAATAGTAGACTAAGCCTTTAACTAACAACCTTCTTATTAATCTAGAACTAGTACTGACTTAATGGCCAGAATCTCTAAGTAAGTTAGCATGAAGTTGTACCTATGCAGTACTTTAGGTAGAATTTCTTATATCCTGGTAATTCCAACACTCTGGATTCAACTTAAGCTTGAACTGGTTATTATTATACTAGCAGACTAACAGTAGATATAAATCTTTCAAGCCAGAGAAGGAGAATTACTCCATTTTGCTATAGCCTCGCTAAGGTAGAAATACTACATTCTACTATATCTTTCTGTTCTCTGGTAGGTGGTTTGCTTATACCAATAGGTATAGATTTCAAAGTCACTGTTTTACTATTTACTAACTTAGTAAGTATTCTAAAATAAACTTGAACTAGTGTTATATACTAAGTCCATACAATTAAAGCTTGTTCTCTATGGTAGTATTTACCCATTCTCAATCCTAATAAAGATCTATCTTTTATCATAGTCTTATTTTCATAATACATCTCTCATAGCAGTATTATACTCAATTCCAAACTCTATGAGTACTCTGTCTTCCATGGCAGAGATACTTCTATCCAACTCAGTCTTCTATAGCAGAGTTCCTCTATTTAACCTCTTTTAGTTTTTTATTACTAAAACCTTTATTTGGGCTGTACTCTAAAATCTCCAAGTTTTTCCTTGCTATACTACTTATATATAAGACTAGTAGGTACATTATATTTCACTAGTCTAATAATTGACTATTTCAGTTGAACTCTATCCTTGGTATTCTTCAGCAATATACCACTATCAGTACTTACTAGTTCTAACCACAACTAGGTATACTTCTGCATTCATAATCATTTGCATATGGATTAACCTCTTATATTTTATCTTCTAGCAACTCATTACCTAAACTTCCAGTTGTCTTATATTTTAGAAACTGTCTCTGTAACATCTCCTTAAATATTCTCTATACTATTATTCCTTAGCCATAGTTCTAACTATAGACCCAGTATATAAGACCAAGTATATACTCTATAGTCTTCAGTCTGAGAATCAACTAAGACCTGACCAGGTACCTAACAAGAATCTGATAACACTTTTTTTCACTTCTTCTTTATATCTTATTATTCAGAATCACAACTACATAACAGATAGTAGACATGATATATAAGTTAAGGCCAAGGTTGTTATCTGAGATCATGTTGTTAATCCACAAATAAGCTTCCAAACTTGATCTGCAACCTGGATACTTATCTAATCTCATGGATTTCTACATATGTTCTCTAGTTAAGTTTTTACACTTGATCTGACTTCCTTCCTATGTAATAGATTATAAATATATTGTATTAAAGCCTGCTGGTATCTTGTAAATATATATCATTAAAATTTTGTTCAGAGTAGAACAATTTTCTTAGGTTAAAATTATATACATTTTTCTTAGAGTAGTAGTTAGTTGAGTAGTTAGTAAATAGTGTGTTGTAGGACAAAAAAAAAGCCTACTAGTACTTATAGAGATTTAGTTCAGTTCAGAATACAACTCTAAGGACAAGGATAGCACTAGCTTCTCTCTATTATTATTATATATCTCTTTACCCTCCATACTACTACTACTATCATTATTACTCTTACCAATTTACTCACTCTCCATTATAACATGAGCCAGAAAGTAAGTTCTCTTGAACTTTGCTTTACTTTTGAAGTTACAACTATGTAGTAGACAGATGGCACAGTATATAAGCTAAAGCTAAGGTTGTTCTGAGAAGCCAACATTACTATGCACTTTATACAGGGTTTCTACACCTAGTATAGCTCCAAGCTAGCCCACAGGCTTTTGTCTGCACTCTCTAATCTCTTCCAGTATGAATTATTTGTCTCTATTCTATATCAGATGTTTTTGTTAGACTCTTGCAAACTCCATGGATTTTCATCCCCAACATCCAAGGATCATTAGAAACTAGGGTAACTTAGTAGTCTTTATTCCTAAATAACTACTCTAAGTAGTATACTTAATATATAAGCTGGTAGTTCACACTATAATGACCTTCTTCTGAAAATTGACTAAAACTGACACTATTCTTTAGTGTTAGTAATAACATATCTCATTATCTTCTAGTAGTTTTGTTTTTCTAGTTCTCTAAGTACTCTTTGAAATATGTGACCAGTGTAACTTATAGAGATGTAATATATAAGCTGAAGTCAAAGGTTATTCCAACTCCCACTTCTGTGTTCTCAGATAACATTTAACTAATCTATTTGGACTTTTGAGAGATTCTCATCAGATCTTGGATAATGAGATATGACCTAAAACATGGGGTATTCTGTTCCAGTTCCAACTAGTATACTAACCAGATTGCCAAATGATAGATTGAGCTCTTAACCAATTAGTATTTTAGAATTGGATCTAGCTAGATGAATTTATACCAAACAATAGGTCAAGCCCTTAACCAATTAGCTTTTCAGAATCATATTGTTATCAGCCTATTTCCTATCTTATATTAATTTATAAGATCTCACTTAGTATGAGGAACTTAGATCACTGATCCTGTCCTCTAGAGTATTTATACTAGGTCTCTTGTTCTGATGGTAATAACATATGTCAAGATTGCAGAAAGTGGACTTAGTTTTTTTAATTTTCTTTTCAATTTATTTTTTATTGCTTCTATTTTTAGAACTCTGGGGTTAGGGTTAAAAGTGATTGGTCACACTGTCACATCAGTTACATCTGATGGTGTGGTCACAACATTGATCACGGAACTTAAGAGAAGGAAGTAGAAGGTTCTAGAGCAAAGTGATGTCATACAATATGGATACCACATGTTGGCCTCATGCTTCACACATGATCATTGAGGGTAGGGTGAACAGTAGCTAGCATGGACCATCTGTAGAAGTATATAAGGTAGACTATTTTGTAAAGAGCTCTCTATTAAGTTCTCTTGTGTTTACTCTAATACAAGAGTTTGTTCTTTTATCCAACTCTAAGAAATTAAGTTCATAACAACATATTCATAAGTCCTATAACATGTACTAATCTTGGTTACCAAAAACTCTAATAGTTACTATATAATATTACTATTATATAGTTATAGATTTGTGCTTAGAAAGAATTGAACTCTTAACCTTTTGAATACTTATACAAGTGCACTCACTAAGTCTTTAGTGATTGAAACCACTAAGTTACTAAAATCTAATATAAGAAAACTTAATAGAGTTTCTAATGTTATATGCCAAGTCTACTTGTTCCAAAAGCCTA
>Ga0157359_1001082_pt1 | contig 10828 bp, 6 predicted proteins | sample AttcapACBM3_FD_111482 | JGI IMG/M metagenome (GOLD analysis project Ga0157359, IMG submission 111482) | Fungus gardens microbial communities from leaf cutter ant in Botucatu, State of São Paulo, Brazil - Atta capiguara ACBM3 | ecosystem: Host-associated > Fungi > Mycelium > Unclassified ...
CCGCTGACGCGGCTGCGGGCGCGCCTGCATCAGCTGCAGCAGCTGCCGCTGGCCGAACCCCAGGCCGATAGCCTTGGCGAGGCGCTCGCCGAGACCGAGGCCATCATGTCGCGCTTCCAGGGCCTGCTGCGCATCTCCGAGCTGGAGGACACCCGACGGCGCATGGCCTTCGCGCCCCTGGACCTGGCCGCGCTGCTGCGCCAGGCCCATGACTTCTACGAGCCCCTGGCCCAGGAAAAGGCCCAGACCCTGAGCCTGGAACTGGGTGAGGCGTTGCCAGAGGTGCAGGGCGACGCCGAGTTGCTGTTCGAGGCGCTGGTCAATCTGCTCGACAACGCCCTCAAGTTCGCCCCCGCGGGGGGACGGGTGCGGCTGGTGGCGCGCGGCGTCGGCCTGGCGGTGCGCATCGAGGTGATCGACGACGGCCCCGGCATTCCCGAAGCCGAGCGCGAGAGTGTGCTGCGGCGGCTCTATCGCGGCGATGCCAGTCGCCAGCAGCCCGGCTACGGTCTGGGCCTGTCCCTGGTGGCGGCCATCGTCCGCCTGCATGGTTTCAGCCTGAACATCGAGACGGCCGAGCCGCTGGGCGCCCGGGTGGTCATCACCAGCGCCGGCTGAGGCGCGGCTTCCTAAATTTTTCTTCACTTTCCTTCATTTGAGACCGGGGCAGGGCTCTCCCAGGATGGCGGGCCCCACTGCCATACCGGATCTGCCGCTCGTGAAACACCCCTTGCTCTGCCTCGGTCTCGCCGCCCTGGGTCTCGCCTGGCTCGGCCAGGTCGAGGCTGCACCCGCCGCTGCGCCCGCCGCCAATGTGCTCATTCCCTCGCCGCCCCAGCTCTCGGCCAAGGCCTGGGTGCTGATGGATGCCACCACCGGCCAGGTGATCGCCGAGGAGGGTTCCCACGAGCACCTGCCGCCGGCCAGCCTGACCAAGCTGATGACCGTCTATGTGGCGACCCGTGACATCCAGGCCGGCCAGCTCAAGGCCGACGACAAGGTCACCGTCAGCGAGCACGCCTGGCGCACCGAGGGCTCGCGGATGTTTCTCGATCCGCGCACCCCGGTGGCGGTGCACGATCTGCTACAGGGCATCGTCATCGATTCGGGCAACGACGCCAGCGTGGCCCTGGCCGAGCACATCGCCGGCAGCAACGAGAGCTTCGCCAGCCTGATGAACGCCACGGCCCAGCGCCTCGGGCTGCACGACAGCCACTTCATGAATCCCACCGGACTGCCCGATCCCGAGCACTTCTCCTCGCCCTACGACATGGCGCTGCTGGCCCGCGCCATCATCCAGGACGAATCGGCCTACTATGAGCTCTATGCGAAGAAGTACTTCACCTGGAACGGCATCCGCCAACCCAATCGCAATCTGCTGCTCTGGCGCGATCACACCGTGGACGGCCTCAAGACCGGGCATACCGAGGCGGCCGGCTACTGCATGGTGACCTCGGCGTTGCGCGACGGACGCCGGCTGATCACCGCGGTGTTCGGCTCCAACTCCATCAACAACCGCGCCGCGGACACCCAGAAGCTGCTGACCTATGGCTACCGCTTCTTCGACAACCTGACCTTCGACAAGGCCGGCGTTGCCCTGGGCACCCCGGCGGTCTGGGAAGGTGCGCAGTCGACGTTGCCGGTGGGCGTGACCCAGGACGTAGTGCTGACCCGCCCCAAGGGTCAGCAACCGCCCGAGCGCCGTCTGGTGCTGGACGAGCCGCTGGTGGCGCCCATCGCCCAGGGCGCCGTGGTCGGCCGCCTGGAGCTGCTGGAGGGTGACCGCATTCTGCAGACCCGCCCGCTGGTGGCCCTGGAGGCGGTAGAGCAGGGCGGCTGGTGGTCGCGCTGGCCGCAGCACCTCTACCGCCTGGTGCTGCACTGGTTCAGCCGGATCTGACCCGCGGGGGCGGACTCAGGCCTGCTGCAGCTGCTCACGCAGGAAGGCATTCATCCGCTCCAGCGTCCAGCGCACACCTGGCAGCACCCCGAGCATCTCGATGAAGCCGTGGATCATGCCTGGCAGCTCGTGGTACTCCACGGCGTTGCCGGCACCGATCAGCGCCTGGGCATAGAGGCGCGCATCGTCGCGCAGGGCGTCGCATTCGGCGCCGAAGATCAGCGCCGGCGGCAGGTCGGCGTGGGAAGGGGCATAGAGCGGCGACACGCGGGGGTCGCGGGTGTCCACGTCGCGCAGATACATCCCGGAGAAGTAATCCATCATCGGTCGGGTCAGCGGCGGGACCTCGGCATTCTCGATACGCGAGGGGTGATTCCAGGCTTCGGGGGTGTTGTCGACGCCGGGATAGATCAGCACCTGGGCCTTGAGCCTGAGCGGTCCCTCGCGCAGGTGCAGCGCGGCCATGGCCGCCAGGCCGCCGCCAGCGCTGTCGCCGGCTACGGCGACGCGGTCGAGATCGAGGTGCAAGGCGCTGCCGGCCTCGGCCAGCCAGTGCAGGGCGGCCAGCACATCGTCGGGGCTCGCCGGGGCCGGATGCTCGGGGGCGAGGGCATAGTGCACCGCCAGCACCGCATGGCCGGTGCCCAGGGCGATCTGGCGACAGAGCGAGTCATGGCTGTCCAGGTCGCCGATCACCCAGCCACCGCCGTGCAGATAGACCACCAGCGGGCGGGGTCGATCGTCTTCCGCATAGGGGCGGTACAGGCGCAGCGGGATGGGGCCGAGGGGGCCGGGCGCGTTGAGCTCGTCCACCCGCGTCACCGCTGCCGGCGGCAGGCCGAGGGCGTGATTCAGCTGCACATAGGCGGCGCGCGCCTGCTCCGGGGTGAGGCTGTCCAGCGGCGGCTGCGGGTGGGCGGCCAGTTGCGCCAGCAGGCCGGCGACCTCGGGAGTGAGGCGCGCGAAGACGTCGGGCATGGGGCTTCTCCTGTGGTCCCGGGTGCCAGGATGGACGCCGGGTCGCCGCCAGCCTCGCCGGAGGTCACGGGCGGGTCTATCGATCAGATGAACGATGGCGACCCGCGTTGGACCCCGGTTCGCGCGCGGCCGTTGCGCGGACGCGCGGGTAGCAGAGGGCGGCCTATCCTGCATCTGAACGATAGGCGCGCCGCAGCGGTACGGTAGACTCGGACCCAAGCCAGGCCCCGTCAGGGGGCCGGCATCCTACCCAAAGACAATCAAAACAATGGGGGTAGCATGGATCAGTCAGCCGTCGTTTCCTGCAATGTGCCCAGCGCGGTGGTCGCTCGCTTCAGCCAGGTCGTCCTGGCGCTGCAAGCCCGCCTGCGTGGCGGGGCCATCACCGAATTCCATGCCCAGGCCCTGGAGCAGCTGCAGTGCCTGGTCGCCTTCGACAAGGCCTGGTGGGGAAATTCCGCCTGGCGCGACGGCGCCCCCGTGGCGCACAGCACCTTCCTGTTGGGGCTGCCGCGCAGCTATACCCGGGAATGGGATGCCCTCAAGGCCGACGACCGCGCCCTGGGCGACCTGCATCAGGAGCAGGGCCGCTGTCAGCTGTTCGATTGCCGGGACCAGACGGCCGCGCCTGCCCTGGCCGCCCTGGGGCAGCGGTATGGCCTGGCCCATGGCCTGCGCATCGTGCTCACCGACGACCAGACTCGCCTGGGCGTGCACCTCACGCTGTTCCGCGAAGATCCCGCCACGCCTTTCACCGCGCTGGAATGCCAGCTGGTGGAATGGCTGATGCCCCACCTGCTGCATGCCGAGCGCGAGAGTTGCCTGCGTACCCTGGCGACCCTGAGAGACAGCCAGGGCAGCTTCGACGAAACGGCCCTGGCGGTGTGCGATCGCTATGGCGTGCTGCTGTCCATGGAGCCCGGCTTCGCCGCCCTGCTGGCGGGGGAATGGGAGGGCTGGCACGGCAATCGCCTGCCGCCCGCCTGTGATCCCCAGGGCACCTACCAGGGCCGCACCCTGCAGCTCGATGCTCAGCCGCTGGGCGATCTGCTGCTGCTCAAGGCGCGCCGGCGCAGTTCGGCGGAGCGCCTCAGCGCCCGTGAACTGGAAGTGGCCCAGTGCTTCGCCCTCGGCCAGACCTACAAGGAAGTCGCCCGCAACCTGGGCATGGCGCCGGCCACGGTCCGCCATCACCTGAGGCGCATCTACGAGAAGCTCGGCGTCAACCGCAAGGCGCAGATCGCGCAACAGGTCGCCGCCGCGCCGGACTGATCCTCCCCTGATCCCTATGCCAAGACCGGGCGCTCACGCACCCGGTGAGGCCTCGCTCGCCCGCTCGAATGCCCCGGAGGAATCCCGCCATGCCGTCTTTGCCCGGAATGCTGACCCGCGCCGCCGTCCTGTCGCTCGCCGCACTGGCCGCCACCACCCATGCCACCGAAAAGGGCATGCCGACCACCGCAGCCGGGGTGCAGGACTTCGGCGCCGGCTTCATGCCGCCGTCGACGCCCGTCGGCACCTTCGGCATGCGCTTCAGCGACTACCAGGCACGGGTGATCAAGGACAGCCATGGCAAGGACGATGGCAACGATTTCAACATCAATGTCCTGGCCATCGGCCTGGCCTACCTGCGCATGACCGACCAGCAGCTGTTCGGTGCGCGCTACGGTTTCGGTGCGGTCTCGGTGTTCTTTCGCATGGACGCCGATCTCGGCATCAACGCCGGTGGGCAGCGGGTGTTCAGCGACAGCGCCGAGCTGTTCCGCCCGGCGGATCTGCAGCTGATTCCGCTGATCCTCGCCTGGGAGCCGGCGCCCGGCGTCGGCATCAACACCCAGCTGTCGATCCAGGCGCCGACCGGCGACTACGACAAGAATCGGCTGGTCAGCCCCGGGACCAACCACTGGACGGTCTCGCCGATCCTCAACGCCAGCTACATCAGCCCGAGCGGACTGGAGCTGTCGTCCAGCTTCCAGGTCGACATCAATGCGCGCAACGCGGCCACCGACTATCGCAGCGGGGTGGAGTATCGCCACGAATTCGCCGTCGGCCAGCATTTCGGCCCCTGGACCGCGGGACTGGGCGGCTACTACTACCGCCAGCTCAGCGACGACGACGCTCCCGGCCTGACCCGCGGCAACCGTGCCCGGACGCTGGCGCTGGGGCCGGCGCTCAGCTTCTTCGATCCCTCCTCGGGATTGCCGGCCATCTGGCTGCACGCCTACAAGGAATTCGAGACGCGCAACCGGGCCGAGGGCTATACCGTGGCGCTGAAAATCGGCGCCAGCTTCTAGGGCGGCATGCTAGACGCCTAGCATCTCGCGTACCCGGGCCGCCAGGGTGTCCATGGCAAAGGGCTTGGTGAGGATTTCCATGCCCGGGTCCAGATGCCCGTTGCCGATGGCGGCATTCTCGGCATAGCCGGTGATGAACAGCGTCTTCAGGCCCGGGCGCGACTGGCGCCCCGCTTCAGCCATCTGCCGACCGTTCATGCCGCCGGGCAGGCCGACGTCGGTGATCAGCAGGTCGAGCGACACGTCCGATTGCAGGATCTTCAGGCCGGTGAGGCTGTCGGCCGCTTCGATCACCGCATAACCGAGGTCTTCGAGGATATCCACGACCAGCATCCGCACTGTCGGTTCGTCGTCGACGATGAGCACCGTTTCGCCCTGGGTGCTGCCGGCTACTTCCCGGCGCGCGGTCAGGCCTTCGTCGGTTGGCGCCTCGCCCAGGTAGCGCGGCAGATAGATGCACAGCGTGGTGCCCTGGTTGATCTCGGAGTAGAGCCGTACCTGGCCGCCGGACTGGCGCGCGAAGCCATAGATCATCGACAGGCCCAGACCGGTGCCCTGGCCGATGGGCTTGGTGGTGAAGAAGGGCTCGAACACCCGGGCCGCGACCTCCGGCGCGATGCCCACCCCGGTATCCGTCACGCACAGCGACAGGTACTGACCTTCCGGCAGATCCTGGGCGCGGGCGCTCTCGCGATCCATCCAGCGGTTGGCGGTCTCGATGGTGATGCGACCGCCCTCGGGCATGGCGTCGCGGGCATTGATGCACAGATTGAGCAGTGAATTCTCCAGCTGGCTGGGGTCCACCAGTGCCGACCAGAGGCCCGCTGCGCCGACGGTCTCCACCTGGATGCCAGGACCCACGGTGCGCTGGATGAGTTCGGTGAGGCCATCGATCAGCTGGTTGACGTCCACCGGCCGCGGCGCCAGGGTCTGGCGCCGGGAAAAGGCCAGCAGCCGGTGGGTGAGGGCGGCGGCGCGCTTGGCCGCGCCCTGGGCGGCGATCAGATAGCGATCGAGTTCGCGCAACCGCCCCTGGGCGATGCGCGTCTCCATCAGTTCCAGGGCACCGGAGATACCCGCCAGCAGGTTGTTGAAATCGTGGGCGAGACCGCCGGTGAGCTGGCCGACCGCTTCCATCTTCTGCGACTGACGCAGCTTTTCCTCGGCCTGCATCAGTTCGGCCGAGCGTTCGGCCACCCGGATTTCCAGGGTCTCGTTGAGGGTACGCAAGGCGGCCAGCGCCTTGTCCCGTTCGGCTTCGATCGCCCGCCGCTCCTCGACGTCGATGAGCACCCCGGGAAAACGCAGCGGGGTGCCGTCGGCAGCGTGATCGACCCGGCCATTGGCCTCGATCCAGTAGTAGTTGCCGTCGGCGCGCCGTACCCGGTACTGGTGGGCGAAGGGACCGCTCTGGGCGATTACCCCGTCGATGGCGTGGGCGAGACCGCCCTTGTCGTCGGGATGGACGTTGGTCACCACCTGGGCCAGGCTCAGACCTTCGCGACCCAGGCGCGGATCGAGACCGAAGACCGTGGCGAAGGCTTCGTCCACGGTAAAGCGGTCGGTGGGCAGGTCCCAGTGCCAGGTGCCGATGATGGCGCCGGCGGACAACGCCAGCTGTACCCGCTCGATGTTTTCCCGCGCCAGGGCCTCGCTGATGCGCAGCCGTTCCTCGGCGTTGCGCCGCTCGGTCACGTCGCTGAAGAGGATGGCGATCTGGCGCTCGTCGGGATCGCCCACCCGTACGGCGCGGACATCGAACCAGCGTTCGAAGGTGTTGGCGTAGTTTTCGAAGGTCGCCGGCTCGCCGGTCTTGGCCACGTGGCCGTAGGTATCGAACCAGAACTGTTCCAGGTTGGGGGCGAATTCGGTCACCCACTTGCCACGCAGGTTGACCCCGGCCTGGCGTTCGAAGGCCGGGTTGGCTTCCAGGAAGCGGTAGTCGATGGGCTTGTCGTCGGCGTCGAACTTGACCTGGACGATGGCGAAGGCCGAACCGATGGTCTCGATGATGGCGCGGAAGCGTTCCTCGCTCTTGCGCAGGGCGGTCTCGGCCGTCTGCAGCTGGCTCATGTCCAGCAGGGCGCCGATCATCCGCAGCGGGCGACCGTAGCTGTCGCGGATCACCCGACCGCGGTCGAACACCAGCGCGTAGGAGCCATCAGCGCGCTGGAAGCGGTATTCATCGGTCCAGACCAGGCCGTCGCCGTCGATCACCGCGTGGATGGAGGCCGCGATACGGGTGCGATCGTCCGGGTGGATCCGGTCCAGCCACCAGTCGCTGGTCGATTCGACCGCGGTGGGGGTGTGACCATAGGCCGTGTGCAGCGCCTCGTTCCAGAGCACCGCCCCGGAGGCGAAGTCCCAGTCCCAGATGGCATCGTTGGTGGCTTCGGCGACCAGGCGATAGCGTTCCTGGGTTTCCTTGAGCGCAAGGCCCGCCAGGTGTTCTTCGGTGCGGTCACGCAGGATCTTGACGAAGCCGAGGGGCTCGTCGTCGTCATCGTTCAGCGCCATCATCTCGCCGGACGCCCAGAAGCGCTGCCCGTCCTGGCGCAGGTGCCAGCGCTCGTCGATGGCGCTGCCGTCGCGCAGGGCCTTGGCCATCTCGTACTCGGCACGACGGTTGGCACGGTCCTCCGGGGTGAAGAAACGCGAGGCATCCTGGCCGATCATTTCCTGGGCGGTCCAGCCCATGACCTGCTCGGCACCGGGATTCCAGTCGGTAATGAGCCCCTCGGAGTCGCAGACCACGATGGCGAACTGGGTGGTGCTCTCCAGCACGGCGCGGCTGCGTGCCTTGCTGGGCCGGCGGATGGCGCCGGTCGGGGCCACGGCGCGGTCCTCGGTGGACCGCAGGGCGGCGCGCAAACGCAGGACTTCGGCTTCGAGTTCCTCGCGCGTCAGCGTTGCCAGGGGTGCCTCACTCATCTTGCAGAAGATCCTCGGGAAAAAGCGGTCTGAGCATCGTTCGACCACGAAAGCGGCAGAGTGTGGCGGCCTCGTGCGACGCAGGATAGGCCTTGCCGCTGATCGGCAGGCTGGGCGGAAGGAACGGCCCGGCTACTGCCCGGATTGCGGCTGCGACCAAGCGAAGCGGCCAGGGCGTAGAGGTCGCCGGGATAGAGCGGGGCAGGGGAGGCGGCCGGCGGCAGCGGCTGGCACGCGGCTGTTGGGTGGCGCTGAGGAAACGACCCCTTGCGCCAGGGGAGGAGCGATGGCACCTCGGAACCCGCTTGCCGTCGGCGACCTCTACGAAGGCAAGCGGCGGCCCTTGGGATCGCCAGAATCCTTCCCGAACGGACCGCGCAGGAGCACTTCGAGCATGACCATGGAATCCTCCCCTGCAACCGCGACGCTCAAACGCGCCATCACCCTGCCCATGCTGCTGTTCTTCATCCTCGGCGACGTCCTGGGTGCGGGGGTCTATGCCTTGGCGGGTACCATCGCCGGCCGGGTCGGCGGCGCCATCTGGGCGCCCTTGCTAGTTGCCTTGCTGTTCGCCCTCCTGACCGCGGCGTCCTATGCCGAGCTGGTCACCAAGTACCCCAGGGCGGGGGGCGCGGCGGTGTTCGCCGAGAGAGCCTTCGGGCAGCCCTGGCTGTCCTTCCTGGTGGGCTTCTCGATGCTGGCCGCCGGGGTTACCAGTGCGGCAGGGTTGGCGGTGGCCTTTGCCGGTGGCTATCTGCAGGCACTGGTGCCCTGGCCCGCCAGCTGGGTCTGCCTGGCCTTCCTGCTGCTGATAGGCCTGCTCAATGCTCGCGGCATCAAGGAGTCGCTGTCGGTCAACCTGGTGATGACCCTGATCGAGCTGTCAGGCCTGGTGATCGTCGTCGCGGCGGCGGCCTGGTTCGTCGTCCAGGGACAGGGCGAGCCGGCGCGGCTACTGGAAGTGGACGCGCCCTCGGCCACCGTGGCCATCCTCGGTGCCTCGCTGCTGGCCTTCTATTCCTTCGTCGGCTTCGAGACCTCGGCCAATCTGGCGGAGGAAGTGCGTGACGTCAGCCGCGTCTATCCGCGAGCGCTGTTTGGCGCCCTGGTCATCGCCGGCATCGTTTACATGCTGGTGGGCGCCGGCGCCGCCCTGGTGCTGCCGGTCGACCAGCTCAAGGCGTCGGGCGCACCGCTGATGGACGTGCTCGGTGCCTCGGGCCTGGGGGTGCCGACCCGGGTGTTCGCCGTCATCGCCCTCATCGCCGTGGCCAACGGCGCACTGCTGACCATGATCATGGCCAGCCGCCTGGCCTATGGCATGGCCCGCCAGGGCCTGCTGCCGCCGGTGCTCGGCCGGGTGCTGCCACGGCGACAGACCCCCGGGATCGCCATCCTCGCCACCACCGCGGTGGCCATCGCCCTGACCTATACCAGTACCCTGGATGTGCTGGCCGAAACCGTGGTGCTACTGCTCCTGGTGGTGTTCATCAGCACCAACCTGGCGGTGCTGGTGCTCAAGCGCGACCGGGTCGAGCATGCGCATTTCCGCGTCCACTGGCTCTTTCCGGTACTGGCCCTAGGCTCCTGTGCGCTACTGCTGGCCCAGCAGGGCGCCGCGACCTGGTGGCGCGCCGGGCTGATGCTGCTGGTGGGCGTGGCGCTCTATGGGCTGACGCGGCTGGCCGGTTCGCACCGGGTCAACGCCTAGGCGCCCACCAGGGCGTAGAGGGTCCGCATGTCGGCTGGCTTGGTCAGGTGATGATCGAAGCCGGCCGCCAGGGCCTCGGCCTGGTCCTGGGGCTGGCCCCAGCCGGTCATCGCGATCAGCCTGACCGCCTGGCCGTCCGGGGTGGCGCGGATCGCCCGGGCCAGCTGGTGACCGGTCAGGCCGGGCATGCCGATGTCGGAGATGACGATCTCGGGGCCATAGCTCTGGAACAGCGTCAGGGCTTGCTGGCCATCGTAGGCGACCCGCACTTCGTGGCCATCCAGCTCGAGGAGTTCGGCGATGGTGTCGGCGATGTCGGGGTTGTCGTCGGCGACCAGGATCCGGCGAGTGGCGGGCGCTGCCGAGGCGGCGGCCACGGTCTCCAGCGCGCTGGTGGGTGGCGCCACCGTCAGCGGCAGGCTCACGGTGAAGCGGCTGCCCTGACCCAGGCCGGCGCTGGTCACGGTGATGTCGCCACCCTGCAACCGCGCCAGTTCGCGGGAAAGGGCCAGGCCGATGCCCAGCCCGGGCGAGCGCTCGGTAAGGCGCGGATCGAGCTGGCCGAACATCTGGAACAGGTCCGCCAGGCGCTCGGGGGCGATGCCGATGCCGTTGTCGGCGATGTCTACCCGCACCTCGGTCTCGCTCGCCTGCACGGCGAGGGTGATCCGGCCTCCTGCCGGGGTGTAACGGGCGGCGTTGCCCAGCAGATTGATGAAGATCTGCTCCAGGCGCAGCGGATCGGCATGCAGCCAGAGGGGCGCCTCAGGCAAGTGCAGCGCGAAGGTCTGGCGCTTCTCCTGCATGGGCGCCAGGGTCGCCTCGGCGGCGGCCTGGAGTACCGTCTGCAGGGTGACGACGGCGTTGTGCAGGGTGATGCGGCCAAAGGTGATGCGCGAGATGTCCAGCAGGTCGTTGAGCAGGGCGCCCATGCGCTCCACCTGCCGCTCGATGGTCTGGCAACTGCGCTGCTGCTGTTCGAGCGAGGCCTGGGGCGCGGCGATCAGCGCCGCC
>Ga0157359_1001083_pt1 | contig 10828 bp, 11 predicted proteins | sample AttcapACBM3_FD_111482 | JGI IMG/M metagenome (GOLD analysis project Ga0157359, IMG submission 111482) | Fungus gardens microbial communities from leaf cutter ant in Botucatu, State of São Paulo, Brazil - Atta capiguara ACBM3 | ecosystem: Host-associated > Fungi > Mycelium > Unclassified ...
GACTCATAATCGCTTGGTCGCTGGTTCAAACCCAGCAGGGGCCACCAAATTTCATATTTAAAATCAGTTATTTAATCAAAATTCCTCGGCGGATTTTTTGTTTTCGGTGTGGCCATTGGCAGCAAAATGGCAGCAGATATTTTGTGTCTATTCTCGTTTCAGCGCCTGTAGTACTGAGCCGCCTCCCTACACGTCATCCGTATTCTTTATAACCCCCCCGTCGAATGCCTCGTGGCACTATACAGATAACTCCACTTTTCACTGCCCGCCCTTATAAACGTCACCTAAAAATAAGTACTCCGTCTTAAAAAATAGTATTTACATCAGTAATCAGTGTAGTAATTGCTTGCAACCATTATTTTTAAGTGCTAAAAATAGTAAACACACAGCAAAACTACTTAAAAATGATCAAGGAAAACTAAAATGACAAATACTAACTGCATTACTGTGCTTACTGCTCGTGGAATTACAGAAATACTAAATACCGGAGGAAGCCAAGCTTGGAGGCTAGATGCTAGCCATGCAGCAAAGCACCAATACTTAGTTTGTGTACAAAATTCGAAAAAGGACTGGGGTTCTCAAGAAGCAAAACATCACCATGCATTCATGGTCGGTCATATATCAGGAGTGAGCAGAGCTCCGGAAAATCCTAAACGTTGGATTATTAACATCGATTCTTATGCTGAAATTGACATTCCTGAGCAATGGGATGGTAATCGTAATCCTGTCTCTTATCGTACCCTCGAAGAATATGGGATCGTAGTGACCGAACTCGACTTCAAACCTGTTTCAAAAGTAAATGTATCTGCTTTAGGCAAGGCAAAAGCAAATGATGAATACGAAGATGAAGATGATGAAAATGCGGTCATTCCATTGACTCTTAAGGACGCTAAAGCAGGACTAGCTCTATACTTTGGCGTTAGTGAGGATGATATTCAGATAACAATTAGAGGCTGAGCTTAACAAGCCAAGAGGGCTGGCAGCGATCATAACCATAAGGGTTGCTGCTGATCTCTTCCTGGATGCGGTGGAACTGGCTTAACCGCTCCAGGCTTCATAATGATCTCAGAAACCGTTTCATGTGATTTAAACGTACAGCCGCAATTGATGTTCTGGCACTGGTTATACCGTTCTTTTGTTGTCGCTGAAACCTGAAAGCTGCTGCGAGTATGTGCGGCATTCCCGCATAAAGGGCAATTCATCATGATGTCATCTCCAAAACCCATTTGGGTTTGATATTATCCGAATTATCCATTTTGAGATATCATTATTCCATTTCAAGTAAATCTATTTTCACTTCAAGCTCAATACTGGTCGTATAGCCGTTATCAGCGCTCAGGCTGTGCGTAAGCGTCGTAACAATCCATTCGCCCGCATCTATCTGCTGCTTGAAGCCGCTCACCTTTACCGGCATTTCGGTGTAGAGATCTGCCCGGCCGCGAGCCAGCTGTATAGAAAACGACGCAACCCCGCGCTGCAGGCGCTCCCAACGCATTTTGGCCGCGCGCTCTGCATTGGCCCGGTTTGCATAGGTACGGCTCAGCACAAGGACGTTTTCATCCGTTCCGATCAGGTAATCGCCCTGTTTGGCTTCTGGCTCTTTTTTCTTTGTCGTCTTTTTCCGCCTGCGCTTTACTTTCGCCACCGGTTTTTTTGTCGGTTCGCGGGTATGCAGCCAGCTGGCAATCACGCCGGTGTAGGCGTCGCGGTCAGCCATGGTAAAGCGGTGGCTGTCGCCGTCCTTGCGTTGAATGGTGATCACCGGCAGCGCCTTACCGCTGGCCGTTTTTCCCTGCCCCTGACGTATGAACAGCAGATTGCCGTTTTTGATAGAGGCTATCGCGCCTGACTGTTTCGCCAGGCGCATCAGAAAGCTGGCGTCTGATTCGTTGGTCTGGTCAAGGTGATCTACGGCCATCTTCGCCACATCATCACCCAGGGCGATATTCAGCTTGTGGCGGCCTGCGATGTCTTTCACGATGTCGCCCACGGTAGTCTGGTGCCAAGATTTTTCACGCTTAGTATTGAGCGTCTGCCTGAAGTCGGCGCTGCGGGCGCGCAGGGTCAGCCGGTCAGGCGTGCCGGAATGCTCAATTTCATCCACAATAAAGGTGCCTTTCGGAAAAAGCGCCTCACCCTGCCAGCCGAGAGCCAGCGACAGAGATACGCCCCGGCGAGGCAGCAGCAGCTGGCAGTCTGCGTCGTCCAGCTCAATGTCCAGCTGGTCAGCCTCAAACCCCCGGTTATCCGTGAGCGTCAGGCTCATAAGCCGCTTCTCAATCTTCTGCGTGATGTCCGCGCCCTCAAGCGTCAGCCTGAAAGAAGGGGAATTTGCCTGCCCGTTTATCCATTTCGTGGCGCTCATGAAAGCAGCCCTCCCATCATGCTGGTAACTTTACCCGCGGCGTCCGTCGCCGCGCCCTTCATGGCTGAGAGCTGATCGCTCAGACTGCCGAACATTTCGCCCAGCGTTTCGTCGGTGCGCTTCAGGGTGAGCGTAAACTCAATGCGCCGGCAGACGCCACTGCTGAAAAGCTCCGCTTTGGTCTGGCTCAGGCTCTCGATCACAAACATGCCATAAATGGTGCCGCTTCCCTCTATCAGCGGCCACGCGCGCCCCAGCTCTGCTATCTGTTCCAGTGCCAGCAGTGACAGCCTGCCGCCGGTAATCTCCGGCAGCAGAACGCCCGAAAGCGTCAGCGTTTCATTATCCGGCCCCAAAAACTGGAGGGACGAGCGCACGCCTACGCGGCTGTTTGACGGAAACCGCCAGCTGCGTTGGATCTGCAGCTCCTGATAAGGGACCGTCTGCAGCATGAAAACGAACATCCCCAGCGTCATCATCATTATTCAAATCCTTCTCTGTCGTGGTAGCTGCTGCGGGCGCGGGCCTTCGCCTGTCGCTCTTTTGCCTCAAGTCTGCGCATAACCTCGTCCGCTACGTCCTGCGCGCTCTGCCCCTGCTGCTGCATGATCGTGATAGAGGCATTAACGGTCACGGGCGACATACTGGCCGCCGGTTGCGGTCGTGCCGCTTCCTGCCGGTATGTCTGCGCGGGCTGGCTCATCGGATGTAGTGGACGCGCAGCCGCTGGCGTTGCGGCCATACCCATCGCCAGCGCGGCAGAGGCGGCCAGCGCGGCAGTGCGGCGGCGGCTGGTTATGTTGGCCGGGCCGTTCACAATTTCAGGCCCGTTTTCCCCGACGATGCCGAACCGCCCGGACGGAATATGCCCGCCGGTGTCGTACATTCTCGGAAAAGCCGGAAAGCCGCCCGGCGGCAGAGACACTTTTCCGTCTGCCTTGACCTGCGCCGGGCGTGGTCGTGCTGCCTGCGCCGGTGCGCCTGGCTTGTCATTGCCGGGCTTTAGAAAGTCCGGCAGGTAATCAGTCAGTGAGGACAGCTTGCTTTTGAGCGCATCCCATTTCTGGCTGATGCCTGACAGCAGGCCATCAATCATCTGGGAGCCTGCTTCCTGAAAGCGCGCGGGCAGCGCCTTCACGTCGGCCACGATTTCATCCCATTTGGTGCTGATGTAGGTGCGGATGACCGTCCATACATTGCTGACTTTGGTGCTGATGCCATCCCACAGCGCGGCAAATTTCGGCCCCAGCGTGTCCCAGTTCTGCCAGATATATATGGCCGCCATAGCAATCAGCCCGACCACGGCCAGAATGGGGTTCGCCATCATCAGCCGCCCCAGCCACAGCACGCTGTTACCGACTACGCCAATTGCCTTGCGCATAAGCCCAAATGAAGTAAATGCCTGAAGACCAACTCTGTTCATAACCATACGCATTACCAGCATTGGTCCTAAGATGGCCGCCAGCGCGAGTAATATGCTCCCTATAGCTACTGTCGCTATGGCAAAACCAGCCGCCATCTTGAACAAGGCCGCCGTCAGTTGTGGGTGTTGTTTCACAAAGCTGCCGAGCGCGCTGGCGAGATTGCCCAGCCAGTCGGCCAGCTGTTTAAGCACTGGCGCGACCGTCTCACCAATTGCAGCCATTGCATTAGTAAACGAGCCGCTCGCCGCATCCCAGCGGTTTGACAGCGTCTTTAACGAGGCGTCAACGCGCTCGCGCAGGGTCGCCTGATTGTCGAGCTTCGCAGCAGTTTCCCGATAACCCTCGATCCCCTTGCTGATCATGATGTTCAGCGCCTGCAGGGTTTCAGCATCATCACCAAACAGCGTATTTAAAACGGACTGGCGCTTGCTGTCGCTGGTGATTTTTTTCAGCTTCGCCAGCTGCGCATACAAATTTTCCAGCCCGGCAAACTGCCCCTTTTTGTTCTGGAAATTCAGCTTTATCCCTGTACCAGCCAATACATCATTCGCGTCACCAATTTTTTTATTATTGAGCGTTGCCTGAAAAATCTTGCGATAGGCGTTGCCCGCCGACTCGCCGGACATACTGGCCTGATCGGCCATAACCAGCAGTGGCGCAAAGGTTTTCGCCGCAATGAGCCCTTTCTGGTGAATGATGTCCATGGCGCTGCCGATTTTGGAGAATCCCTGCAGCATGTTTCCCGAATCCACGCCCGCATAAAATCCCTTCTGAATGATGTCGGTGAGCGCCATCATGTCCTTTTCGCTGGTCTGTGTGGCGTCCTGCAGCTTCGCCGCAAACTCCGCCGCATCGGTCGGGGCCATCTGCAGCTGTACGCCGAGATAAGCTGTTGCCTCACCCAGCCCGCCCAGGATCGCCTGCGCGCTCATGCCCTGTCGGCGCAGCATGGTCATCATGTTCTGAAAGTCCGCCGTGGTGCCGGGCAGCTTGTCGCCCAGGCTCACCGCCAGCCTGTTGATTTTTTCATACTCCGGCAGTACCTTAGCGCCCGGCCCCATCATGGAGGCGGCCAGCTGCGTCGCGGCGTTCTCCGAATCCGCATAGGCGCGCACCGGGGCCATCAGGGTCGCGCCGGTAGCAACGCCGGTTGCCACCATGCCCGCGCCGTTACCGGCCAGCTTATTGCGCGTCTCGGTCAGCTTTTCATGCCGCGCCTGGATGTCGCGAATCTTCTGCTGGCGCTCGCCGAGCTTGCGCAGCTCTGCCTGCTGGCGCTCGATGGCCCCGGTTGCCGCCTGCGCGTCCGTTTTTAGCCGGCGCTGCGCCTCGCTCAGCTGTTTTGTATCAATGCCCGCAGCGTTCAGCGCCTCACGCTGGCGCTGCACCGACAGGCGCAGGCCGTTGTAGGTCTGCTGCAGCTGGCTGGCGCGGTTCTTTGCCTGCTCAAACAGCCTGGCCTGCTGCGCCGTGGGTCTGTTCGTTTCGTTAAACTGCACGGCAAGGCGCGCCGCTTCCTCGCGGGCGGCCTTCAGGTTGTTGGCGGTAACGGCAAGCTGTGAGCGGGTTTTGCGGAAACCGTCAATGCGGCCCGCCTGCTCGTTAAGGGATTTCAGGCCGTCTTTGCTGGCCTTCAGCGCGGCCGACAGCTCCTTAGAGCCGTCGCGCGCGCTGCGAAAGGGGCGCGTGATTTTATCCACCGCGCTTAATACCACCTGCAGCCGCAGGTTTGTGTCACTCATCGTCACCGGCTCCGCTACGCTGCATCGCTTTATGCCGCCACTCAAGCACGTCCGTCAGAGACTCCGCATACATCACCGGCGGCGGCCAGTGAAAAACGGTAGCGATGTCCGCTACCAAATCTTCTACCGTCAGGCTGTCGGGAAAGCTGACAGCGCCGACTTCGGCAACAAAAAAGTGATCACCTCGACCGACAGGGACAGCAGATCGGCGGGGTCCATTTCGTTAATTTCCTGCACGGTCAGCGCCGGGTTCGTGACGCGCGGCAGCACGGCCATCATCGCGTTCACGTCCATGTCCATCAGCGCCTGCAGGCGGATGCCGCGCAGCGCCCCGGCCTGCGGTTTGCGCACGGTCACGCTGGTCACTTCGGTTTTGCCGCGCAGAATGGGGGTGTCCAGCTCAACAGCTTTTTCGGTAGTTTTGTCGGTCATGGTTATTTTCCGTTTATACGTTTCAGAGCGGCAGGGCTGCCCCTGCCGGGTTTATCAGAGGCCGAGCGCGTTACGGTGCGCTTCCATCAGGTCGGTGCCATCCACGATGTGGATCATGTTCACGAGGTCAATCTCGTAAACCACTTCCCTGTTAATGGTCAGTTTGGCGTAGCTGTTGGTCGCGGATACCTTGGTGGTGCTTGAATCGCCGGTCTTCCACTCGCCGGAATCCAGCTCTTTGTAGCGGCCGCGCGTAACCAGCTCGACCGCCTGCACTTCGCCGGTGTCGTCGCGCTGGATAGAGCCGGTAAAGCGCAGCTGCACGCCGTCCACGGTGGCGGTGCCCAGCTGCTTGAACAGCAGCGCCTCGGTGCCGCCTACAGTGAACTCCGTATCCAGCGCGCCGTCGTCTAGGCCCATGTCGATGTCTACTGCACCGGCCATGCCGCCGCCGCGGTACTTCTCAAACTTGCGGGTGACTTTTGGCAGGGTGATGGACTCAACCAGCCCCTGCCAGTTGTTGCCTGCGTTAAACACGTTCAGGTGCTTGAGCTTGCGGGGTAATGCCATGTTCCAGTCTCCTTATGCGCTCACGCGGCTGCTGAAATCGACCAGGTACTGGTCGGTGATGCGCTGGCGCAGCAGCAGGTTTTCAAGCGGCGGCACCGGCGTGTAGTCGTAGTCGATGGTCAGCTTGCCCGCCTTCAGCGTGTCCTTGTCGTTCACGCTTTCATCCAGCCAGCAGTCCGCCCCGATGAGGTAGCCCTGATTCACCAGGCTGCGCAGCTTCGCGCGGATGCTCTCGATGATGTCGCGGGCCAGCGACGGGTTCAGCGGGCCGTCAACGGACCACATCTGCGCCTCTGCCATGGTGTCCATCAGCACCTGCGCGGTGCGGGTGTAACACTCAAACGCAAAAAGCGGGTCGTCACTCAGGCAGCGGGAACCCCAGAAGCGGAAACCGTCTTTGCGGATCAGCGTGGTGACGTCGTTCTGGTTCAGCAGACCCGCGTCTGTCGCCGGATCCTGCAGGTCCCAGAACACGTCTTTGGAAATGCCGGTGACGCCGTTCACCCCGACGTTTGACAGGGACTTGTGCCAGCCGGTTTGCTCGTCGATTTTGGCGCGCAGACCGAGCGCGCGGGCGGTGGCGTAGGCCGTCGCGTCCGCTTTCAGCACGGTGTCAAAGTTGATGAAGTCAGGCCAGATAAGCATCCCTTCACGCTGGCTGAAGTTGGTGCGGTAGGCGATGGCTTCCTCTACGCTTTTGCAGCCGTAGGCCGACAGGTAGGCAAAGCCGCGCAGGCTCTGCGCCACGCTCAGCAGCTCGGTGGCAACGGCCTGCGTGTCATGTCCCGGCACGCCGAGAATGCGCGGCTTGACGCCACAGACGGCCTGTGCGGCCAGCAGCGCCTTCATGCCGGTGCTCTGGCCGTCGGTCACGCCGCCGATGATGTTAGCGGTGGTTTCCGCCTCGGTTTCGCCCTGCGGCACGCGCACAACGACGGTGACGGGCTTGGACTGGTCGGCGATGGCGTCCAGCGAGCGGGCCAGCGTGCCGGACTCGCCAGCCTTGCCGCTGGCGGTGAGCACATCGGTCAGCAGCACCGGGCGGTTGAGCGGAAAGGTTGCCGCGTCGGCGTCGTCGCCGGTGCAGACCAGACCGAAGATCGCCGTGCTGACGGTGGTAATAGTTCGGGTGCCCTCGTTGATTTCCTCAACGCGCACGCCGTGGTGATAATCCTGAGCCATGTGGCGGTTCTCCTGTAAAGGGGTTCCGCTATGGTGAAAGGTGGCGGGCACTGGCGCACCCTGCAAGCATTGTGCAGGTATTCACACAATGCCGCGTTTGCTTTTGCAAAGGGCTTCCTGTTCAGCGGCGGGGATATACCGGTTAATAGTCTTGACCGAGACGTCCAGCACCAGAGACACCTGTAGCAGCGTAGCACCCTGCGCCAGCATACATCGGGCGCGATGCACAACACTGTCCGTCATCTTTCGCCGCCTCCCTCCGATCCTGCCCCGATCACGCGAAACGGCCAGCCCGGCACGGGTGCGCTCTACAATCAGCTCGCGCTCCATTTCAGCCAGCGCCCCCATGACGTGAAAGAAAAACCGGCCGGCGGCCGTGCTGGTATCAATGCTGTCAGTCAGGCTACGAAAATTCACGCCGCGCTCGCGCAGTTCTTCGGTGAGCGTAACCAGATGACTCATGCTTCGGCCGAGCCGGTCCAGCTTCCACACAACCAGCGTGTCACCCGGCTGCAGGCAGCGCAGTGCCTTTTTCAGTCCAGGCCGGCCGCTGGTTTTGCCGCTCATTCTGTCTTCAAATATCAGCTCACAATCTGCACTCTGTGACGCTTTACGCTGTAAATCCGTGTTCTGGTCATTTGTTGATACCCGAACATATCCAATTTGCATATAATCAAACCAACTCAGATGCTTTTACTGTAATAATACAAGGAGAAGTAATGGAGCAGAATAACGATCGCAATAAAAATGATGGACCTATCAAGCCAAACAAAATGCAATGGATTGTTAATTTAAGGAAGAAAACATCAGAGGTATGGAGCGAGGTTGATTATTACCTTAACTTATCGTTAACCTTCTGGAATATCATAGATGATCTAAAGAAATACTGGAAAGGAATATTATCTACTGTTGCAATATCCGCTTTGATATTATTTCTAGTAAGCATTGCACGCATTGCTTTTTTTGCGCTTCACAATTCCACTCCAAAATCGAGTGACGAAATAACCACATCTATTGGCGAACTTGGCACATTTGGGGATTTCTTTGGTGGTGTCACTAACCCAATTATCGGATTGGTAGGCTTCATTGCTTTGGCAATAACCATTAGCTTACAGATAAAGCAAAATAAAGCTAGCTTGAAAGATAGCTTTGATAACTCTTTTTTTAATATGGTAAACCTACAAAGCAACATTATTAGCTCTTTAAACTATGAAGGACATGAAGCAAGAAGCAGCTTCGCTAGATTTATCACTAAAAATGATGAAAAGTTAAACCCTGATATTACGAATAAATATAAATTAGTGGTAAAGCAAAGTGCTGCAAAGTTATTTTACAAGCAATTTAACTCTGAGAATAATGCTGTTTTTGGGCACTACTTTAGAAACTTATATAGAGTATTAAAGATGATCCATGAATCATCTAACGATCACGCACAAAAAATAATTTATTCTCGAATCATTCGAGCCCAACTATCTATGGGTGAGCTAACGGTGCTTTTCTTAAATTGCCTTGACGATGTATGTGACAAAGGAGAGTTTGCATTTCTTTTGAAAAGATATCAGATGCTAGAACATTTGAGCATAAAGAAAGTCAATTCTGATAAAATAAAAAGAGAAAATTATAATACCATGCAATTTTTAATTGGGGATAAAGTTAAAGTATCTGGAAAAGAGGTGTTATATTACATAACCGAAGAGCATGGTAAATATCAGTTCCGTCAAGATTCAGGAGCTTTTGGAAAGAACAGATCTCAAGTACTGCATTCGCTCAAGCTATTTAGATCATTAAGACAATAGCTTTCTCAAAAACCTCGGTTTAGGCGAAGGCTCGCCGGTCATAGGTTCGCCGTTCCCCTGGCCGCACGCAAAAATGCCCAATGAGCTGTTTCCCTCAATGGCTGGCATGGTCTTTCTAAAAAGCAACGGGGCAAGCTTCAGCGACACGCTTTATCCGAAACTGGCGCTGGCTTATCCGGGACTGAAGCTGACTGATTTGCGCGCCGAAATCATTCGCGGCTGGGATGACGGGCGAGGAATTGACACAGGACGGGCGCTTTTGACCATGCAGGAAGCAACATGGATACAGCCAAATATTGAGAATAACCCTTCAGCAACTGCCATCCAGCTTGGAAATGGTGAACGGGCTTTTAACACCGATGAGAGAGCAGCAGTTTCCAATATGACTGGTGTTTCCAACACCGGATCGAGGGCGCGCTGGTTCATCCGCCCGCGCAACGTCGCATTTAACTACATCGTGAGGGCTGCATAATGGCTAAGGTAACGCTTGATAAAAATGGCCTGGCAAAATCAGCCGGCACACTGACGATTTATAATTTTGACAGCCTGACCGGCGAATTTATTGGCTCAGCTGATGAGTATCTGCAGCAGGGGGTCGGGCTTCCCGACTGCGCCTGCACATCACCACCGCCACAGACCGAGGCGGGTAGCGTGGCGGTATATCGTGACGACGGCTGGAAAACCATTGACGACCATCGCGGCGAAACGGTCTACTCCGTTGCTGATGGCTCGGCAATCTTAATATCAGAGCTGGGCGATTATCCGGCAGATACGACGCCGCTTGCGCCCGCAACCGCCTGGGATAAGTGGGACGGGGAAAAGTGGGTTACTGATACGAATGCGCAGCAGGCCGCCGATGTGAAGAGCGCAGCCAGGCAGAAGGCTGCGCTCATCAGCGAGGCGAACGGCGTAACTCAGGCATGGCAGACGCAGCTGCTGCTCGGCATTATTATGGATGCAGACAAAGCTCTGCTTACCGAATGGATGAAATATATTCAGGCAGTGCAGGCGGTTGATGTTTCTCAGGCTCCAGAAATCAGCTGGCCTGCGTCGCCGGATATTGCGTAGGCGCTTTATTGTCCGTGGCATATTCCTGCAGGTGAGCGGGATATGCCACAGATACAGATTCCCCGGAAAAATGAAACTCTCTTGCGCCCCATATAATTGCCTGCCTTAAAAACACCTCTACCTCAGCGGATACTTCAACAGCATCAGCTGGCGCGTCCATGTCCTGAAGAAAGAAACCAGTCGCACTCGGACTAAAAAGCATGTTTTTCATATCAGTACCCTATCGATTCAAAATGAACGGTCGGTGCC
>Ga0157359_1001085_pt1 | contig 10822 bp, 5 predicted proteins | sample AttcapACBM3_FD_111482 | JGI IMG/M metagenome (GOLD analysis project Ga0157359, IMG submission 111482) | Fungus gardens microbial communities from leaf cutter ant in Botucatu, State of São Paulo, Brazil - Atta capiguara ACBM3 | ecosystem: Host-associated > Fungi > Mycelium > Unclassified ...
ATGGATCATGAGACTTGAGAGAAGAAAGTCGAAGGTTCTAGAACAAAGTGATGTCATACAACATGGATACCACATGGTTATTTAGGGTAGGATGCACAGTACCTAGCACGGACCATCTGTAGGAGTATATAAGGTAGACTACTTTGTAAAGAGCTCTCTATTGAGTTCTCTTGTGTCTTCTCTAATATAAGAGTTTGCTCTTTATTCTACTCTAAGAATTTAAGGTTATAACATCCAATGAGTCATATACATGAGGAATGATTGAGGATGAAGCAAGGCTAGAGTATCTACTACATGAGGTGCTGACTGAGACTACTTTGGTGCAGCTAATCATGTCATTATACTCTGAACCCATCTCCATGATACATTCTTGAGGAATTGATCATAACATCTTCTGGCTCTTAACAATATTACTCTTCAAGCATTATTAGATCCTTTTTTAACAGTTTTAGTAACTAATGCAAGCATCAAGAATCATGTTGCTACTTTGATAGCTTATATTCATAGCAATGATAATCTAATCATCAAGACTATTTACCACACAATTAACATTATAACCATAGAAGCCAAAATGTTTGCTATCAAATATAGTATCAATCAAGCTATCTATCTTCCCAATATAAAATGAATTATTGTCATCACAGATTTAATCCATATAGCTAAAAGAGTATTTGATTTGTCATCACATCCATATCAACTACAATCCACATTGATTTCATGTAAACTTCAAGAATTCTTCAATAAAGATATTGATAACCTCATAGAACTCTGAGACTATTCTAGCAATCAGAATTGGTATCTTCATAACATTGTCAATAAAGAAACAAAGGAGTTTAACTTGACATCTCTATTTCTAAGTAAATCATTATAGGACTTTAGCAAGAAGATTGAATACAATAATATTCTTAACAATTAGAAGATAACCTTTCAAGCATCAGATAGCAAAGGACAACAATTCTTGAAGCTTCTTGACAATGATCTCCATCCCATCAAACCATCAATAGCAAACAGTAGATCATGGCTCAAATACTTTTGTCATTCCAATTTGCTGTGTATGAGCTACCAGAGTAATTGTTAATTATGCTCTAATAGGTGAATATTGACTTAGATTCTTTTCAAGGGAAGAATTTAAGTATCTATGTGGTCTATATCCTATCAAAACAAGGCATCATATTCTCTATAAGTACAAAAGGTATCATAATTATTGGAATCCTAGAAGAGATACTATTGCACATTTCATCTTGTTTCTAGAGTTTAACAGTCATGCATTCTCTTTCAGAGAAAATATCACTTGATTGATTCAACTTTGGTCTTTTCTAATTAATTATGTCTCTTTTCTTTTGGGTTTATTTTTTTAATTTAAATTTCTGTTTCTTTTTCCTTTTTATTTTTATTTTATTTTCCATGTAGTTTGCATCTTAATATATAGTTATGAAGTAGCTACTACAGTCTACTCTTAAGCCTTGTATAATAAATTGTTTATTTTTTTAAAAAAAGATTAGAATTAGCATGATATTACCTATTACAGTTACAAATTGTTGCACTGTCACAAAATAACATGTTATGATAGAAAGCAGTAGAAGATTCTAGAAAGAATGATGTTATTATAATATATTTAACATATATTGACCTTAATGAAAATACATAGTCTTTTATGGTAGGCTAATAATAGTGTAGTATAGACTAGTAGCTTAGCATATATAAGGTAGTCATATCTATACTAAGTTCTGCATTGAGTTCTCTTGTATTGACTCAATATAAGATTTCTTTTCTTACTCTAACTCTAAGAGGTTTGAATTGTAATAAAGTAAGGCTTTATCTCAGTAATCTCACTAAGACCAGCAGTTTTTTTTAGCCACTAATTAATTACTTTCAGCTCTGCTACTAATGTAACAGAGCTAGTAGATATGGATATACTATCTTATACCTTATAAACAGATTTTATTCTGAGTTTAGAGTAAGTATTAACCAAGCTCTTATTACAGGACTTAACAACTGAAGTAGCATTGGCCATAATAATCTCTGTAGTAAGAGAATCAAGTGAGATTAGGACTTGCTGCCTAGTAAGCCTATGAGTTGTCATTTTTAGCACCTTTAAGATACTAGGATAGCTGGTATTTCTATAAGAAGTATTTGCACTATCTAAGTTGACCTGGTGTATAGAGATGATTGTAGCTTAAAGAAGATTAGAAAATAGCTTCTTAAGCTATAACAAGCACAAGTTCCTATGAGATGAGATCTAACCCAAATTCTAACTACTATATGAGATACTAACTAGAAAATCTTAGAGCTTACTGAGTAATGTTGGCTTGTGCAGTCTGAGCAAAAGATTTGACCTTGGGCTTAGATTTGAAGGCTGAGAAAACAAGAGAAGGTGCTATCTAGGACTTGATAGTCTTAGAGATTGTTATAGCTGGACTAGATGTTACAGCTGAACTAGAATGAGTTATCACTGGTTTTGAGGCTAAACAAATTATTACAGCTTTGAGAAGAGAAGGAGCCCATGAAATTAGCAATATATTGCTTTTAGAGTTAGAAAAAGATATAGAAGAGAGAGAAGAGACTTTGTTCTTTCCCTTGTACTTTTTGTTAGAGATTAGAGTAAAAGCAAATTCTTTGGCCTCCAATACATTAATAGCTATCTTAATATTAAAAGAAGATATTAGAAAAAGATCAGAACCATAAATATTTTTTATAACTTCTACAAGAGTGGAAGTATCAGCCTAACATAAGACTTTAAAATAGTCCCATCTAGCTTCAGAAATTTTCTGGAGAAGATTCCAGATATAAGATCCAATTTTCAAGATAGCAAGAAATTAGTTAACAGATTATCCTCTGAGAGGGCACTTTTTTATAAAGTATGTAAGATGCTCAAGAAATAAAAAGAGTATCTTAGCATCAGTCTCAAGGTGCCTAGAATAACTAGATAGTGACAAGATATGGTAGTCACCATCCTACAGCTCAGTATTATAAGTAATGTTTTCATTTCTGTTATCATTGATGCCTCATATTTACAAGATAGTTCACCCATGGACAATAGATATTAGGGTTTTTTATTTATAACTCAATGATTGGCTACACTGTGTACTATCCACATGTATGATCAGTCAGCACCTCATGTAATAGTTGAGGCTTCATTATATTTTACTTGCCAGTTCCTTATTTCTTCCTCATATGTTAACATATATATTACTTGTAGTCATAGGTATATATAGCTGTAGATACTACTCTGTATATTTATGCTTTACCAATTGACTCTTCCTTATTTTTCCTCATATCTTTGCCTAATTCACAACCTAAGCTAAGCCTAAGGTTGTAACAATTTTCTAATTGGGAGGATAACTTAGCTGATCCATAAATCAAGTTGGATAGTCCAAATATAAAGGCTTGGAATCTTTGGGTATATTCTCTGCTACAGAAACCAAGTCTCTGCTCTTCTTAGCAAATGCCTGGTCATTCTAGCTTACAGTGGATGGTGTTTTATTTAGAACTAAGGTAGGACAAGTAGTAAAAAGCTTAAGAGAAGGTACTTTCGTAGAAAAGAATCTATCTATAGTTACTCTTAGAGCAGTAGATGTCTTAGAGTCTAAACTTATATCCTCCTCTTCACTTTCTCTTAAAGAAGATATAGCTAAAATATTAAAAGAAACATTGTTAGGGATAGGAGAAGCAGAGATACTCTTTGAGGAATTTTTTGCAATATAACAAGCTTGAGATCTTTCTCTTGAATGCACTTGTTTGCCAGCTCTAGAGCTAGCTTTGGGAAGTACTTTAAATGAATCTAGAAACTAACCAACACATTGAGAACTGTCCTAGAGACTAGAAGAAAGTACTGGATTTATTAATAATTTGTTTGGATTTTTTAAGTTAACTATAGTAATGGTTAGAAAAGAGAAGTAGTCTTGTAATAAGCTTGTTTTCTGTTAAATTTCTGTGCTTTCATAAAGTATTCTAAATTCTTGTGGTTTGTTCAGATCTTGAATGTGAATTTTGTACTCTCTAACAAGTGCCTCTAGTTTTCCAAGCCCCTAATGACTACCAACATTTTCTTATCATAAATTTCATAGTTCTTCTCTATCTCATTGAGAGATTTTAAGAGGTAAGCTATATATCTCCACTATCTATCTTTATATTCCAGAGATAAAACTCCTTCTGTTACATAGTCTAATGCATCCATTTTTATTCTTGTTTTTTTATCTAAGTTTGGTACTGCTAACACCAGTTCTTTTGTGAATTTCTTCAATTCTTTCTCTTGCTTTTCCATCCAATCTCACATATGGTTCTTCTTCACTAAGTTATGTAGTAGTCTGGTTATAAATATAAAATCCTTGATAAACTGCCAATAATAATTTGCTAGTCTTGAAAATTTTTATATATTCAAGATCATTTTTGGAGTTAGCCAATCAAACACTTCTTTCACTTTCTCCTCCTCTATCTTGATTTCCTCTGATTTAATCACTACTCTCAAGAATCCTACCTTTCTAACCTTCTACTTGCATTTTTCTGGTTTTATGTATAAGTTATTTTCTAGCTTCTTCACTGCTTTTTCCACTACTTTGTCATATCTCTCTTATTTCTCTATTTCTACTATAATATCATCAATGAAACTCACTACTTCTCCAGTATTAAGTCCTATAAAATCTTTTTCATCATTGTTTGAAATGTTACTAGAAAATTTTTGAGTCTAAAGAGCATTATAGTTGGTTCAAATAACCTTTTTAGTGTTGTGAACACTGTCTTCCACTTATATTTTTTCTTTATCCATATATTGTTATATCCCCATCATATACTTATATTTTTGTCACATACTATCTGAGTATTAGGTGCAGTTTACACTTGAAGGTGAAAGTCCATGGATTTGGCTCAGACATGCACAGAGTATAGAAACTCCATGCAATGAGCTTGGTGATGTGGACTTGTTGGAATGATCTTGGCCTCAACTTATGTGTTGTGCCTTCTACAAGCCATGTGGTTGCAATTTCAGAGGATGGTCTTGTAAGGAGTTATAAGGAGAGGGGTAAAGCATATCACTATTAACACTGGAGATTTAGCATCAACTTTAGTCAATTATCAGGCTAGCTATTACAAAGTATTTACCAGTCTTAAATATATAAAATAACAAAAAGAGTAATTAAAATAGATCTCTGAGTGAATGTTTCAGTAATGAAATACTATATAGGAGTTGAGACTTGGAGAGGGGGAAACTATGTATAAAGTCTGAGTAAATTTGTGAAGTTTGAAGGAGATAATTAGGCAATGGAAACAGATGACTATGACTGTGGATTTTGACTCAATTAAGGCTAAATAACCACGGAGATTTGATAGAATTAAGTCTATTATAAAGTATCAAACCTCTGACAGAGTTTTGGGCACAAATAAGGCTAAATAACCACAGTGATTTGATATCATTTTGAAGTCAAAAATGTTTCAGACATGTTTCAGAGTTTGGGATATGACACTGAGTATATCTAGTATATCTGATATATCTGACTCTATCATGGATAATGATCACATAAGCTCTGCTCTGCCCAAAATCTTCCTCCAGTCTATATATTACTTCTGATACAAATCAACTTGGTTCCATTCTATATCAGATTACTTCATTATTGATCATATAGCTCCTTATGATCTCCATAGAACTCCAGACATGATTTCTGAAGACTTTAGAGTATCTAGAGTAGTTATCCATCTTTTCTAACTCTTAAATAGTCTTAATACTAGTATTTAAAATGTATAGGTACTGTATAATTCCTTGACTTGAAAATTACCTAGTGTAGCATACTGTTCTGAGTTCTCATACTTGGAAGTTTGACTTCCACAATAACTTGTTTCCTGTTATAACTTCCTTTCAAAATATGACTATGACAATATACAGAGGCATATCACATCTACTGAAGCCAAGATTACCTTAGATTTACATCTATAGGTGTTGGATAATATTTCCATGCTCTTTTGATGTCTTCTGGAATTTTCCCCTTCCAGACATATTCCTTATCTGATAATTTTTTACAATATTTGAAATAAGAGATAAAGAGTAATTGTTCTTTACAGTCTATTTATTTAAATATCTATAGTTCTATACCTATTATGATCTTTAGCTTAGCTTAGGTTATAACTTAGGCAAAGACTTAAGTAAGGAATAGAGAGATGATCAATTGGTAAAGCATAAGTATATAAAGTGGTATCTACAGCTATATATACTTATAACTATGAGTAATACATATATTAGTATATGAAGAGATAGCAAGAAAAACATGATGAGTTCTCAACTACTACATGAGGTGCTGACTAATCATACATGTGGATAATACATGGCATAGCCTATTATTAAGTTATATAAAAGAAATCCCAATACTTACTAGTCATGAGTAAACTATCTGTGAAACATGAGGCATTGATTATGATAATACCATTCTCTTTTTACTATTTTTATTTCCTATGAGAAATACTAAGGCTATTTGAAATGATCTCAAGAGTCTGATGTACCCTTTTCTCAATTAGCAAGCTAGCCATAGTATTTCCAAAATCACACTCTACTGCTAATTTCTAATCACATTGATTTCTATTCTCTCTATATGTTCTTAGTAATAAATATTTACTTTCCCCATATGCTCAATAGGTTCTTTCTTATTAAAAAAACTATCCATATTTCTCATATATATTGGTCTTTTGATTTTCTTTAACTTAAATCCTTGTTTTCTTGCAAACTCCAAACTTATGACCAATTCTATTGCCCCACAATCCAACAATGCTTCTACTATTACTCCCTCTTATATATCAATCCTTTCTAATCCAATATTCACTGTTACTTCTCTCACATTCAAGTTGCAATAGAATGTATTATCTATTACTCTACTAAGCATTACAAACTTATTTGTAAAGATCCTAATTAAGAACTGTCAGACTCTCATCCTCTTTTAAATCATGATTATTGTTCTGGTAGCTAATTCTTATTCCCTATTCCACCATTCTCTGATTCTTACAGTACCTTGCTATATGTCCAAAACCTCCACAATTGTAATAGTTCCTCTGTTTGTCTATATCTATGGCAGATAGATCATGCATAGGCATGAATTCTGCTTACTACCATGAGTTCACCATAACTGCATTTGTTCTCTCTACTCCTCCCATTGAAGTAGGCTCTACTAATGTCTACCAGATCTCCTGTCTCTTTAGCCAAACTTAGAGCTGAGACAATTGTTATTTTTGTACTTTTCTAGCATTTGTTAGGATATTCAATTTTGGTGCTGAATTTTCTATCCTCTTTTTACTTTTCAACCTCTTTTTCTCTTGCCTACTCTTCTTCTAATGCATATTTAGGTTAGTCACCCTTTTGTACTACTATTCAATACTTTTGGAAGGTTAATCCACTTTTATCTTAATAACTCTATTCATCTATTGTTTAAACTCTTCAATCAATAGTCTTTCTTCATATCTACTTCCTCTTGCTTGTTATGACTTAAGTCTCAGTATTAGGATGAAAGATTACTCTTGTATTGAGAGACACAAGAGAACTTGATAGAGTTCCTACTATAATCTAGTCTACCTTATATATCTTTTGGCAATGGTCTGTGCTAAGTTAATTCTAGCCTATCCTAAAGACTATGCTTTATCTATAAGGCTAACATGCCATTGCTATGTTGTATGACTTTATCTTGTTCCAGAACCTTCTATGCCTTTTTCTGTATTATATGAGCATGAGACTATTGTAACCATGACTGATCTGTGATGTCACATATTCTCTTCTTTGTCTATGTCCAAAAATAAAGAAAAGAAATAGAAATTCAAAAATAAAATAAAATAAAGGAAAAAAAGAAAAAGAAAAATAGAATAAAACTAAGTCTATCGTTCCTAACTCTGACATTGCTGTCCTTCTAAACTCTTATATAAAAATTTCTATCATCTTACTTTATTGCTCAACCTTTTTTTAGTTCTGCTACTTTTATTGTTTTATTATTTCCACTACTGAATTCTTTTTTCAGTTCAATAAGAAACTCTTCTACTATTGCAAATTTCAAACTTCCATTCTCTAAATCTTTCAAAATATTCTCTTCCAAATATCTGCTAACCCTCTCTGTATATATGATAACATCTACTAAATCTGCTCCTTTATTGAGATCCTTATATAAAGCTTGCATACTATTAAGAACTCTAATATCTTGCTTGCTTCTCCATTGAACATTTGTGGCTTAGTGTTATGACTCAAGGATCTTAGAGCTTATATAAGTTTGTATATCTTTGTTATTACAGTATTGGTTGCTACAATAATAAGATCAACATATGGTAAACATATTGTATGATATCATTGTTCCAGAACCTTCTATATTCTTTTGTGTGACATGTGATTATATGACTATGATTGTAGCATATGTAATATTATGCTAACCTCTAACTCTAGATCTAAAATAAAAAATAAATAGAAATAAAAATAAAAATAAGAAAGAAAAATAAGTTTATTGTCTTCAATTCTAATATTATACTACAACTGAAGACAAACTCTAACACTGGTCTTTTGACCTGATGGCAAGATATACCTTAACTTTATAAACATTTATATTATATATCTCTTAGCCCAATCATTATATTAATATCTTAGACCTTTTATAGTAGAGAAGTGAGTAGAACTTGAACTGATATTGAGAAGATTATATTTAGTGTTCAGTGAAAGTTTATTAGCCTGACAGATATAATATATAGATAAAACTAGTATATAAGTTAGTAATTTTAATTACTCAGAAATTTCTTAACTTAAGGGTTCAAAAATGAGGTGGATATGGAAATCCTAGAAAATAGTAAAGTAGAAAGAAAGTTGGAGTTAGACTAAGTAATCAATGGTATATTGGCTATAGCACAAAGATAAATGGAAAATTATTAAATTTGATTCCTAGTAAACCAATGAATTTTGGTGGACAGGCTAAATATCTAAGGCTAAAGAGTAGAGCAAGTCAAGTGGGGTAATATGGAAATCTAGATTTATGTATTCACCAGAGAAGACATAGTGGTAATTTTACAAATGTTGGTGTGATAGTTCACTAAGCAAGCAAAGTTCAACAATAGAAATTGGTAATAATACCAAGAAGAATAGTATAAAGAAATTCAATTTCAGAGTTTATAATAGATCTGAATTTGACCAGAGAATGAAATAAAGTCTATTGAATGTGGTTCTAGTCAGGGACCTAAAGAAAATAGAAAAATACTATTATAGTAGTTGTATAGTTTGGGATTTAGATCATTGCAAAGGAATGAAATATGACTGTAGGATAAAGTAGCCTAATAATACTGCTAAGTACAGTTTATACTTATATGGAAAAAAGTCTATAAAAAATACAGAGATCAGATAAAGTACTTAAAATTATCTATGATATTTGGATGCAGACTTTTAAATGATCTTGGTCTCAACTTTTGTATTGTACTTCCTACTAGTTGCATAGTTACAATTTCAGAGAAAGGTCCAGAAAGATTTAAATAGAAGTTATGATGACAAAAGTAAGTATATTACTAATAACATTGGAGTTAGATCAGATAAACAGAGTCTGATGTTAACTTAATAGTTGATTATTAGGCTAGCCATTACAAAATAAATACTAGTCTTATATACAGAAAAATATGTCTCAAATATACTAAAATCTGAATAAAGATAGAATGAGCCTACTGGAGATATCTCTATCTAGTTCCAACAGATAACTATTAGGATAACTAATAAGATTCATAGGGTTTTACAAACTTTCCCAAACTTTTCCTAAGCTTTATTATCAAGTACAGTAAATATTCTATAAAGTTATAATATATATTCTAATCTCTCCTGAATTAGCTTATATAATGAGAAATAATAAAAACAGTATAATTAGAGATATTCCTAATAGAAATGTCTAGAATGTCAGCCTGAAAAGAGAGAAGTTACTATTAGCAGTAAAGAGAGAATATAAAGATAATAGTCAAGTTCAAACTTGGAGAGTAGTAGTATAAAATAGTAGAGTCATGGGAATAAATACTATAGGCTTTAGTAGTAATATGATGCCAAGAGTCAATAATGTGAATACTATGAGCTTTAATAGTAGTATTAAGTAAGAGATAGGAAATTCTATAGGCCTAAACAGCAATATTGAAGTTAAAGGAGCATTTTTTCTTATAATAACCAAATTTGAATAGAATTAATCTATGTTTTTACAAAGACAGAGATTGGATGTTAACTTTGCTATATAAAACAAAGTATTCATGAAATTGGAATACTAACTTTATGGGGGAAAAATAACCTAGAATGGAGATGGAGTACAAACTTTGTGAAAAAAAATATACTCTTAAATTGTAATAAAGGCTGATCTTTGTAGAGAAAAGTATAGCTTGGATAATGAGTGTTATTATTACAGGAAAGAATATAACTTAGAAATAGTAAGTTTTAAGTTAAGTTTTATCTATGTTAAAAACAGATTAACAAATTATTATTTGAATTGATATCTTGAGAGTTGTTACAACTTAAGTTTCAAATTATTAAAACAAAAGAGGAACCTTATACTAGAGTTAACATAAGAGAACTCTATAAAGTTTCTATTATAGAATAGTTTATCTTATATACCTTAGACTATGATCTGTATGCAACTATATCTAGCCTACTATATCTAGCCTACTATAAAGGCTATATGTGTTATGATTGAAGACTCATTTTAAAAACATAAAATAGTTATTTTCAGTTGAATTTATGCCTTTCCCTGTCCATACTCTAAAAAGGGCGTATTCCCCTATATATTAAAAAAATAAGAATAAAGACAAAAAAAAATAAATTGATTTTCTATCTATTAATGTAAGAAAATTACCCCCCTACAAC
>Ga0157359_1001086_pt1 | contig 10821 bp, 9 predicted proteins | sample AttcapACBM3_FD_111482 | JGI IMG/M metagenome (GOLD analysis project Ga0157359, IMG submission 111482) | Fungus gardens microbial communities from leaf cutter ant in Botucatu, State of São Paulo, Brazil - Atta capiguara ACBM3 | ecosystem: Host-associated > Fungi > Mycelium > Unclassified ...
TCTCGTCTTATAACAGTAAATCTCTTAGGTGGATATCTAGTGGGAATTTCACAAGAGAACTCAACAAGGAGTCTCTGCTAAATTAGCATTCTATATATACTAAATACATCTAGTCCATGCTACAACCTCATATCTGCCTCATTTCCTACTCAAGACTGTCATGTTGTATATATGTGCCCTGATATCATCTTCTAGATCTTTCCCCTATGTTCTAAGCTTATGATGTCATATCATGTGACATGTCATGTGACTGCGATGTCATGTGCCTCTTCATCGTCACTAAAAGAAAAGAAAAGAAAAACAAAATTCCTATAAAGTCAGAAAATAAAAGAAAAAGAAAATAAAAATTGTCCGTGTCCAAAGCGTTTCATAACAAGCAACCCATGCAACTTCCACACATTATCCCTGAACAACTTCACTAATCCTTCTACTGTTATTTTTTCTGTTGTCACCACAAAGTGGGACATTTTTGAAAACTTATTGCATACTACCAAAATTGAATCATGACCCTTTGATACTGGTAACATTGTGATAAAGTCCACCAATATATGTTACCACAGTCTCTCTGGTACTTTGTTAGGTCTTAATTTTCCTGCCAGCATCTCTGCTCTATTCTTTATCCTCTAACATTGATCACACCCTTCTGCATATCACTTCACTTCCTTTGTAATTCCTAGCCACCAATAATTTCTAGTAACCAATTCTACTGTCTTCCACTGTCTTCTATGTCCTGCTATTAGCATATCGTGATAAAGCTGAATAATCTCTACTTTCAACTTCTCATTCTTTGGAACATATACCTTCCCTTCTTTTAATACTAATCCTTTCTCTATCTGCCACTCTTCATCTCTCAATGTCTTAACTCCTGCTTTCTTCATTTCCTCTACTGCTTTTATCACTTCTTCATCTTTATCTCTTACCTCTTTTATCCTCTTTACTATCTCTTTCTCTGGTCCTTCCAGTAACTGCTCCATCGCTCTAACTTCTAACCATTCTTCCTTCAACATTACTTGGTTCTTGTTATCTCTTTTCACTCCTTCTGCCCAGCCTATCCTTCTGCTTAAACTATCTGCTCTCCTCATACTCTTACATGCTACATGCTTTAAAGCGAAATCAAATCTTGACAAGTATAATAATCATCTAGCCTGCCTTTGATTTAAATTTTGAGCCTTTATAAAGTACTCCAAGTTTTTGTGATCTGTTTATATTTCAAACTAATCCTTAGCTTCTTCTAAGAAATACTTCCATGCCTCTAAGTACCAAATTATCACCAACATCTCTTTATTGTGAATTTCATAGTTCCTTTCAGCCTTGTTCAATGATTTAGAAATATAAGCCACTGGCCTCTATCTCTCATCCTCACACTTCATCGACAATACTCTACTCATAGCAAAATCTAACACATCTACCTCTACTCTCATCTCTTTGTTCAAGTCTGGTGTAACCAAGACTGGCTTCATGGTAAATCTCTTCTTTAATTTCTCAAATGCCTTCTGCTGCCTTTCTTCCCAACTTCACTTCATTTCTTTCCTCATCATCTTGTATAAGGGCTTTGCTATCTTAGCAAAATCTTTAACAAACTGTCTATAGTAGTTTGCTAGCCCTAAGAACTTCTGCACATCTTTTACACCTTTCAGCACTGGCCACTCTATTACTTCCTATATCTTTTTCTTTTCCATTCTCACTCCATCTTCTCCTATTATTACTCCCAAAAATCCTACTTCTCTTACTTTCCACATGCACTTCTCTGGTTTCACAAACAAATCATTTTCTTCTAACCTTCTCAACACTTCTTCTACAATCTCATCATATTCTTCCTCTGTCTCTGTTGCTACCATCACATCATCAAAGAATACTGCTATCTTTTCTTCCACTACTAAATCTCTCAACAAATCATTCATCATTTGAAATGTTGCTGGTGAGTTAGTTAACCCAAAGAATATTACCGTGGGTTCAAATGACCTCTCTGGCATTAAGAATGCTGCCTTCCACTCATCTCCCTTCTTTATCCTCACATTATTATATCTCCAACATAAATCCATCTTTGTAAACATCTTCTTCTTCCCAATGCTATCTATCAGATCTGAAATCAGTGGTAACAGATAATTTTTCTTGACCATCCCACTATTCAAATACCAATAATTCTACACCATCCTCTTCTTTCCATCTTTCTTCGGCACAAAGAAGACTGGTAATGTTTGTGGTGACTTCAATGGCCTTATATACCCCTTCCTCAACTGATCCTTCACAAACTCTTGCACCTCTTCTCTTTCTACTCTTGACAATAGGTATATCTTCCCCTTTTTTGGCACAAAACCTTCTTTGAGATCTATGGTATGATCCTAGGTCTTCCTTGTTGGCATCCTCTCTGACTTTTTTTTTCAAACACCTTCAAATATTTATGGAACCATCTTGGAACCATTTATTCTGTTGCCCTCAAATCTACCCAATTTTCCTCTTCATCTAACTCTTCTTCTTTTTCTGCCACTATTCTTGTTATTGCTATCTTCTCATCTGTCCTCAGTTTTCTCATTTATTTCTTTTCTTCTTTTTCCTGCTGCTTCTTCCATCCTGGTTTTGTCTGCTTTCCTGTCCTCCACTTCTTTCCACATTTGTCTGGATATCTCATCATCTGTATCTCTCCTGTCTTCCAATCTATTTCTGGGTTATGGCATGCTAGCCAAGGCATATCCAATATAATACTCCACTTCTGATCTTCTATTACATCTATTGACATCCTCTCTTTATGCCCCTTAAAATATATTTCTACCTCCACTATATCCACAATTGGCCCTGCATAATTCAGTGTACCATCAACATTCCTTATATATATTGGCCTTTCCAACTTCATCCTCCTAAACTTATGCCTCCTCACAAATTCCTCACTCATCACCAGCCCCATTGCACCACTATCCAATAATGCCTCTATCATAATTTCTTCTTCTTCTTCTTCTTCCTGCTTTAATCCAATCTTTACCATCACCTCTCTCAACAGTTTCTCCTTTTTCTCCTTCCTTTCTGCCTTTGTCTGTCTTACCTCTACCTCTCTCTTTGCTTTCTCTTCCCTCAATATTTCTTTTTTGTCTTTCACTACTTTCTTACCCCTTCCCTCTCCTCTCTGCATTATTCTATCCTTTAATACTTCAAATTTATTTGAGGGCACCAGTACTGGTTCCTCTTTTCCCACATTCCTACAACTATAGGCCATATGCCTGAATCCTCCACAAGCAAAACACTTTCTTTCTTCCATTGCTATCTGCCTTCTCTCTTCTCTCCTTCTCTCAAATTCCTCCTGCTTTCTCCATTGTTTTTCTGCCTTTTTTTCTTCCACATATCTTGTCTTTTCTATTCTTCTTTGTTCTTCTCTTTCTTCTCTTTCTCTTTCATTTCTCTCATAACTTTCCCTATATCTTCTATTGTCTTCTTCTCTCTCTCTTTGTCTTGCTCTTTGTTCTTCTTCTCTCTATCTTTCTTTTGTCAATATTATTGTTTGTATTTGCATTTCCAACAACTTCAAACTATTTCCTAATATTTCTATTATCTTCTCTCTATTCCCAAGCTCCCTAATCAACTCTTCTGGCTCTCTCATACACCACTCTGTTATCTTATCCTCCATATTACTGTTCATCACTGCCTTATTGCTTAACAGTGGTATCATCTTAATCTGTTCTGATCTATTCTCTCACTGATACTCATTCTCAGTGGTATGCTATCTTTCTCTTATTACCTTGACATTTGACAATGGTATTGCTATCTCTCAGAGTTCCTTTGTAAGTAATAGTGGGCACTCCTCTTGTTCCACTTATACTGTCTACTGACTACCTGTCTACTGCTTTACTGACTACTACCCTAATCAAATTCCTGGCTAATATCCCTAAGAAAGAAATCTCTAAACTAGGCATTTCCTTACTGGACAATATCACTGCTCTGCATGGACTGATTACAAGAGAACTAGCAGCACAAGCCTTCTATATGAATATAACTGTCTACCATATCCACAAAAGGTGATACAACTGATGTATACAAGTAGGCTACTGTACAAATGACTGGCTAAACTTCTTCTGCCTAGCTAGTATACTCCTTAAGCCTAAGGCCCAGCCATAGATCTTCTTGATATTGAGTGCACTGCTCATAGTCAAGGATGATATGAGAATAAGTATTTGAGAGATTCCTGTGCTGGACAGTCTTAAGAAAGGTTATTGAGTTCTACTGTTGTGACAACCACTAGTCTAGTAACCAATAGAAGCACTAATAAGTAAAGCTCATAATAGACTATCAAGTGGAAAGTTTACAAGAGAACTCAACAAGGAGTCTCTGCTGTATTAGAGTCTTATTTATACAAACTATACCTGGTCTGTGCTACTAATAATTAAACCTGCTCTTATGTCCATGCTTTATTCTTATATCCACCTTATTTCTTACTCAAGGCTACCATGTTGTATCTGTGTGCTCTAACATCATCTTCTAAGTCCTTCCATTATATTATAGGCCTATGACATCACATCATGTGACATATCATGTGACTTCAGTGTCACGTGCCTCTTCATTGTCCAAAAGAAAGTCAAAAAGGAAAACAAAACAAAATTAATATAAAATCAGAGAAGTTAAATAAAAAAAAGAAAAATTGTCAGTGTCCAAAGTGTTCCATAACACAGAGATCACTATTCTTCTTGTATTCTTCTACAGATAGTATAGTAAACCTATCATTCAGTGGCTAAAGCACATAGATTGCTAGCTGCTTTATGTAAAATCCTGATAATTACTTAGTTTACTATCCAGTCTCTCTAGTTCCATAGGCTCTAATTGTTGTGCTATTTTGACATTCTTTAACACATTTAAGTCTTTTACCAGTTTCTCTTATTGCTCAATAGTTGAACATCCAACCTTGCTAGATAGTTACAAACAATGTAGTTCTAAATCACCACAGCAGTAACATCCTCTTGCAGTGATGGAGCAAGATCTTTAAGTAGTATATATATTCATAGGAACACCTGTGAGAAGCACTGGTAGTGGCTATCATAGAGAACAAGAGAGAATAGAGATAGTTATTTGGAAATAGAAATGATTAAGGAACCCTATAAGAATTGTGGGTTGAAATAGACTACTAAAATTATGTATTGAGTTGACTAGAATACTTCATTACTTAGTGGACTTGATCTATATATCAAGTGGTATCATACTGGATGAAAGAGTCTGTGTTATTTAGTCTTCCTACTGGTAGAATCATGATTTGATTCTTTATTATGGGCTAGAGCCTATAGCAGAACTTAACAATAATATCCTGAGTATATTTTCCAAAATATGTGACTAGTATAACTTGATAAGGCATAGCACATAAGCTAAAGTCAAAGATTGATCTAACTTCTACTTTCCACATTCTTAGATAATGCTATTAACTTATTTTGGACTTCTGAGAGACTATCATTGGATCTCAGATAACAAGATATGAACTATATCTAACAAGAGAGTGAGAAAAGATAATTCCTCAAAATAAGAAAGTGAATGTAAAAATAGAAAATACTCAAACCTCACCAGCAATATGGAACTTGGTAAATATTATAACTCAAGTTTTAAAGCTAAGATGAAAGACAAACTCTTATATTAAATAACACATGAGAACTTGGTAAAGTTTCTGTTACAAACTAGTCTATCTTATATACTACAGACCATGGTCTGTATGCATACTATAGCTAACCTACCCTAAAGTCCATATGCTGTCAGTGTAGCAAAGTTTATAGACTTTCTCAGAGTTGACAAGCTTTAGGGAAACCTAAGATATAAATATATTACAGCAACTAAAAACTAAGTACTATCTATCTTTAGAAAAATCTAAGAGAATGAAGTGAGGTTTTCTGAAGATAATTAATATTCTAAATACTTCTACTGTCCATTGCACTCTAGTAGAACAATGCTGAAATAACATGAGAATAATGGTATGCAGATGGTCAGAAATCTGAGTTGAAAATATCTAAAACATTATATAGAAAGGCAGAGCATAGTTGGAACAAAAAAGGACAGTGGGTTGGTAGTCTGGGAAGTCTTCTAGAAGCATTAGATGTGATAGCAGGGCTCAGGGTCCTATAGCAGTGAAGTTTGTAAGTCTAACAATAGGGTTCTGAGGTGCAGTTGTTATGACTTAGACTCTGTGTTGAGTAGAAGACACACTCTTGTATTGAGTAACACAGGAGAACTCAATAGAGTTCCTACTACAATCTAGTCTACCTTATATACCTTTTGGTGATGATCCATGTTAAGTTAATTCTAACTATCCTAAAGACCATGCTTCATCCATAAGGCTAACATACCATTGCTATGTTGTATGACTTCATCTTGTTCCAGAACCTTCTATGCCCTTTTCTGTATCATGTGAGCCTGTGACTTTTGTGACTGTGTTATGTGACCTATGATGGTGTCACACTTTGTCTTCTTTGTCTTGTACTCTTTTAATAGAAAATAAGAGAAAATAAAATAAAATAAAATAAAAACTAAGTCTATTTTTAATTCTGACAGTAGTGTAATAATAAGATCTGTAAAAAAAGGCTACATGGTTCAGTAAAATAGTAAGAGCCATAGAAGAGTCTACAGTGCTTGTAGTAGAGATATTAAATACAGTTATAATGAACTCTCAAAAGTCCAAATAAGTAACTTTTTATTATCTGAGTATATAGAATACAGAAATTGAAACAACTTTTAGCTTTAGCTTATATACTTGTCTATCATATATCAAGTCCACCTGTTTTTGAAGACATATCCCTATAGCAGTGATATCATCATAACAAATCTATAAAAAGCCTGTTTTTCACAACAGCTATCTTTTCTGCAACACATTCTCACAGTAGTGGTATAATAATTTGGACATCTGGTTTTCCATGATGGGAATACTTCTACTGAACTTAGTCTTCTATAGCAAAGTTCTCCTATCTAACTCTTTTCAGTATTTCACCACTAAAAACCCCAAGCATCTCCTATATCTGACTTATATATAAGACTAGTAATTATATTGTAATTTACTAGTCTGATAATCAACAAAGATAATTCTATTGAACTTGATTTCCAGTGTTCAATAGCAATACACTAACATTAGCACTCACTTACTCCTCAAGTTTCATCTATTTATTGAAAGTTGCAACTACACAGCAGACAAATAGTATAGCATATAAGCTGAAGCCAAGATTGTTCTAACAAGTTCACATCACTGAGCTCAACACATGGAGTTTCCACACTCTACACATCTTCAAGCCAACCTTGTATGCTTTTACCTTCTAGTATGAACTATGCTTGACATTATTACATACTATCCAATAACTATACTCTTCCCACTCTCTTCTGGTGTAGATCATACTCTATTCCAATCACCTATCAATCTCATAGATTTTTGAATGACAACTCCTACAATGCTTAACAACCCAGAGTATATACAATAGTAGAATATTATTAGATTAATACTTCTGTATTTAAGAACATGTACAGTTTCTTAGTCTGATAATCAACTTAGATTGTATCACACTCACTCTAAGTATATCTAAACCTCCTCTTCCAAAATATAATCACATGACAAGTTAGGCTAGGTACAACAATCTTTCATTGAAGCCAAGATTGTCTCATCTGTATAGCAATATTTTTGATCCATCTTCTAATCTTATCTTTTGATCCAACCTGTTTTTTATACTGCTTATGAATAATTCTAGCAAGTATGAATCCCTCTTAATAATGTTATGTCTCTACTAGTGTCACATACCTATCCAAACACATCTAATCTATCCAACTCCATCATAGATAATGCTTACTAAAGTTCCACTCTATCCAAAATATCTACAGAAGTAAATATCTTCCTTTTGGTCTATACACTACTTCCAGTACAGATCAACCTGGTTTTATTCCATATCCAATCACTCCATAAATAACCACATAGCTTCCTCATGATCTCCATAGAACTCCATAATTATATTTAAGGATTTTAGAGTATTCTGAGTAATTACTTATTTTCTCCAATCCTTGGATATGACTTTAGTTGTTAAATACTAATATTTAAGATACATAGATACTCTGTAATTCTCTAGCTTGAAAATCAACTAGTGTAGTACACTGTTCTAAGTGCTTATACTTGAAAGTTTGACTTCCTCTATAATTTGCTTCTTATTATAATTTTCTTTCTAAATATAACCACTGTTACTGTAACATGCAGAGGCATAGTATATCTGCTAAAGCTAAGGTCACTCTGGATCTACATCTGCATATATTGGATAATATTTCTATACTCTTCTGATATTTTTTATAATTTTCTCACAGATAGTTTCTTCTTCTAGACATGTTTCTTATTTGATAACTAGTTATACTGGTCATATATTTTGGAAGAGATACTCAGAACATGGTGGGCAAACAAGTCCATTAGAGAGTAGAAGGTGTGTTGTTGCTAATACTAAAAGTTGGTAATTGTTTTAGTTAATTTTCAGAATAAGGCTTTTTACAGTATAACTACTCTCTTATATACTAGTATGCTATCTAGGATAGTTATCTAGAAATAGAGACTGCTAAGTAAGTTATCTTAGTTCTAGTAATCATTGAATATCTGAGATAGAGATTTGTGAAGCTATCAAGGGTTCAGTGAGAATATCTAAGGTGGTATAAAGGATATGATCCACATGTTGTGGCAACCACTTATCACAATGACAAATGATCACACAAGCAAGTAAATCTCAAAAGCAGATATAACGTAGGTAGTTCACAAGAGAACTCAACAAGGAGTCTCTGCTAAATTAGAGTTCTATATATACAAAGTACATATAGTCCATGCTACAATCTTATGTCTGCCTCATTTCCTACTCAAGGCCACCATGTTGTATACATGTGCCCTGATGTCATCTTCTAGATTCTTCCATCATGTTCTAGGCCTATGACATCACATCATGTGACATGTCATGTGACTACAGTGTCACATACCTCTTCATTGTCTAAAAGAAAAAGAAAAACAAAAGAAAAATAAAATAAAATAAAATAAAAATTGTTAGTATCCAAAGTGTCTCATAACACCAGACTGAAAGAGAATAGAAAGTGCAGATAAGAAGAGAAGTGTTATCTGAGAGTTAAAACAAATATGGCTAGATTGGAATATAACAAGAGAAGGCTCACTTGTGTTGTGACAACCACTTATCACAAGAACAAATGATCACACAAGCAATAAATCTCTTAAGACAGATATCAAGTGGGAATTTCACAAGAGAACTTGACAAGGAGTCTCTACTAAATTAGAGTCCTATATATACCAAGTACACCTGGTCCGTGCTACCAATAATTAAGCCTGTCCTATTGTCCATGCTACATCCTCATGTCCGCCTCATTTTTTACTCAAGGCTACCATGTTGTATATATGTGCCCTAATATTATCTTCTAGATCTTTCCACCATCTTCTAGGCCTTTAATATTACATCATGTGACATGTCATGTGACTACAGTGTCACGTGCCTCTTCATCATTCAAAAGAAAAAAGAAAACAAAATCCCTATAAAGTCAGAAAATAAAAGGAAAAGAAAATAAAAATTGTTCATGTCCAAAGTATCCTATAACAACTTGGCTAGACATAGTAAAAAGATAAATTCCTATATATATACTAAGATAGTATGAGTATAACTAAGAGACTTATTACTTTGTATTAAGAAAGTTCTAAGAAACTTATTTAAAAATTACCTAGTGAACTATAGACAACTATTGTTAATAAGATCAAAAAGTGCTCATTTATAAATAACTGTAAATAACTATAAGTCAAAATGTGTATATTGCTAGAGTTTTTGAACTCAGAGTTAGGGGTTAGTATAATATTACACATAATTATCACAACTATCATACATCAAGTTATATAGATTGTAGTTACACAATTACATGACACATAGAAGGGTATGAAAAGTTCTATAAGAATGATGTCATACTATTATGGTATACTTGAACCCTTATATTTTATTTTGATTTTCTTTTCTTTTTATCTATTTTTCTTGATTTGATTTTTCTTTTTGTTTCTTTTATTTCTTGGATGAAGAGGCATGTGACTGTGATCACATGACATGTCACATGACAACCATGTCATGGGCCTAGAACATTGTAGAAAGGATTAGAAGAAATAATGTTAAGATACATATATATAGCATGTTGACCTCATAGTATACTTATGGATAACACATAGACCTTAGGATAGGGTTATTTATCATTAGCATGGACCATGTATAAGTAGTATATATAGTGTAGAAATGTATTAGGGACTCCTTGTCAAGTTCTCTTGTGATCCCCATGAGACTCTCATCTGTAAGTAACACTATTGATTGTCTTGATTAGCAGTTTCCACAACACATACTACATACCAATAGCATATAATACATATGGTCTTTAGAGTAGGCTAAAACTTGTGTAGCATGGACCATTAGTCTAGCATATATAAGATAGATACATTGTACTAAAAACTCTATTGAGTTCCCTTGTGTAAACCCTATACAAGGTTTCTCTTTTGCTCTATCACTTGAGCCTAAGTCATGACATATACATATATAAAGAGTAGAATATGTTGTCATAAAATCTACTGATTAAGCAAACTCCTGCATCGCAGCTAAGTCCACAAAGTGTAGCATGTAACGGTATAGAGCACATCTAACAAACTCAGTCTCTCAAAGACAAATAAAGTCCATGAGCTGATTTAATCAATCTTTAAGAAAGGGTACAAATGAATCAAGCAATATATGAATATGCTCAGCATTTGTAACCCAGGCGAGTAACAGAAATGATAAAACCGAAATATCATTCATGCTCGTTCGTGAGTTATATACTTATAGATATTAA
>Ga0157359_1001088_pt1 | contig 10820 bp, 11 predicted proteins | sample AttcapACBM3_FD_111482 | JGI IMG/M metagenome (GOLD analysis project Ga0157359, IMG submission 111482) | Fungus gardens microbial communities from leaf cutter ant in Botucatu, State of São Paulo, Brazil - Atta capiguara ACBM3 | ecosystem: Host-associated > Fungi > Mycelium > Unclassified ...
GATTTCAGAAACAAGCTGGAGTCAATGAGCCGGCCAAAACTGGCGCTTAAAATTGTCAGCTACGGGGTCAGAGGCAAAGTTGTTGTTGATCTCGTTGAAACAGCCAGGTCACAGGATAATTAAGGACGGTCAGCTCTCCGGTGACGCCAGCATTTCCAGGCAAGCGTTACGGGCTGGGCGGAGATCACTATCGCAATCACGATCAAAAATGACACGCCACCCACAATAATCTTGACGGGGGAGCTGAATATCAGCAGGGCAGCCATTACCAGTACGCTGAACGTGATGACCCATGTCAGGGCCCGGAAGCGGTTTGCAAGGCTCTCTACCGCCTCCTCCAGCGTGCCCCCGTGTAACGACACGTTGTGTTTTATTCTGCTTAAATCTGCCTGGCTGATACCTGATTTCAGCAGTGCTTCATCGCTGACATTCATTTCCTGAATCCTGATACTGGTCTGTTTGATGATGTATATAACAGATTATGAAGCCGTCAGTAACCCGGTAAACCTTGTAGGGTGACTCCGGAGTATTTTCCGGGCTGAATGTAATGAATCTTATACCCGTTCTTCATCAGGACGCTGATGGCGTCGCTCAGCTCACGGCTTTTTCCCTGCCGGTAGTCCGTTCCTGCCCTGGACGGACTATCGGCGGCGGTCTTCAGGCTTAAAATCACGTCGCTGTAGTAGGCCCGGAGGCTCTCTTCCATAATGCTGCCTGACTCCAGTTTCAGGGCGCTGACGTCGCAGACGTTGCGCAGCTCCTCCGGCAGGTGAAGCTCGATAAAGTCCCGGGCCGTATCGGTATGCGTCAGGAAAGCCTTGAAGGCCTCATCGTAGGGTACCGGTGTTGGCTTTTTGATATGAATTTTCTCATACCGTGCTGCCGTCAGGAGCGTCGCGGACCTCCTCGAGTATGTAGCGCAGGTCTGAGGCATCCGCAGTCCAGCTGTCAGGCAGATTTCCCTGGAGCAGCTGCGGTAGCCAGTCGGTAAACGATAGCGCCGAATTCCGGGTGAAATAGGAGGGGTGATGCAGGCCGGTATTCTCGCTGCTCTCTTTGCGCTCGCAGCTGTCGGTCTTCAGTTGGATGCGGCGGGCCTTAAGAAACTTAAGGAACCGCTTCAGATTCCCCATGCCTCCGCCGCCCATGCCGTCCTGTACGCAGAATCGCCCCCCCATATGACCCGCTGACCATCTGGCTGCACTGCGGTCATGGCGGATGCACAACAGATTTCCGTCACCGAAGCGGATGAGGTAAAAACGATAGTCTCCGGGGCCTTCCGAGCAAAAAAACTGTTCGTAGTCTGCCGGATTCCCGATGTCTGTTACTGAGAACGGGTCTGTTCGTCCCTCCATCAGCCAGTCCCGGCTGCAGCCAGTGAATGCTGCAATACGTTCTGCTGCCTCGAAAGGAAGCGGCTCCAGCCCGTCCATCCAGTCAAATACTCGTGCAGGCGAGTCCTCACCTAAGTGTTGGGCCAATTGTACTGTTGTACCAGGGCCCCTGAATTGCCAGAAGTCATCCGCATGAAGCTGCGCGACGAGCTGGCGCAGGCGGCGAGCAGTTTCCTGCTGCCACTGCTGACGAAGGGTAAGGGTTTTAGTGCCTGTGGCCGGGTACGCAGCTGCCAGCGCCTGCCGAACCTCACCCTCTAGAGAACGGTCGTTACGTGCTGCAGCGGCTGCAACGCGTCCATAAAGGTCGTCGGGAATATTTCGGGCCTGCAGCTTTTGCATGTATTTGTCTCTTTATGTAGTCATGAAATGACAATTGTACCCAATAAGATTCTTTTTGGGTACAATTGTTTCATTAATACCCCCATGTGGTTGTTTGTTATGATTTTACTCCCCTGCTTTATCGATGAATATTGGTTAAATGACCACCTCACCTTATCTGTTGATGCGTCAGGGACATACAGGTTTAACAGTTAACTTCAGTGCTTTTATAAGGAGATTACGATGGGCTTCATACTTGACTGTTCCGGACGGGACTCGGCACTTATCACCCTTAGTCAAGGTTATGGTTGCACGGTTTCAGAACTGGAAAAGGTGCTGCTTGGCATTGATCTTGAAGAAGTCTTTAAAGCAGATCCATATATTCCGATTTCGGCAAACCAGCTCCTTTTCGAACACACCGGCAGCCTGCTTGGCGAGCCTGATCAAGTGACTTCAGCTGTATGGTTTCACGGCACCCGTACTGCAGCTAATAATCAGTTTCTGGAAGGTATTCTTCCTCTCAACGTCGCATTTCCAGCTGTTATCAGTATGCTGGCAGATGTTGCGCCCAGTATCCAGGTAGGCAGGCGGCTCAGCGACTGGGCAAAAAGTGGAGTGCCTGACAGGATGTTTATGGAGCGCCACGGAAGCTCCCTTCACTGGGGGCCTTATGCATCTCTTGTCAGAGAGGTCCAGCTGAATAATGAGGGGACAAGACACCATAATTATTCGGCGATGCCTGAGCTGGTTGAAGACGTTTGTAATGCCTATCTTGACCTGTATGATACCGACCTTAAGCCGCATTATTCTGCCGTTCTTAAGCCAAGATTGATATGGTTCACCGCGCCGCCTAATAGCCCTCAGCGATGCATTGAGGCGGCTCTCGCTTATGCATATATGGCAGTACGTCATCTGCCTCCTGACAGTTGTTCAAACTGGGGAATCGACCGGGACGGGATTGCTGTTCCATTTGAGGACATCATACGTATTGAAGATGTTTTGTGATATTCATTTAATATTAAATTGATATTAATTAAATTGTTGAATGGGGTGAATAAACCCCCCTCTCTGCCTAACGGGTTATTGAATTAAATTTAAAAAATTACACGGAACCACTACAAAAAACTCAGGCTTGGCAACATACGCCGATCTATATCCACGTCAGATAGCCTCTTGCTCTGAAAGAGCTTAATAAAATGAATGAGGCATCCCTCTGCGTCTCAGAAAATCAGCATTTGATACCAGAGGGTCGGGTAAACGGATGTGTGGGCTGGTGAGGCAGCATCCGCTCAGCCGACGACGATTCCCGATTTCAGGCCTCAGTATTACTCTTGATCGGCAAATTCAAAGTTTGGACGCATCGAGAACCGCCACAGAGGCAGGCCATCTCCTTAGTAGTCATCAGGGATGTTTACCGTGAACAGCCTGACATTCTGCCGGGGGTCGACTGACTTTACTTGACTGTCGAGCACTGTCTGCTCATTAAAGGCCGCGGTGACCAGCGAGCTTAGCGTGCCAATAAAGTCTAAACCCTGCTCCTTTTTTCATTATCTTTTCCCCGACCAGGCATGCAGCAAAAAAAGGAGTGGGGTTTTTTCGAGGCGGCGATCGTTAAATTTGAACATTATGAATAAAAGTATGCTCTGTTGATATATGGGCATCAGAAGGGGCGTTCTGGTTCTGACTGTGAGATGTACATCTGCATCCCCTGCACAAAATCTGTGATGTCCTGCATTGCTTTACCGACCAGTTCAGCCGTAAAGGTATGCTCATTGCCCTCTTTATCAAAACCATTACGGTGAACGATGTCGTGCCGCAGGTGGGCTATTTTCACTACATCACCAGTTTTCTCTTTGATATATTCCGGATGATCAGTTCCAAGCGTGAACCTGTATATCGTCAGCACGTCTTCAATTTTGTGATAGAGATATTCCGTCAGTACTTTCATAACAAAACCGGTGACAAAGCCTGGATTTTTATGAATATCTATGAGATCGATTCTGACAGCCTTGAAGCTTTTTATTTGAGACAGCGCGTTGCTCATAAATTCGGGTTCACTGAGTACGGCATTCTTGAGCATATCAGCCAGGCAGGTTTCCATTAGTGTTACAGCGTAAGCAAAGTTCATTTTCAGCGAAAGCGGCGTGGGTTGGTGATTTAGATTATTTTTCAGCTCGGCCATCTGGCCGCTGAAAACGGCAAACGCGCCCTTGCCTTTTGTCAGACGGTCGATCTCACCAACCGCTTCTGTCTCATCTCCTTCATCAAATCTTAAATAGGTCTGACCGTATTCATCAACATACGGATCATTCATATGAAGAAGATATAAGAGAGCGTGTTTGACTGACTCATCTTTGACACCTTCTGCGTGCTGCATCAGCACGTTATGATTAATCAGTGATTCATAAACATCTTTCATCTTACTCACTGGCTGTCCTTTTTTAAATTTTCATATAAGATAAATTGTCGTCGTGAAATGCTGTCCTTTATTTTCCTTCTTTATATACAGGGTGAAGGAGACTTATTTCTGTTTGGTCCGTGTCATATCTCACGCCTTTTACTTTATGAAACACGATCATGTCTGCACACAACTCCAGCGATGGATTAAGCTTGTCAGAGAAGAAAGAAAAGGAGTATTTGCTTTTTTTCATCCCTTCCAGCGGCTGCAGGGTCGGGAAGAAAATCCATTCGTTATCTTGTACGTTTTCATATAGTTCAACAAGATAGTAACGGCTGTTGGGTTCTGCCCCCGTGATCTTCGCTGATTTGCTGAACAACACCACATTCTGATGCGTTGTTTCCTCCCGATTATTTCTCGGGAGCTGCGTTGAATTAAAACTAATACCGTCAAGTTTGTGGTCTTCTGACTGGGCGAGATATTCTGCCACGGCCTGCGTGATGAGATATTCATTCTCCGGGTTCTTTCCACTTGCCGGAAGTGTCAGTTTTCTCGACAGGGTTCGCATAAAGTCAGCCTTATCGTTGAGCGCGGTTAGCTCTTCGTCAAATATGCTTCCCTTGCTCTGTCGCAGGGTGCTCAGCGCAGAAATGTCAAGAATGCGCATTTCCCTCAGCGTCCTGAACGGCACCACCACAACATAACTTCCGACCACTGGCCTGACCTCCGCAACCGTTATATCCGGGGAGGTTGATCCGTAAAAAACCGGTATGCCGTACGCATTCATCCGGCCCGATATGGCGAGTTCGTGAGGCGGCGGCCCGAAATAGCGCTCAGGATGCTCCAGTGCTTTTTCAACATCTTCTTCATTCTCAAATTTCCTTGCCCGGTAGAATGTCATGCCGATGCCGGTCGTATTAATTGCGCTCTGACTGTTCTTTGTCTGAAGTTTCTCGATGTCACAGAACAACCCGTCCAGGAAACTTTTAACAAGTTCGTTAAAATACCTTGATTCACTCTTTAATGACTCCTCCATTTTTTCCCAGGCAAGCCCAAGAGATTGAGAGGAACGCTTCACTTTTATATAGTGTATACTGTCGTCATAAAAACTATCCATCGCATCGTAGTCGTAATTCTCATCTTCAAGAATGGTAAAAAGGTCATGTGCGGGTTGTTCATCAATATGCATTTCATTTTGTATAATATCTATTGCAGTTTCGCCAGATTCATAATGGTTTTCCCCTTCTTCATTTATTCCATAATGCTCCATAAACATTTTGTGAACTTTGGGGCTTAACTGTGCAAGAGGCACGTTCTTCTTTCTTCTGCTGCAATAGCTGCACTTTCGGTTAGCTTTTCCCGTGTTCAGAATAAGCTGGCTGATGTATTTTTCGCCAACACAGGCGTAACAGATATATTTATCTTCGTTCATTATCATCCCGATAGCAGAGTCGTTAACCGGAGTTGAAGGGGCCTTAACAGAGTATCATCTGTTAAAGACTTTGAAAGCAGTCGACGGCAAATCCTTATCTGCACATGATCTCGTTTCTTCTGTCACCACCAGGCATCCAGCGTAGAGTGCCTGGTATGGCCCTGCCCCCGCAGTTTTGGTCACTGAGAAAGAAAAAATCAATCACGTCAGAGGGATAGCAATTCCGGAACCGTGCCAATGCCCGAAGCAGTGTCCCGTGCGCCGGCAGGCGTACCAGGTTATATTCCGTATAAAGGAAAAAAGACCGATTTTCCTTCACCCGACGCGATTTTTTTGCGAGCAGGAAGAACGCTGATAATGTAAAAGCACCGACTGTATAACCCTTGTCGGCTCGGGTGCAGAATGAACAAAGGTGAATAATAGAATGAAAATCAAATATCAGGACAGCGTCCTTTTCTCCCGCATTTTTGAAAGCGATCCTGGGTATATTCTCGATTTCAGCAACAGGACATTTACCATTTTCTTCGATGAAGAACTGAACATAGACATTGATGATGCTATGTATCTGTCTGACGATGAGTCGAATTCAAAGGCCAAACGTCTCTGGCGCCTTATATCAAAGTCTGACCGCGAAACGGTGCTGCGTGTGACCGACAGGCTCTGGAGCTATAAAATGCAAACCGCTCCGGCGGAAGCCGAACGCCTGAGTGCTGACTATCACCAGTTGCTTGAACGGCTCAATTCGGTTTCGGGCCCTGACCAGAGCGGCAGCAAACCCGTGCATGCTTATACCGGTGTCAGTTATGCCGGACTCACGGATGAAATGAACACTATAAAAGCCCTGCCTCCGCATCAAAGGGGGTACCGTTTTGAGACGTGGCTCAAAGAGCTGTTTGCCGCTTTCAGGCTTGAGCCACGCGCAGGCTTCCGGAATACCGGCGAGCAAATTGATGGCAGCTTTAAAATGGAGGGGGAATACTACCTGCTGGAGGCCAAGTGGCACAAAGGTGCAACACCGGCACCCGACCTTCATGTCTTCGACGGTAAACTCAGGCAGAAGGCCAGCTGGACGCGGGGAGTATTCATCAGCTGGAACGGTTTTACTCCGGACTGTTTTGAAGCATTTGGCCGCGGAAGCAGTGTGGTTTGTGTCAGCGGTGCAGATATCTATCACAGCCTGGGCGATCGTATTCCTTTTCCTGTATTGCTGGACGCTAAAATCAGACAGGCCTCCGAATCAGGAAAACCATATGTTCCATACAAGGAGTTGTCTGAATTTTCCAAATAAATAAGCAGAGAACGTCTGAAGACCAGTGGAGTCAGAGAATTAAAATTATTCATATCAGAGGAATAACACTTTCCTTTGAAAAGATCATTCTGACAGGATTGGAAAAATAAAAGCGATTCGTTAAGTCAAAAACATCGATATATCTTTAAGTTGAAAACCGGTTTACTTTTTTAAGGAAATTATTTTGGTTGAACACGATGGAGTTAATAAAACAATTATAAGTATGGTGATCTTTTCATTCATTCTTGCTTTATTGTTTTCTGTAATTTGGGGCGTATATAAACTTTTTGACGTGGTTTTTGACAACTGGTCATCCCTGTCAACGCTAATCACTACCCTGGCGACGACAGGGGGAGCCATTGCTACCTGGATGGCCGCTAAAAGGGCGGCCGAGAGTGCACAAATTGCACGTGAATCTATGGAAGCCACAATGCATCTTGGGAGTCAGACGCTTGAAGAAACCCAGGCCACAAACAGGCGAACAGCTTTTGAAAGCCGGTACAACATGCTCCTTGCACAGCATGACAATTATCATCGCCAGTTGTGTGATTACCTGGACGAAAACAATGAAGACGTTGAAGCGTTCTTCAGTGAACACATCTACGATACTAATTTAGATAAATGTTTTTCGTTCCTGACAGGGCACCAGATAATCAGTCGCTACATGAGAGTGCTTTATCATCTGCTGAAATATGTAAGAGAGAACGGTGACTTTAGTGGTCAGGATAACGTCAGTTTTCAGAAAAATTATACCTCACCGCTCAGGTCGACTATCCGGAACGACGTTCTGCTTTTAATAGCCGTAAATGCACTGAATGTCAGAGATGAAAGAGCGAAGAACTCTTCTTACCCTTACTATCAGTTGCTGCTGCACGATTTCGATTTTTTTGAGCATGCCATATTCATGTTCCCGCAGACACCGAATGATTTGTTCGTTCAGAATGACTGGCAGGGTAAAGTTCAGGACCTAGTATTAAATGACCAGTCGCAGTTCAGTGAAAACCTCACCCAAAGCGTTAAAGAAAAATCACGTAGCTTTGAGGTTCCGGAAGTCAGACTGTTTTCTCCGTTGATAATGGTTATGACTGTTTTTGAAAACCCAATGAAACATGATGCGCTTAAAGCACTGGACTCGCTTCCCATGAGTCTTTGCATGAAAGAATCGCTGCACTCCACAATCGATGACGTTTTAAATAAGCACACAGAAGCAGGTGAGTTATGGGATGAAATCCCGACGAGTAAATATACCTTAGAAAATAATAAAATTCCTCGGAAAGTTACTGACGAAATGATTAATGCTTTAGAGAAGCATGCATTTTCTGACCTGTGTAATTATGATGTTTTTACATATGAACTTTATGTCTCAGGTGTATACCAAAAACATACTGGTAAGAATTTACGCTATTATTTCAGAAATTTCAGTCGCGGAGAAAACCTTGTTCACCTGTTAGATGAGCATGGTGGTAAAGATGGTTATATGGGCCAGCTAATGAAAGTTAATGAAGAAAAGGTATCAAATCTTTATGATGAGATAGCTCATTACAATGTTAGAAATACACGATAGATTGTCAGCATACAGTGAAGAGTCCCTGCTCATTTGACAACCTCTATATGTGGGCGGTTGTTTTTTGAACAGGGGTCTGTTAATATAAACAGTATCAGGGTCTCTCACACCCTGATACTGTAATAACTACTTATTTGAATAGCTTACGTAAAACCCTGCGAATGACTGCCGGCGCTGCGCAAACCACTGTGAAGCATGCGATTGCTGAAACAGTGGGTGCGTAGTCCGGTGAAACCTGGAATACTTCCAAGGCTTGCGTAAGCATTGCCTTTACTCCATTCAAGTACGGATCCGCATAGTGAGATACGACGACACCCAACACTATTTCAATCCACATGTCTTTGTTGCCGTTGTTCTCAGGCGGGCGGTGCGCGGGTTCGCTCTGAACTTGACTGTTGATAGTACAACCGTTGTAAACATTTAGCGTAAGTAGGCCCATAGGTTTCTCCTGTATAATGGGTTGATAAAAAATGCACATCTTGTTTTCTAAACATGGTTTTCATTTGAAAATCCTTGTTGATTAATAAAAAAACCTCTTTGTATTCCAGATAGTATCTATTACATAGTTCACCTCACTCTCTTATTGTGTTCGCTTGTTATGGGCGCAGTTATCCGTGGGCGTTGCACCCTGATAATGCGAAGATGTTATTTTGTTCAGAGCAAAAAAAAAGCCCTGACATTCGTCAGAGCCTGGTATGAACACACCAATCGGAATCTCTGACTTTGTTATTATCTTTATTCTCAGAAGACCCGACTGATGTCTTGGAAGATTATTTCTTCCTTTTCTGAATATGAGCTTACTATACCACGCGTGCACATTGGAGTCAATATATCAAGGGGCTTAAACGACTATTTTTTGCCTTTTTTTTCGAAAAGAACTTGCGCGATAAGTAGTATTATGTGCGCAATTTGATAAAAGTATTCTTTCAGTATATGTACTGGAAAGTAACTGTTTTCTGATTTACCTGAACAGTACTATTTAAAAGTATTGATACTCTCTCCATTATTTTAACTTCCCCGAAATCACATCTGAAAGTTTATTGCTGCTTTACTTCCTTCCCTGGCCCTTTCCGTTTTCTGCCATAACCGGAAAGACGGCGTCAGGAGGCGATTCAGGGTCTCGACCACAATATACGGTGTCCGATCACCCTCTCATCCCCCTTATCCAGGCGAAAACGCCACGCCGGTAAGGTGCCCCCGCCCTGCCCTTACTGCTGTTTTCTTCCGAAATATGGTATATATCCACAAACCGGAAAATGACGCCGATCCACTCCGCGGATTTTTTGGGTGGTCTGCGATCGCCAGACAGGCGAAAATGGATCTGTCACGAACAGACGTCGCTGCGTGAAATCTGAGAAAGCTGCAGGGGTAAATCCCGCCAGATTTCACGCAGCGTTGTCACCGAAGAATGAGGGTGTATGTCGCTACCGTCCGTTAAAGGGCCGATCGGGCTGCCCCGCTATCTGCTGGCACCCGAAGTCACCGGCCTGCTGCACCACCTCCCGGACTGGACGCAGCACGCGCTGGTCAACACCCTGTGGAACACCTTCGGGCACCTTAACGAGGTGCTGGCGCTGCGCCGGCGTGACTTCCGTCTGAATGAACACCATTTTCCGCACGTCATCATCCGCGCGACCAAACAGCGGATGCCCCAAATGAGGCTCCTGCCTCAACCAGCGAAAGCCATTTTTTAGACCATCGTTCACCTGCGGTGAATGATATACGTCACCCTTCACCCACCCATCACCATTTAACATACTAATATAAATAGATAAAATTGAAAGGTGAACAATGTGAAGGATTATTTATAAAACCTTTTTTGTAGGATCTCGCTTTCTGGCCGCGCAACTGTTTTGATAAAGTTTGAATGCCTAAAAAAGGAGCAATAAATGGACACCTCTTTTTTGAATGCACTGGACACTAAAAATTGTGAACAGTTTGACGCAGCTATTAATGCCTTGCAGGGGGATGTTGCTGCTACTGCCGCTCGACTATCCATAGATCCCCGCTTGCGCCTTGAGTATTCGAGGCGTATCAAAGAGATCGCTGACGATTTACGATCCCGAGTTAATGCTGGATTGCTGACATGGGAACAGGCTGCGAAAGAAGCTCAGGAAACGCGAAACTCATCATGGAAATGATCAGGACTCGCAGTACGCCACTTGGGCGTGCAATGGCGGAAAGGATGAAGTCATCGGGTAAGACGCTTAATGAGCTAGTCGCAAAGAAAGCAACCTCACTTTTTGGGCCTAAAACAAACTTTGCCAGCCTTTCTGAAGTGCAAAAAAATTAGGTATATGCCAGCATTGTAGAATCTGCGGGTAAATCTAATCCCAGCGTTAACCTGAAGATGTTGCAACTCTCACGAGCAGGAAAAAGGCTTATCGTCCTCTCTTTAGCCATCTCGGTATATGAAATTTATA
>Ga0157359_1001089_pt1 | contig 10816 bp, 7 predicted proteins | sample AttcapACBM3_FD_111482 | JGI IMG/M metagenome (GOLD analysis project Ga0157359, IMG submission 111482) | Fungus gardens microbial communities from leaf cutter ant in Botucatu, State of São Paulo, Brazil - Atta capiguara ACBM3 | ecosystem: Host-associated > Fungi > Mycelium > Unclassified ...
CGTGGACCTCTCCTGCCACGGCATTGGCCTGCTCCCACCTGCCAAATGCCACAGCTTGATGTGTCCACCCTGTCTCCGAACAGGTGTTCACTATGTCCCCGGGCCATACACTCCGGGAGAGGGTTAGGGTGAGGGCGGCCCCCCTCCTCACCTGCTAGCCTTGGAAGCTCCCCTCCTACCCCAAGGACCGCCATGACCACCGCCCGCCCCATCGCCCTCGTCACCGGTGCCTCCCAAGGCATCGGCCGCGCCGTCGCCCTTGGCCTGCTCGCGGACGGCTTCCGCGTGGTCCTAGCCGCCCGTCGCGCCGAGCCCCTGGAGGCCCTGGCGGAAGAAGCCCGCCAGCAGGGCGGTGAAGCCCTGGCGGTGCCCTGCGACGTCACCGATGCCGCCAGCGTCGCGGCGCTGTTCACTCGTATCCGCGACACCTACGGCCGCCTCGACCTGTTGTTCAACAACGCCGGCATCGGCGCCCCGGCGGTGCCCATCGACGAACTGAAGCTGGACGCCTGGCACCGGGCGGTCAATACCAACCTCACCGGCGTCTTCCTCTGCAGCCGCGCCGCCTTCGCCCTGATGCGCGAGCAATCGCCGCGGGGTGGTCGCATCATCAACAACGGCTCCATCTCCGCCCACACACCCCGACCCTTCAGCGCGCCCTACACCGCCACCAAGCACGCCGTCGCCGGCCTGACCAAGGCGCTGGCCCTGGACGGCCGCGCCTTCGACATCGCCTGCGGCCAGATCGACATCGGCAACGCCGCCACCGAGATGACCGAGCGCATGGCGAGCGGCGTCCTCCAGGCCGATGGCAGTACCGCCGTGGAGCCACGCATGGACGTCAAACACGTCGCCGACGCCGTCCGCTACATGGCCAGCCTGCCGCTGGATGCCAACGTCCAGACGCTGACGGTGATGGCGACGAAGATGCCGTATGTGGGGAGGGGATAGGGGGTTAGGTTTCACGTGGAACGGCAGCGTCTAGGTGCAGTTTCAGCTGGGGACTTCTGAGCTGTCTGCACGACAGTGAACTCGCAGAAGTCCCCGGAGCGATTGCCACCGCTTTTCTGAGCTGCCTATACGGCAGTGAACCAGGTCTGCACAAGATTCCAGATGAGGCCAAGTTTCTAAGCTGCCTATACGGCAGTGAACGAGCTACTACGGTGCGGACAACACCAGCCGGCCTTTCTAAGCTGCCTATACGGCAGTGAACGCGCAGGCCGTGGATGAGCGGGCGGCGTTTGATTTCTAAGCTGCCTACCCGGCAGTGAACCACAGGCTTCGTTGCGTTGCCCTTGCCGGTGTTTTCTAAGCTGCCTACCCGGCAGTGAACTAGAGTATTTCCCGCCCAACCCCTTGATACAACAGCTTTCAGCGCTCTTTTCGGCCACCGAACCCTCTTTTTAACCCCCTCCCTAACCCCTTGATTTCAAAGGCCACGCCAAAGGACCTGAAAAAAGGGTTCCGCCCAGCCACCCACCACGCCAAGATGGCCACCTCCCCGCCACCGACATCAAGGACGCTGTCATGGACGATTTCAGCCCTTCCGATCTCAAGTCGATCCTGCACTCCAAGCGCGCCAATCTCTACTACCTGCAGCACTGCCGCGTGCTGGTGAACGGCGGCAGGGTGGAGTACGTGACCGAGGCGGGCCAGCAGTCGCTGTACTGGAACATTCCCATCGCCAACACCACCACCCTGCTGCTCGGCACCGGCACCTCCATCACCCAGGCGGCGATGCGCGAGCTGGCCCGCGCGGGCGTGCTGGTGGGTTTCTGCGGTGGCGGTGGCACACCGCTGTATTCGGCCAACGAGATGGACGTGGAGGTGGCCTGGTTTTCGCCCCAGAGCGAGTATCGCCCCACGGAGTATCTACAACGCTGGGTCGGTTTCTGGTTCGACGAGGCCAAGCGACTGGCTGCGGCCAAGGCCTTCCAGTTGGCGCGCCTGGAGCGGATTCGCACCGGCTGGCTGCAAGAGCGCGCCTTGCAGGAGGCCGGTTTCCAGGTCGAGCCGACGGTCTTGGCAGCGGCCCTGGCCGCCTCGCGTAACGCCATCCAGGCAGCGCCGGACAACACCTTCCTGCTCACCGAGGAAGCCCGTCTGAGCAAGCGACTCTATGCCCTGGCGGCACGGGCGGTGGGCTATGGCGACTTCACCCGCGCCAAGCACGGCGCCGGTGGCGACCCGGCCAATCGCTTCCTGGACCATGGCAACTACCTCGCCTACGGCCTGGCCGCCAGCGCCACCTGGGTGCTCGGCCTGCCCCATGACCTGGCGGTGCTGCACGGCAAGACCCGCCGCGGCGGCCTGGTGTTCGACGTGGCTGACCTGGTCAAGGACGCCAGCATCCTGCCCCAGGCCTTCGTCAGCGCCGTGCGCGGCGACGAAGAACAGGAATTCCGCCAGGCCTGCCTGGAGCGCCTGACCCGCGGCGAAGCGCTGGACTTCATGATCGACACCCTGAAGGCGGTGGCCACGGAGGTCGGCGCGTGAACGTGCTGCTGATCAGCCAGTGCGACAAGCGCGCCCTGGTGGAAAGCCGGCGCATACTCGACCAGTTCGCCGAGCGCCGCGGCGACCGCACCTGGCAGACGCCCATCACCCAGGCCGGCCTGGACACCCTGCGCAAGCTGCTGAAGAAGACCGCCCGGCGCAACACCGCCGTGGCCTGCCACTGGATCAGGGGCCGCGATCACAGCGAACTGCTGTGGATCGTCGGCGACGCCAGCCGCTTCAACGACCAGGGCGCGGTACCCACCAACACCACCCGCCGCGACGTGCTGCGCCGGCACGACGAGAACGACTGGCACAGTGGCGAGGACATCAAGCTGCTGGCGCAACTGGCGGCCCTGTTCCATGACATCGGCAAGGCCAATGCCGCCTTCCAGGCCAAGCTGCGCGGCAAGGGCCCCCTGGCCGACGCCTATCGCCACGAATGGGTGTCGTTGCGCCTGTTCGAAGCCTTCGTCGGTAGCGCCAGCGGGGATGCGGACTGGCTCCAACGCCTGGTCGACGGCCCCAGCGAGGACTGGCTCGCCCGAATTCGAGAGGACCATCGACCACCGCAGCCGGGCCCCTTCATCAAGCAGCACCTACCACCCCTGGCCCAGGCGATCGGCTGGTTGATCGTCAGCCACCATCGCCTGCCCCTCGCGGCCAAGGCACCGCCGGCCCCGGGCGTGAAACTGCTGCCCATGCCGATCATGGCCGACTGGTGCGGCGCCCGCCGCGAGGCAACGCCGACCGAACAGGCCGCCTCCTGGCAATTCCCGGCGGGCCACCTGCCCTTCGCCAGTGCCGCCTGGCGCCGCCGTAGCGCGGTCTGTGCCCAGGCCCTGCTGGATCGACCGGGGCTGCTGGCAGGTGCCGAGCGACTCCTGGGCGATCCCTACCTCATGCACCTGTCGCGCCTGGTGCTGATGCTCGCTGACCACCACTATTCGAGCAAGCCCGCCCAACCCCGCCTGGGCGATCCGGACTTCCCCGCCCATGCCAATACCGACCAGGAGGGTCGACTCAAACAACGCCTCGACGAACACCTGCTCGGCGTCACCCAGGACGCCCGGCGCATCGCCGGCCTGCTGCCACGCCTGGAACGCAGCCTGCCGCGCATCGCCCGGCACAGGGGCTTCAAGCGCCGCGCCACGGACCCGCGCTTCCGTTGGCAGGACAAGGCTTTCGACCTGGCCAATGGCCTGCGCGACACCGCGGCCCAGCACGGCTTCTTCGGCGTCAACCTGGCCTCCACCGGCTGCGGCAAGACCCTCGCCAATGGCCGTATCCTCTATGCCCTGGCCGATCCGCAGCGCGGTGCCCGCTTCAGCATCGCCCTCGGCCTGCGCACCCTCACCCTGCAGACCGGCGAGGCCTATCGGCAACAACTCGGGCTGGACGAGGACGACCTGGCCATCCGCGTCGGCGGCATGGCCGTGCGCGAGCTGTTCGAGCTGGACGCCCAGGAACGCCGCGCCGCCGCCCAGGGCAGCGAGTCGGCCGCCGCCTTGCAGGACAACGGCCATGTCCATTACGCGGCCAGCCTGGAAGACGGCCCGCTCAAGGACTGGCTGCAGCACGACCCCGCGACACTCAAGCTGGTCAGCGCGCCCGTGCTGGTCTGCACCCTCGACCATTTGATGCCGGCCTGCGAGAGCCTCCGCGGCGGCCGGCAGATCGCGCCCATGCTGCGCCTGCTTACCGCGGACCTGGTGCTGGACGAACCGGACGACTTCGACCTGGCCGACCTACCCGCCCTGACCCGCCTGGTGCACTGGGCCGGCCTGCTCGGCAGCCGCGTGCTGCTGTCCTCGGCGACCCTGCCACCAGCCCTGGTGCGCGGACTCTTCGACGCCTATGCCGCCGGCCGCGCGGCCTATCGCCGACATCGCGGCGAACCGGGCACCTCAGCGGACATCTGCTGCGCCTGGTTCGACGAATTCGGCTGCAGCACCGCGCGGGAGGCGCAAGGCGATGGCTTTGCCCAACAGCACGCGGCCTTCATCGACAGGCGCCTCGCCGCCCTGAGCCAGCAACCCGTGCGGCGCCAGGCGCGCATCCAACCCATCACCGCCAGCAGCCGCGAACGCGGCGCCCTCTGCGCCGAACTGGCCGCCCAGTTGCCCGGCTGGATGAACGAGCTGCACCAGCGCCATCACAGCACCGGTGCCGACGGCCAGCGCGTCAGCTGCGGGCTGCTGCGGCTGGCCAACATCGATCCGCTGATCGAACTGGCCCAGGCCCTCCACGCCCAGGACGCCCCCACGGGCACGCGCCTGCACCTCTGCGTCTATCACTCGCGCTTTCCACTGCTGCTGCGCTCGGCCATCGAACGCCAGCTGGATACCCTACTGCGCCGCCACCAACCCCAGGCGCTGTTCGCCCATCCCGTGGTCCGCGCAGCCCTGGATCGCTACCCGGAAGCCGATCACCTGTTCGTCGTACTCGCCTCGCCGGTGGCCGAGGTGGGCCGCGATCACGACTACGACTGGGCCATCGTCGAGCCCTCGTCCATGCGCTCCATCATCCAATTAGCCGGCCGTATCCGCCGCCATCGTCCCGACGCCTGCACGGAAGACAATCTCTATCTGCTCTCGCACAACCTCAAGGCGCTGCAAGGAACAGCCCTTGCCTTCGAGCGCCCCGGTTTCGAGACAGCCAACTGGCGCCTGGCCAGCCATGACCTGCGCGACCTGCTGCCCGCCGACAGCTTCGCCATCGATGCCGCGCCCCGTATCCAGGAAGCCGCCCCCTTGCAGCCCACTACCCGCCTGGTGGACCTGGAGCACGCCCGGCTACGCGCCGAACTCCTCGGCGAAGGCGCCAGCAAGACCGCCTACACCGCCCCGCTCTGGTGGCAGAGCCCAGCCGCCCTCACCGGCCTGCTGCAAAAGGCCCAACCCTTTCGCCAGCGACAGCCCCAGCTGGACTACGCCCTGCTGCCGGATGAAGACGACGAACCGACCTTCACCTTCCAGCGCGACGAAGAAGACGGCACCTGGCGGCCGGTGGGTAACCTCCTGAAGGAGCTGCACCTCAGCCTGGGCGCCCGCGTCCACAGCTGGGGCCACGCCGGCTACGAGGCCGAACTGTACGCCCTGGCCGAACGCCAAGGTCTCGGCCTACGCGCCTGTGCCCAACGCTATGGATGCCTCAGCCTCGATTGCGACCGCAAGGACGACGGCACCCTGACGGATCGGCCCTGGCGCTGGCATCCACGATTGGGTTTTGGCCGAGACAAATGATTTTGCGAACCGGCGGTTTACTTGTCTGCTCGTGCCTTGCGATGCTGATACAGCAGGCCAGGCCTGTCGTTGATCGGTAGCTCTAAGCCGATCAACCACTACTCGAAGGACAGGTCGTCCTCCGACATCCGAATGCTTTCGCCGAGACAGGAGGTTTCATGGCGACGAGTAGCACCCCCACTTCTGCCGCCCTGCGCGACCTGATCCATACCTTCATCCAGACCCGTCTGGAGGCCAAGCTCGACAAGTTGGCCGCCGACGACCCCAAGCGCCAGGCGCTGCTGGACGCCCATCACCCGGACACCTGGCTCGCCGACGCCTCCCGACGCGTCGCCCAGATCCAGCTCGCCACCCATACCCTCAAGCCCATCCACCCAGACGCCCGTGGCAGCAATCTGCATGTGCTACCACCAGCCATCAATTTGCCTAGCCTGGTTTCTAGCCATTGTCTTAGCGACGGCTGGGAAAACGACTATGTGTGCAATGCAGCGGACTTGGGGATGATTCCATTTCTACGGCTGACATATGAGGGCAAAACTCTGCTTCAACTTGGCCTGGAACAGGACGCCGACCTGCTCGCCGCCCTCAGCGACGACGCCGAACAAGCCGAGGCCTGGCGCACCAGCTTCGCCGCCATCACCACCAGCCGCAGCCCGGCGGCTTCCCATAGCCTGGCCAAGCAGGTCTATTTCCCGCTGCCGGACGGCGGCTATCACCTGCTGGCGCCGCTATTTCCCAGCAGTCTGGTACACCGGGTGCAGCGCCGCCTGCGTGAGGATCGCTTCGGTTCGGCGGCCAAGGCTGCGCGCGAGGCCCGTAAGAACGGGCAGCCGGCCGACCACGGCTACTGCGAATACCTCGACCTGGCGATCCAGAAATTCGGCGGCACCAAGCCACAGAACATCAGCCAGCTCAACAAAGATCGCTATGGCGAGAACTGGCTGCTCGCCTCGCTACCGCCCACCTGGCGCAGCCTCGACCTGCGCCCGCCCTTGCGCCGCGACTCGGCCTTCGACTTCCTCTATCGCCACGACAAGACCCTGCGCGCCCGGGTGGCCGAGCTGCAGCACTTCCTGCGGGTGACGGCGCACAACAACTGGCAGATCCGCCGCAAGCGTGCCCGCCTGCTCGAAGAGATCACCGACGCCTTCCACCAGTACGCCGCCGAGCTGCTGGAGGCCAATCGCAACGGCGTACTGGCGCCCGGCTGGAGCGCCCACCCCGACTGCCGCCTGGACGACAGCGAACGGCACTGGCTCGACCCCTTGCGGGCCCACACGGATGCGGACTTCCGCAGCAGCCACCTGTGGCGCGACTGGCCCGCCCAGGCCAGCCAGCGCTTCGGCAACTGGCTCAATGCCAAGCTGGATCACGACGCCCTGCGTCTGGGCGAAGCCGAGGCCGACCACTGGCGCGGCGTGCTGCACGACGAATTGAAGCTGTTCAAGGAGATGCTCGACGATGGACGCGCCTGAAGCCCTGCTCCTGCTGCCACGCCTGCGCGTGCAGAACGCCAACGCCCTCTCCGGCCCCCTGACCTGGGGCTTTCCGGCAGTCACCGCCTTCACCGGCTTCGTCCAGGCCCTGGAACTCAAGCTGCGTGAGGAACTGGACATCCAGCTCGCCGGGGTGGCCATCGTCTGTCACCACCACCAGGCGCAGACCTCCGTACCAGCCGGCAAGCGCACCCGGGTGTTCCACCTTACGCGCAACCCGGTCGGCAAGGACGGCGCCACCGCCGCCATCGTCGAAGAGGGACGCATCCACCTGGACGTCAGCCTGCTGATCGGCGTCTCCGGCACCGCCCTCTATGACAGCCAGCAGGAGCCGGCGGCCATCGCCCAACGCGCCTGGGATCTCGCGCTGGGCATGCGCCTGGCCGGGGGCAGCCTGCTGCCGCCGACCTGGGCCCTGGGCAAGCGCCAGCGGCCGCTGTTGGAACTCTGGCCCGGCACGCCCGAGGAAGAAGTCCAACTCAGCCGTCGTCTGACGCGCCGCCTGCTGCCCGGCTTCGCCCTGATCCCCCGCGCCGACCTGCTCGCCCAGCGTACCGCCACGCTGCAAACCCAGGACGCCGGCCTCACCAGCCTCGAGGCCCTGCTCGACCTCACGCGCCTGAACGTCGATCCGCCCGGCACCGCGGACGAGCACGGCAACCCCCGAACCGACTGGCACCTGCGCCCCCGTGCCGGCTGGCTGGTGCCCATCCCGCTGGGTTATCGCTCCCTGGCGGCCCACCCACCCGGCAGCGTGCGCAACGCCCGCGACCGCAGCCTGCCCTTCCACTTCGTCGAAAGCCTCTATGGCCTCGGCGAATGGCGCAGTCCGCATCGCTTCACCGACATCCGCCAACTGCTCTGGTACCACCAGGCCGACCCCGACGCCGGCCTGTATCGCTGCACCACGCCCTTCCTCGACCTCGCAGCCCTCGCAGCCCTCGCATAAGGACATCCGACATGGCCAAGACCACCACCCTGAACACCGCCTCCGTTCTCGCTTTCGAACGCAAGCTCGACCCCTCGGATGCGCTGCTCTATGCCGGCCGCTGGGACGCGCGTGACGCCGACACCTGGCAGCCCATCGCCATCCGCGAAAAATCCGTGCGCGGCACCATCTCCAACCGCCTCAAGACCAAGGACCGCGACCCGGCCAAGCTGGACGCCTCCATCCAGGCGCCCAACCTGCAGACCGTCGACGTCGCCGCCCTGCCCGCCGAGGCCGATACCCTCAAGGTGCGCTTCACCCTGCGCGTCCTCGGCGGCGCCGGCACCCCGGCGGCCTGCAACGACGTCGACTACCAAGCCAAGCTGCTGGCCACCGTGCAAGGTTACGTGAGCGCCCAGGGCTTCGGCGAACTGGGCCGGCGCTACGCCGCCAACCTGGCCAATGGCCGCTTCCTCTGGCGCAACCGGGTCGGTGCCGAAGCCGTCGAGGTTCGCATCGCCCGTCTGCAGGATGGCGCCGCCGCCCAGAGCTGGCGCTTCGACGGCCTGGCCGTACCGCTGCGCAGCTTCGCCGCCGATGAACAGCTCGACAGCCTCGGCGCCGTGATCGCCGACGGCCTGGCCGGCAAGGGCCATCTGCTGCTGGAGGTGGTGGCTTTCGTCCGCATCGGCGACGGCCAGGAGGTCTTTCCTTCCCAGGAACTGATCCTCGACCGCGGCGACAAGGGCGGCAAGAGCAAGACCCTCTATCGGGTGCGCGACGTGGCGGCGATCCACTCGCAGAAGATCGGCAACGCCCTGCGCACCCTGGACACCTGGTACCCCGGCGCGGGCGAACTTGGCCCCATCGCCGTCGAGCCCTATGGCTCCGTCACCTCCCAGGGCAAGGCCTACCGCCAGCCCAAGGACAAGCTCGACTTCTACAGCCTGTTCGACAACTGGGTACTGCACGACCAGGTACCGGACCTCGACCAGCAACACTTCGTCATCGCCAACCTGATCCGCGGCGGCGTCTTCGGGGCCGCCGAGGAGAAGTAGCCATGGACCACTACCTCGACCTCCGGCTGCTGCCGGACCCAGAGTTTCCCGCCACCCAGCTGATGAGCGCCCTGTTCGCCAAACTGCACCGCGGGCTGAGCGATCTGCGGCGCGACGACGTGGGCATCAGCTTTCCCGAAGTGGACGCCGGTCCCACCCTGGGCACTCGGCTGCGCCTGCACGGCCCAGCCGACGCCCTGGAACTGTTGCTGGCGCTGGACTGGCTCACCGGCATGCGCGACCACTTGCACCTCGGCGGCCTGACCCCGATACCGGCCCAGGTCCGCTGGCGCCAGGTCAGCCGCGTCCAGGTGGACAGCAACCCCGACCGCCTCCGCCGCCGCCTGATCAAGCGCCATGGCCTCAGCGAAGCGGAGGCCCGCCAACGCATCCCCGACAGCGCCGCCAAACGCTGCACCCTGCCCTTCGTCACCCTACGCAGCAACGGCAACGGGCAGCGCTTCCCCCTGTTCATCCGCCACGGCCCACTGCTGGAGACGCCCATCCCCGGCACCTTCAACTGCTACGGCCTGAGTACCACGGCCACCGTACCCTGGTTTTGACCCTTTTTTCTGAGCGCCCAGGCGCCACCTATAAAATCAAGGGGTTACAGAAGGCGTAGAAAAAAGGGTTGGAGAGGCTAAAAAGCCACCTAAGTCTTTCGGATCAAGGGCTTAGGTGGTTTTTGGTCTAGTTCACTGCCGTATAGGCAGCTTAGAAAAGCACGACGGCGTCGCAACGACGCAAAAGCTCGTTCACTGCCGTATAGGCAGCTTAGAAATGAGCCGGCGGCGCCGGTCAGCCAGATGTGCGGTTCACTGCCGTATAGGCAGCTTAGAAATGGGTAATCGTCGGGGTGGGCGTGTCGAACGCGTTCACTGCCGTATAGGCAGCTCAGAAATGCGCCCTGGCGCGGGATGAGGACTGCCATGTGTTCACTGCCGTATGTAGGCAGCTCAGAAAAGTCTCCGCGACCGGGCCAGTAGCTCATAGCGGTTCACTGCCGTACAGACAGCTTAGGAAATGCGCGCCCAGGCCGGCGAAGGGGGTGAGTGGTTCACTGCCGCAAAGGCAGCAAACACCCTTGTCTCCTCCGGCCTAACCAATCCCCACCCCATCCCGCCACTCCACCACCAGATCCGCCCGCACCCTGTCCCCATCGATCAACCGCGCATTGGGCTCGTCGGTGCTCTCCACCCAGGCCTCGGCCTCCGCGCGGCTGCGGCCGAAATGCATGTGCCGGGCGACCAGGCGTTCGCGGCGCTCGGCTGGATCGACGCGCACGTACCAGCACTCGTCGAACACCTCGGCCACGTCGTTCCAGGGTTCTTGGGTCAGTAGCAGGTAGTTGCCCTCGCTGATCACCAGCTGGGTCTCGGCATGGACGGGGATGGCGTTGGCGATGGGCTCTTCGATCTCGCGATTGAACAGCGGCGCGTAGATGGTCTCCCCGGTCACTGGCGTCTTGAGGCGCTGCAGCAGGGCGCGATAGCCGCGGGCGTCGAAGGTGTCCGGGGCGCCCTTGCGCTGGGCGCGGCCCAGGCGGGCCAGTTCGCGGTTGGCCAGGTGATAGCCGTCCATGGGCACCACCAC
>Ga0157359_1001090_pt1 | contig 10812 bp, 11 predicted proteins | sample AttcapACBM3_FD_111482 | JGI IMG/M metagenome (GOLD analysis project Ga0157359, IMG submission 111482) | Fungus gardens microbial communities from leaf cutter ant in Botucatu, State of São Paulo, Brazil - Atta capiguara ACBM3 | ecosystem: Host-associated > Fungi > Mycelium > Unclassified ...
AGAGAAACCTTATATTAGGGTTAAACACAAGAGAACTCAATAGAGAACTCTGTACAGGATTGTTTATCTTATATACTGAAACCCCATAGTCTATGCTACTCTACTTCTAGCCTACCCTAAACAGCCATGTGTTTGCCTTAGATCAACATATGTTATACATGCTGTATAATATTATCCTTCTAGAATCTTCTATATCCTTCTAATGTAACATGTGGTCATGATCATGGTCACATGACCACATCATGTGATATGTAACAGTTTGTGACAGTATGATATCACACTAATCCTAACCCTAAGTTCCCAAAATAGAAAATAAAAAGAAAAGGAAAAATAATTAAAGTCCACTGTCTTCAACTCTAACACTTACCAAACTGTTTCCAATAATATATAATATATCTCATAACAATAAGTATTCATAGAAATACAAGCATATCAATATAGTAACATAATTAGTTACCTTCTAAAATTAGCCTGACATCTACTATGACAGATGACAGTCCCCATCAGATACAAGTTTTCATTATGTGATAGAAATAGCTTGTATACAGACCATCACTATTTTGTATATATACCTCTGTATCTGAGGATTAGACCTCAGACTTAACAATATTATTCATCATTGTCATCATTATTGAACTTCTGAATCACTCCTAAATCTCTGAGAGTGCACCCAAGATTCAGATATTACAAATAAATGAGTAGTTTATTTTGTGATAGGAACCTGAAATATCTTCTCAGAGCTGTATACTGAAACTTCTGAGCATCTCCTAATATCTAACTTGTATATAAGACTAGTAATTACACTGTAATCTTCTAGTCTAATAATCAACAAAGATAATTCTTATTAAACTTGATCTCTGGTATTCAATAGAAATACATTACTCATAGCACTCAACTCTTTTTCAGACTCCATCAAATTATCTGAAGTTGTGACTATGTAGCAGACAGATAGCACAGCATATAAGCTGAAGCCAAGGTTATTCTGACAAGTCTGTATTACCAAGCTCTTTGTACAGAGTTTCCACATCTTATACATTTCCAAGCTGACCCTATAGGCTTTTGTCTCTTGGTATAAACTACATCTGTCAGTATTATCAGACTACCAAGTCTACTATCACTTTTGAGCAGTTCCATCTGCTTAATTACTCTATCACAGTTCCACCTACAAACCCTTCAATATTTCATTGTATTTCAAAGTCTAAATAGCTTTCTCTTGCTATAACTCTTTAACCTATTCAGAGTCAACTCTAGTCCCACTGCTTGGAACACTTTTATAACAACTAGGCAGAAGAGCAAAGTACTTCAAATTTCTAGGAAATCCTAAGTCTATTGTCTAAGAAATACTAAACTATACACTCACCTCTAGGAAAATTTAAAAGAATAAAATAAAGAATTTCTGAAGGTAACTACTCTATATAATAACAGGTCTATTCTAATGTGTCAGAATTTCTGCTTACATAAGCAAGAAATGATGATACTTAAGTAATCAGAAACAGTTCAGAATAGAGAGACCAAATTGAAAGAGAGCTAGAGTACTTAACAAGTGCTTCTGAAGTATAAGAAAGTAGATAATACTAGCAGACTTTAGAAGACTACAGAGCATTGCAGAAGAGCAAGATAATACTGGAAAGAGAAGTTAAATGACATATCCAGACAGTTAAAAGTATTGGTTGTTAGGTGTGGTTCACACCAGAAGTGAAAGTCCACAAGATGGACTTGGAGATGTATGGACTCATGGAATGACCTTGGCTTTAGCTTATGTGCTGCGCCGTTTATCTGTCACATGGTTGCAATTTCAGAGAATAGGAAGAAGTCTAAGATAGGAGTAAGTACTAATTTGGTATATTGCCATTGAACACTGGAGATTGAGTTTAATAAGAAGTTATCTTCGTTGATTATCAGACTAGTAAATTACAGTGTAACTACTAGTCTTATATATGACTTCCTACTATAGGAGATGCTTAGGGTTTCAGTGGTATAACCTCTATTTACCCCAGGCAGAGGTTTCAGTATTGAGATACTGATAGGAGTAACTCTGTCATGGAATACCAAGTCAATTAGGAGTATCTCCACCATAGAAGATGGAATATCTGGATGGTTGTAGCACTGCCATAAGGTGTGTTGCAAGAAAGGTGGCCACTGTGGAAGGCAAACTTTAATTGTTGGCAAGGAATGTACTACAGAGATGTGTTTTCCAGATAAATGAACTTGGCATATAACATTAGTATACAGCTTGAAGAGGTCTGGAGTATAAAAAAGCAAATAACCAGATGAGTGCAGATGTGGAAAAGAATCACAGAATATAGATCAGCCAAAAAATGTGGAAGAGAAAAGTCTTGGAAAAGCCAGTTCTCTTATAGACATCTTTCAATACAATATCATATCTTAACAAACATCTCATTAAAGCATATTCTCCAAGTATCCCACAATGATTAAGACACATTCACCAAAGAGCCCAATCATCTCTTCAGTCTCCAACTCATACAATTCAACTTATCTGGACAGTCTCACCTGTTTCTAGCCCAAGTATCATTACTACAGATAATGATTCTAATTGAGTAAGAGTAGAAAATAAATCAATTGGTAAAATGTAGGGATACAAGAGAGTATCTACAGCTATATATACCTAATAACCATGAGTTATATATAAGACATTCTTAAGGAAGCCTTACTACTACATGAAGTACTAACTGAGCATACATGAGGATATAACAAGGCATAGTAAAACAATGAGTCATAATACAAAATCACCCCAACATATGTTGTTCATAAAGCAACCACCTGTAAAGCATGAGATATTGATTATAACAGTATGTCTTTTGTCTTAACTTGGGAACTTAAGTTATAATACTTAGGCTTATACTAAACAAACTAATATGCAGACTTACAACTCTAGGATAGCAGCTTTGCACCAGTCTCTTTGTTTGGCACTGATAAATTTCTTTTGGGTAATGCTAAAAACATTTTATACTCTCTTCAAAGAATTATCACATTCATTAAGCAAAGATTTCTAGAAAATAGGACAAGCAATAATATTCCCCAAATCTTGGAATTTAGCTTTGTAGCCTGTAAAATAATAACTACAATCTATAAGTCAGGTTGGAACAAACTTACAGTAGATAAAAACTGTTGTTACCAGGACCTTCTGTCAATATGTGGTCTCTCAATTTAACAGAAATAATATTATGGAGATTAAGTTTCTAAAACTTGTTACGACTTAAAGACCTTAGGGTTGGTCAACAAGCAGAACCTTGTATAGGGTTACACAAGAGAACTCAATAAAGTTCCTAATACAACTTTCTATCTTATATACAAACTAATGATGGTCTATGCTACACTTCTTCCACCCTCCCCTAAATGACCATATATTTGTCTTAAGATTGACATGTGTTAACCATGCTGTGTGATTTCTTCTTCTTCTAGGACCTTCTACATTGTTCCATCATGTCATATGAGCATGTGACTTGTGTGACATTGTCATGTGACCTGTGACAGTGTTACACTTTGTCTTCTTCATCTTATTATTTTTTTTTTAAATCAACAATTTATTACATAGGACGTGGAGACAGACCATAGTAGCTACTTCATAACTATATACAATAGAGGCAGACTAACATGAAGATAGAGAGATAGAGAAAGTGAGAGAGAGAGAGAGAGAAGAAGGAAAAAGAAGAAGGATTAATCATAAAGAAGAAAAGAAGAGAAAAGAAAAGAAAAGAAAATGGAACTAGTTATAAGATCTACTCATAACAGTTGAAAAAGAATTGTCATTGAAGGCGAAAGCATTTGGGTTAGCTTCCAAAAACATAACAAAGTGGTTAAGGGAGTCCTGCCTAGGATTCCAATACCTGTTAAATCTTCTACATTCGTGAAGAATATGCTATCTTGATTCAATAGAATATAATCTACACAGACACTTAAATTCCTTTCTTGGGAAGAATCTAAGTCTGTACTCACCAATTGGAGTATGGTTGGTTATTGCTCTTGTAGCATGTGCACACAAAGAGTTTGAATGTCCAAATAATTTGAGCCAAGGTCCCCTCTTAGTATAGTATGGTTTGATAATGTTGAAGTCTTCGTCAAGTAAATTGAAGAATTGTCTTTCTTTGAGATCTGAAACTTAGAAGGTCATTTTCCAATTGTTTATAATATTGTCATATTAAGTTTTCCTGCTGAAGTCCCATGACATTTTGCATAGGAATACTAGTGAAGAATTGAAGGCCTTTGAGTGTTTGTTGACTGCTTTATGAAGAGACCAATTGAGTTGACTAGGACACTCCCAGAATTTGATCAAGTTATTTTGATTTCTAATGAAGAATTTACAAAGTTCGTTAAGGATGGCCACTGCATGGATTTGGTAAGAATGTGGTGACAGATCAAAGATTTTCTTGGCCCCATGAATGGAATCAGTGATAACGATAATTTTGGAAATATCTTCTCAATTTGAGGCTTGGTTTATACCACACCTGATTGCAAAGAGTTCTGCTTTAGTGCTAGTGACAAAAACAGTGTGATAAAGAGTTTTGATCAATAGACTGTTGAATGTGTGTGTGTGCAAAATAGATGTAACAATGTTGTTCTTGATACTAGCATCTGTGATAACGATGGCTATGAATGGGGAATTGGATGACTCAATAACCATATTGTCAAGTTGTTGGAGGTGTATTTTATCATTTTTTTCTTTATTACATAAATTGAAAGAAAATTGATTTGAGAAATTGTCAATAATTCTGAGACCAGGCAGTAATTCAGAATGAAGAGGTGAAAAGGAAGAGAACACTCCATTGAACCTGTTATTTATGTCAACTAAGTGACCTTTAACAATTGGTAAGAGTATCAAGTGAGACAGGATGCCAAAGCTTGTGGGTGCCATAATGAGATTCCATAATTGTTCGAATGAGGTGATTGGGGGATAGGGAGTGAGCTCATAATTGCGACCTTCTCCCAAGTTTTTACAAATGAAGTTTGATGGGAATGAGACCTGCAACCACTTCTATACCCAACAAAGAAGATGTTTTAAAGACTCCAAGTATCCATATGGCAGCTCTTCTTTGCATTTTACCCAGAATTTTTAATGGATACGATAGAGGTACATGGTTATAAAACCAAAGTTGAAATCTGTATAAAGCAATAGGAAGAACACAACATTTATAACGTAGATATTTTTGAGTCAGATTGATACCTCGTGATAAATTTCCAAGGATCTTCATGCACTTGACTATAGACATTGCTTTATTAGCATAAAAGTCAATATGTTGGTAGAATGATAATTTCTTATTGAAGATGAAACCCAAGTACTTCCATGTGTTTTTGGGTTTTAGAACAGATCCTCCAATAGGTGTAAGGTCGAGAGGAGGAGGATTGAAGGAGCCTTGCAATCTGTTAAAGTGAAAGACTTCAGTTTTGGAATGTTCTACAATAAGACTGAAACTTTCAAGAAGCTTGGTTATTACATTGTAACTACAGAAGAGACGAGAGTTAGAAATGTCAAGCGATTTGTTCTGAGAAATGAAGAAACCATCATCTACAAAAGAAATGATAGACACAGGAATATTGAGATTTTTTAGATGATTTTATAAAATGTAAAGAAAAGGCAAGAGATAAAAGGCTGATAAAATAGGAAAAAGAGCAGACCCTTGGCCTACTCCTACATTCACATTGAATATAGGAGAGGTAAAATTGTTCTAGAAGTAATTGGTTTTCCTGCCAACAAGATAGTTGGCAAAAAAGTTGACTATACAGTTGCCAAGTCCTGCTTTCTTAAGAATGCGAGTAAGAAGATGGTGATTTAAAGATGGAAAGAACTGAGCAATGTCAAAAGCAAGGGTACTAGTTGAGATGTTCTTGGCCCAACCCAAACGTGTAATGTGTATAAGAGCTATGCCCACATCTATTGTAGATTTGAATTTCAAACCACCTAATTGATATGGATAAATGAAACCATTAGATATAACTTGGAATTGAAGCCTCTCGCCAATAACTTTTTCAATTAGTTTGCCCAACATATTGAGTAGTACAATTGGTCTGAATGATTTTGGAGAATTATACAATTGCTTGTTGGGTTTGGGGATGACGACCATTGTCAATCTCTTAAAGTGAGATAGCCAATAGCCTAGATCAATACATGCATTCGCAATATTGATAATATTGGTTAGACATTCATCGTGCTTGAGAATGGTCTTGAGATAACTCCAAGACAACTTATCTAGTCCTGGAGTAGAAGAGTTATTGCAATTAGCAATTGCACTCCTGAATTTCTCTTTGGAGAACAGCACCTAAAAAGATGGTGACTTATCAACAATCTCCTCAAGGACCTCAGTATTGATTTGTCGATGAAGAGCGGTATTAAACATGGAGTGGAAAGCATTCCAGAGACTGTTAATAATAAGACACAATTAGTTTTCATACTTAATAGCTTCAATAGCTGGTAATTTGCGTTTGTTGACCCAGCTCATAAGCTTCCAAGATCCTCGACTTTTGTTGGCAATCTCTTGAATCTTGAGATCAAAAAAAAACCTCTTGGTGTCTTTGACTGTTTTCTTGAAACTCTTCCAATCCTCAAGCTTTCTTGACGCCCTATACTTGTCCAGAGATTGGCTACATTCCTTGTTCCACCACTTCTTGGAGTATTTTGTAATATTGACTCACTTGGTGTTTTTGCCCCATGCTTGCTCAATGTTTGTCACAATCTGTCAGATTAGAAGTATTGAGGTTTTTTATGACAGTCATAACCTCATTGACAAATGTGATTTCTTCTTCGCTATTCTTTGATATGGAGAGCTTGGATGAATTGATGTTCTCCTCAACAATGGGAATAGATACTGTAAGGGGGGGTGTGATCTGAGGTGAGATATAGATTGGGGTAAATTAAGTGATTGTCGAGTTCAATTGATCTGCTTCAAAGAAACATAAGATCGATAACTGAATTTGCTTTGCCAGCTGTGTCAGAATACCTGGTAGGGACAGAATTAGTTGGAATTGACAATTTCAAGTTGAATAAGTCCACTATGATAATAAGATCATCGTTAATGGAAGAATGATAAGGGAAAGATAAATCTCACAAAATATCCCTAATATTAAAGTTACCAGTCATAATAAGAAGGTTATTAATGCTCGCCTCAGTGTCCTTAAGATACTTTAAGGCTAAGTGAGAAGTGTCAGAATAAACATTCATGATGTAAGAACAAACATTATTGTTGAAAAAGGAGATAAATAAAATGTCCTTATGATTGATCAGGTCTTTACAAAGAGAAAAACAAAATGATGTAAGCCTAATGTTGATGTAAGCCAAGACTCTTGAGAAATCTGACTGATTTGTAGGGGTCCTGGCGAAAGTGAGCTAGTTAGGATGGTGAGGTGTTCCAACTAAAACTTCTCCTTTGCAACTAATAGAGCTTGGAATCATATGAAGAATTGACCATGGAGGTTCTTGAATGAAAATAATATTGAAATGCGATTGGGTCTCTAGAATAGTATTGACAATCAGAGAATTTTTCCATACATTCTGAGAAAAAATCTTTAAGTTAATGTAAATCATTGTGCGTCACTATTCATGACTGAACAAATTGATTTTGCCCAATTTTCATGGATCTCAATGTATTTCTTTTGATGTCATTCTCTGTTGAACCTGTTCTTCCAAAACAGACATAAATTGGAATCTGCTTGATGGTCACCTTGACAGTTGGAACATTTGAAGGAATACGAACACAGCTTGCCTTTTTTAGTTTCTAGGCGAGGTAGGTTTAATTTGTCATTGGCTTTACAATACTAACTGAATTCATAATGATTGTCAGATTTATGTGGTCCATTGCACTTGATGCATTTGGAACCTTGGATTCTGCATGAAAATGTAGTGTGTCCCCATTTCCAACAATTTTTACATTACAGAACACCAGAGTTCATATTAGCTCCTCTAATTGTAACAATATACCTTTCTATGTTGAAGCATTGGTTGATTAATTCTTTGGCTCTGCTTCCGCTTTGAACATCCCAAATATTGATCCAAATGATCAACATGTCTAATTTTGGTAATACTTTGATGACCCACAGTTTGGAGGTGAGAGTAATATTGTCGAAGATCTGATTTTGCTTAATAATGCTTTCCATATCACTGGAGGTGAGACAATCCTGATTATTGCCATGAGGGAAGTATGGAATGTCTATTATTTTCAAATAGGACTTCAATTGAGAAAGATAAGGGACTTCAACTTGAAGAGTGTTAATATTGTCAGAGTTCTTGATGTATTGTTTAATGATTTGCAGATTTGACTGCAGAGAAACCTTGTTAGTGACAGCTGTAATGTCCAAAGAGTCAGATCGAATGAAGTCCACAAGAACTTTAGACTTTACATTTCTAAGTACCCTGTTGATGTTAGTGACATGCATAGAAGAATTTTTCATGAACTTCATATTGTTGTCATTACTCATGGGAATAATAACGTGTTTTCTTGATGGACCTTTCATAGTCATTTGAATACATGGCTTCAGTTTTGAGATGCCTTTGACAATATTGTTGATCTAATCTATCTTTTTTGTGCCAATAGATAGAAATGTTTCCTTGATCTTAATGACTTCGGATATGCTGATATTTTGCTTTGAGGCCTAAGCATATAACTTTGAAGGTTGCCTGGTAGTATTAGCCAGTTTGTTGCTCTTGAAGAATTTAGAGATTACATTGACCTCCTTCTGAGATTTGGCAAGAATAGGCAGGGGAATTCTTTTTATATTTGCTAGAGATGGTTTATTGATTTCCTTACTGTTTTTACTAGTAGTGGGTTGGATTTTCAGAGTAAATTTGGCCATAATTTTCCTCCTAAGAAAGTTAGATTGTTTGTCAGCATAAAGAGAATCTCAATTGGCTTGATAAACCAAGGAAATGAAGTTCCAGATTGCTTTACCAATACTGTTAAAGTCTTTAAGATCATTCGACTTTGAAGAATCAACCTGTTTGTTGGAAATGTACCTAGCCATGAAGTTAAGAGAGTCCCTGATATTTTTAAAATCCAACACTATGTGTTCAATAGATCTGTGAAGAGAAATAGGGTGAAAGTTACTATCCCAGAGTTCAGGTTTCATAAGTGTATTAGAGTTGTACAGGAGTTGAATGTTGATGACTGTGTCATCCTTGATGTGCATAGCTTGACCACATGTAGTGTTAGAGGGTAGTTGTTCATCAAGAACACATTGAGGGGTTAACTTATAAGGATCGAGGTTACCACATCTATTTCTCATGTTGGCTTGCTACCCAGCTATCTTGCTGACTTAAAGTACTTTCTTCTAGGATGTCTCATAGGACAAAGGAGGAGAATTGTTGTCAATGTTGATGTCTACATTCATAGCATTGTTGAGTTCTATCTTTTCATAGTATGCAACAGATGATTTTGAAGAAGACATTGAAGAGTTCCCAGATATATTTCTTTTAGTTAAGAGGGATCTACCTCTCACCTCATCATAATTGTTAGGAGGAGATTCTGCAAAAATGTCCATCCCTGTGTTGTTGGAGTGAGACACAGTTGGTAATTCAAAGGTTTGTAGTAGAATTGTGTTTGAAGAAAAAGAAGTGAATTTATTCTCTAAGTCTTTTATAGGCACTACCATACAAGATGGTGGTACAAGAGAAAGAAGAAGTTTTGTCTTCTTTGTCTTATGATCAACCATAAAACCTAAGAGAAAAAATAAAAGAAAATGAAAGAGAATAAAATAGAAACCAAGTCTATCATCTTCAATTTTAACAAGACTAATGTAGTAAAGATTTTGAAGATTTTTCTTCCCATTTCTCTCAAATCTAGCACAAAGTATATTAACCAAGTCCAAATACCACCTGAAGTGTTGTAGCAACCACTAGTCAAGAGACCAATAGTAACGCAAGCAATAAATTTCAAAGTAGATATTAAGTGGAATCATAAGAAAACTCAAGAAGTAGTCTCCAATGTATTGCTACTCTATTTATACTATAGATAAATGGTATGTACTAACAATAAATAGCCCTACCCTAATGTCCATGTGTTGTCTATGCTTCCACCATGCATTAACTTCACATCTTTTATAAGAACATTATGCCCTATACATGTGCCCTGATGTCATCTTTCTAGTCCTTTCTCTCAGAGTCTAGGCCTATGACCTCACATCATGTGACATGTCATGTGATCACAGCCATGTGCCTCTTCATTGTCAAATAAAATAAAATGAAAAGAAAAGAAAATTCAGAAGAAAAGAAATATTAAATCAAGAAAAATAGATAAAAGAAAAATTTTAGTGTTCCAGCACACCATAACATGAAGGCCAAATCATTTACTCAGACTACCAAATACAACATTGAAGAGATCTTCAAGATCAAAGATGCTGATAGAGGTCAAGTAGAAAAGAGATTATACTAGGATGTAACAAGAACTATACAATACTAGCTCTTAACTGCATGCTAAAGAATTCAAAGAGAACAATATTATTATTAAGAATCAGGAGAAGGGATAGAAACAATAATATAAAATAAGATTAAAACCTATAAAACCCTTAAAAAAGCTCTTGTAAATGAAAAAGAACAAAGATATTAAAAGAAATATGAATAACATCCACTTGCAAATGATTTCCCTTGCTAACACACTTATAAACAGTGAACCTTACACTGTGTAACAAGTTCTCTTGGAAAATTTAGTACATATATTACAAAGCTCCTTCAAAGCTTCCTACAGTACTATCTATTCCAAGTAATACACTCTAAAGGCACTTCTCAAGTTGAACTTTATAACTGAAGATACCAACTGATACTTACCTTACTAGCCTTTCCCAGGCTTCCAAAACTTGCCCAAAAGTGAT
>Ga0157359_1001091_pt1 | contig 10812 bp, 9 predicted proteins | sample AttcapACBM3_FD_111482 | JGI IMG/M metagenome (GOLD analysis project Ga0157359, IMG submission 111482) | Fungus gardens microbial communities from leaf cutter ant in Botucatu, State of São Paulo, Brazil - Atta capiguara ACBM3 | ecosystem: Host-associated > Fungi > Mycelium > Unclassified ...
AAATTAGCCTGACAACTCTTATCAGGTACAATTTTTGATCATGTGATGGAAACAGCTTGTACACAGACCATCACTATTTTGTATAAATCTTTGTGTCTAAGGATTAGATCTCAGACTTAACAACATCAATTTTCATCAATTTTCATCAATCTTTATCCTTTATTATCTGTATTGATCTTAATCATCATTGTCATCATTATTGAACTTCTGAATCACTCTTAAACCTCTGAGAGTGCACCCAAGGTTCAGATATCACAAATAAGTGAGTAGTTCATTTTGTAATACTTTTATTAATATTAAGTACTTTCTATCTTTTCAAATAATGTTCTAGACAATTCTATTCACATTTCTAACTATTTGTATACTATTATTCTAATGGTTAGCTTAGCATTTGTTCTACTAGATTGTAATAAACTGTAAAATATTTAGAATAGCAACTATCTTTGGAAAATCTCATTCTATTCTCTTAGGTTTTCTAAAGGTTAATTGTACTTGATTAACTTGTTTTCCGATATATGCTTAGATTTTCCTGAAGACACAAGTCTGCTGTATCCTCATAGTCTTTGTTTAGTTATACTAATAATTTTTACCCCAACTGTCAGAATTGAAAATTATAGACTCTATTTATTTATTTTCAATTTCTTTTTCTTTTATTCTCTATTTTGGAACTTAGGATTAGAATTTAGTATAATGTCATATGACATGACCCAGTATCACAAATTGTCACATGATCATATGCTACAATAAAAAACAGTAGAAGGGTCTAGAAGGATAATGTCATATAACATATTATACATATAGTCATTTATAATAGGCTAATGTAGTAGAGTATAAAATATTAGTTTCAGATATATAAGATAAACAATCCTGTATAAAGTTCTCTATTGATTTCTTTTGTATAAATCCTATATAAGGTTCTTTCTTTTGACCAGCTCTAAAGTCTTAAGTTCATAACATTAGAACTCAATCTCCTTTTGAAACTGCTCAGCTCCAAGCTCTTTCTCACTTACTCTCTCATTATTCTTGACCAAAAGGCAATACCACTTTTTAGTCAAGAAGATAGAGCCAGACCCTAGGTTCAAGAAGTATACTAACTAAACAAATAAAGCTTGGCCATTTGACTATACCAAAGCCCAATGGTATACTTCAGATGTATCACCTTTTGTAGACATGATATATACCTTTTCATCTAACAGCTCTATGCTATTGGTTCCCTTATAACTAGTATATGTAAGAAAATGACAAATGTTCTTAAAACCTTGTCTAGAGTAGAATAACCTTTTAGATCAAAATTATTTATACTTTCCCTAGAGTAGTAAATAAAAGTAGTCAGTAAAAAGTGTGAGGTGGGACAAGAAGAGGGCCTACTAACACTTACAAAGGATGATTTCAAGTTCCAAATACAAATCAAAGAGTAAAGCCAACACCAGCTTCTTTTTACTACTCTTATATATATTATTACCACTAATACCACCACCACCCTTATCACCATCACCCAACATGAGCCAACATGGCATTAACTACAAACAAATAATCCAGCAACAACAAGAGTAGCTTACTATCAGAGTTGTAAATGTTAGACTTTATTTCATTTTTCTCTTTCTTATTTTCATTTCATTTTGTTTGCATTTTCATTTCTCTTTTATTTAGGGTTAGGGTTTAGTGTGACATCATGGTCACACAGTCACATGGTTATGATGGAACATAGTAAAAGCTTCTAAAACAATGATATCATATAATGTGCTTAACACATATTGGCCTTAAGATTTACACATGGTTTTTAGGATAGGCTAGGTATAGCAGTAACAAGAACCAACAAGTGCAGTATATAAGATAGATACATTGTACTAAGAACTCCATCAAGTTCTCTTGTAATTAATCCAATCTAAGATTTAACTTTTGGTTTTAACTCTTAAGCCTTAAGTCATAACACTTGTAGCAATACAAACACAACTTCAAGCACTGTTAGCAGCACAGTAAGGAGAAGCACAGGGGATGAGTACAAAAGTGTCAAAGCTACAAGTATTTGATAGAGCTCTAGGAAAGGTTTTGGAATTTATAACAGTGTGCAGGTTATACATAAGAATAAGAATAAGAGAAGTTGCAATAAAAGAATAAATTTAGTGGATATTGTTGTATGTACAGAAGGGCTCAGCAGATGTGTGGAAAGAAAATCTATTGGAAGATTTAGAAGTAAGAGTATTAGAATATGAGATAGTAGGAGAATTTTTGGCAGATTTAAGAAAAGAATTCAGAGAAGAAGAAGAATAAACAGTCAAAACAGCAGAGTTGAGAAGGTTGGAACAGAGAGAAAAAACAATGAAAGAATTTGTATAGAAGTTCAGGAGAGTAGTGAGAGAAAGTGAATATAAAAGAAGGCCTTTAGTTGAAGAATTCAAAAATGACATAAATAGGACAATACACTAAAGACTCATAGAGTCTGAACAGTAGCCTAGCTTTATTAAGCAGTGGTATGAGAAGGTAACTAACTTGGATAGAAATTGGAGAGAAAGTAGGTGAGATGAGAAGAAAATAAGAGAGACAAGATAATGAGACTTGGACTCAAAAACAAAGCACAAGAGCATAAGGGCAATGATTGCAACAGCTTCAAGTTTGGTTTAGGAAAAACTCAATATCAGATGTCAACAGAGTCCACTCTGATGAAAGAAATGGATAAAACAAATACAATCATAATGCACCTAAATCAATAGGCAGTGTTTACACCATGTAACTTATATGCCATAAAAGTAGATTGTAAAAATAGGAATTGTTACAACTGCAGGAGATTCAGACATTTAGCAAGAAATTATAGAAACAGAGGAACAAAAAACAGAATTGAAAAGGGAATAATACTAGAATATAGGAGAAATGATAATAATAAAAGAACCAAAGAGGAACAGAATACAAGAAATGATTTAAATTAAATGGAGAATAAAATCTAATAGTTTTCAATTAGATCTCAACAATACTAACAGATTCACAATGCTCTCTAGAGTAGTAGATAATACATCTTACTATAGTTTGAATAATGGAAACATATTAAGAGAAGTAACAGTCAACATTGGATTGGAAAGGATTGACATATAGAAAGGAGTAACAATAGAAGCATTATTGGATGGTGGAATAACTAGGCTGGTAATGAGTTCGGAGTTTGCAAGAAAGCTGAAATTTAAGCTAAAGAAAATAGAAAGACTAATTTATGTGAGAAATATAGATGGTTCTTTTAACAAGAAGAGACCTATTGAACACACAGTGGAGGTAAATATATACTGTCAGGAATATAGAGAAAGAATGGAGATAGATATAATTAGAGAACAGAAGTAGAGTATAATCTTGAGAATGCTGTGGCAAGCAAGCCACAATTCTGAAATTGATTAGAGAACAGGAGAGGTAAAAATGATGAGGTACCCAGAAGAATGTGGGAAGCAATAAAGGCCAAAACAAGAGAAATATAAATAGGAAAAACAAAGGAAAAAAGAGAAAAAGAAAAGAACAATAGAAGTTAAGAAAGTGGTAGAAGAATGGGAGATTTGGAATAAGGAAGAAAAAGTAGCAAAATTAGATAAAAAAGTTAAAAAGCTGATACTAAAAAGGTTCCATAAGTAGATTCATGTTTTTGACAAAAAGGCTAGTAAAAGAATGCCCACAAGAAAACTATGGGATTACACTATAGAAAAAAAAAAGGATTTGTACTGAGAAAGAGAAAGGTATATCCATTGTCAAGAGAAGAAAGAAAGAAGATACACAAGTTTATTTAAGAACAATTGAGGAAGGAGTACATCAGACCCTCTAAGTTACCTCAAACAACACCAGTATTCTTTGTAGAGAAGAAGAATGGGAAGAAATAAATGGTACAGGACTATAAGTATCTAAATAAATGGACAATTAAAAATAATTATCCTTTACCTCTTATTTTAGACATTGTAAAGAATATAGGAATGAAAAAAGTATTTATAAAGATGGACTTGAAATAGGGATATAATAATGTGTAGATAAAGGAGAAGAATGAGTGAAATGCAGTGTTCATTATACCAGAAGGGTTGATTGAGCCAATAATGATGTTCTTTGGACTAACAAACTCACTGGCAATATTTCAGACTATGATAAATGAAATTCTTTGAGATCTTATCAACACTGGAAAGATAGCAAAGCTTTATAGACAATGTAATAATAAGAATAGAAAAGAAAGAAGAACATGATAAGATAGTAGAGAAAGTAGTAAAAAGGTTAGTAGAGAAAGACTTGTATGTAAAACCAGAAAAATACAAGTGGAAGGTATAAAAAATAGTATTTTTGGGAGTGGTAATAAGGCCAAAGAGAACCATGATGGAGGAAGAGAAGGTGAAAGATGTATTGGACTGGCCAACTCCAGAAGAAGAACATACAAAAGTTCCTGAGACTTGCCAATTATTATTATTAATGGTTTATTAAGGACTTTGCAATGATAGCTAGACCTTTACATGATATAGTAAAGAAAAATCAGAAGCGGGAATGGACCAAGAAACAGGAAAAGTCATTTAAGAAGCTAAAGAAGAGGTTCACAAAAGAACTGGTGTTAATAGCACTGGATCTAGATAAAAAATTAAACAGAAGACAAGCTCATTAGGCACTATATCTGTTAAGATTCAACTTTGCTCTGAAACATATGCTAGGAACAAAAATAGAGAAGAGAAATAGATTTAGTAAGAGACTAGACTGGAAAGTATAAATGGAAAATAATAATAATAATCAAGTACTGATTAAGGACCAATAGATTCATAGTTTATCAAAAGTAGTAATAAAAAAACCTGAAGTAGAAATAGTAGAAAAATATTGCAGGGGGAAGAATAGCAGATAGAGAAAGACTTGGTATTGAAGGAAAAGAAGGTATATGTATCAAAAGATGAAAAGTTGAGAATGGAAATAATCTAGTTACATTATGACATACCAGTAGCAGGATATGGAGAAAAGTGGAAAATAATAGAGTTGGTGGCTGGGAGTAACAAGGGATGTGGTGCAATATATGGAAGGATACAATATATGTTAGAGGATAAAGAATAAAACAGAAGCACCAGTAGGAAAATTGAAGTTAAGTGAGATACCAGAGAAACTATAGACATGCTTAACAGTAGACTTTATTACAAAGTTGCCATTAGTAGCTAGAAAAGATGCAATCCTAGTAGTCTATGACAGGTTGTCCAAAATTATGCATTTTATAGCAACAACAGAAGAAATATTAGCAGAAGAATTAATGTGGTTGTTTAGAGACAATATATGGAAACTGCATGGGTTACCAGAAAGTGTAGTGTTAGATAGAAGACTACATTTTGCAGTGGAGTTAACAAAGAAGTTGAATAGAATGTTAGATATTAAAACAAAGTTGTTAATAGCTTTCCATCCACAAACTGATAGACAAACAGAATGAATAAATTAGGAGTTAGAACAATATCTCTGGTTCTTTGTTGATCACAGGCAAAAGGATTGGCCTGAATGGTTAGCCTCAGCAGAATTTGCAGTAAATAACAAAGTATATTTAGCAATGAAGGTATCTCTGTTTATGACAAATTATAATAGAGAAGTGAGAATAGAGGTGGATATTAAGAAAAATGAAAAAATGGAAAAGGTGATGGAGTTTGCAGAAAAGATAAAGAAAATACAAGAAGAAGCAGAAGTGGCATTAAAAAAACACAGGAAGAAATGAAGTAGCAAGCAGATAAGGGGAGGAAGGAGATAAAGGTATGAAAAGCAGAAGATAAGGTGATGCTAAGTATAAAAGATCTGATGTTCAAGGAATGACTGGCAAAGAAACTGATAGATCAATATGTTGGTCTATACATCATTGAGAAGATAATATCTACCAATGCAGTCAAATTACAACTGTTCACTTCAATGAGAATTCATCTGGTTATGAATGTCAGTTGAGTAGTGTGATACAGAGAGCAAGTGAAGGAACAGAAGGTAGAAGAGGTAAAGCCAGTAGAAGTAGAAGAAGTCAAAGAGTGAGAAGTAGAAAAAATACTAAACAAAAGAAAAATAAGGGAGGCTGTAAAATACTTGGTCCAATGGAAGAGGTTCATAATGGAGCATAATATCTAGAAAAAGAAGGAGGATCTAGAGAACACAAAAGAAGTAGTGGCAAAATTTAAAGAAAGGTTAAATACAGAAGTTAGAAAACAAGAAAAGTTAAATATGGCAAAAAAAAGAAACTTGAAAAGAGAAAAATTACTAGAAAAGTATACAGCAAAGCTGTTGTATGGATGGAATGATGGAAAATTTGAAAAGGAATATCTAAGGAAGTTAGAGAGAAATTAGCAAAAATAGAAGTCAGTTTCTCTAAAGGAGAAATCTTGAAGGAAGGGTAATGTCAGAATTGAAAATAGTAGACTCTATTTATTTTCAATTCTTTTCTTATTTTCAATTCCTTTTCCTTTTATTTTCTATTTTGGAACTTGAGGTTAGGGTTTAACATGATGTCATATAATATGATCTAGTATCATACATTGTCACATGATTATGCACTATAATGAAAGACAGTAGATGTTGTGGCAACTACTAGTCACAAAGACCAATAGAGTCACAAGCAATAAATCTCTAAGATGAATATCATTGTGGGGATTACAAGAGAACTTGACAAGGAGTCCCTGCTGTATTGCTACCCTATTTATATAAGTTACACATGGTCCATGCTACAAATAATTACTCCTGCTCTAATGTACATGTGTTGTCTATGAGTGCACTATATGTATACCATAAGGTAAACATGCTGTTGATATGCTCCTTGACATCATCCATCTAGTCTGTTCTAGGCCTATGACCTTACATCATGTGATATGTCATGTGACTGCAGTCACATGCCTCTTCATTGTCAATAAAAAGAAAAGAAATTCAAAAGAAAAGAAATATAAAATCAAGAAAAATGGATAAAAGAAAAAGAAAAATATTAGTCCTCATACACATCATAACAGTAGAAGAGTCTGGAAGGATGATGTTATATAGTATGTTATATATACATTGATCTTAAGGCAAACACATAGTCATTTAAGATAGGCTAATGTAGTAGAGCATAGACTATTAGTTTTAGATATATAAGATAAACAATCCTATACAGAGTTCTCTATTGAGTTCTCTTATGTAAACTATATACAAGGTTCTTTCCTTTGACCAGCTCTAAGGTCTTAAGTTTATAACACCAACTTAGAAATCTGTAAACATCTATATCAAATTCTGCTTCTGCATCTGTAAATATACTCCATCTTTCTATTTAGACTTTTTTTCCCAATTAATAATTCTATACTTAGAAATTTCTTCTATCACTTTTAATTTTATATATTACTCTTACTAGACTTTAGTGGTGACCAACAAGTAGAATGAGTTTTTTTCAGCTCTTATTCTCTTTACATCTGATTGTCTATAGAATAGTTTACATACAATCAGAACAAAATTCTTTGGACCCTGTTTTTCTTTAGAAGTAGCTGGGCCATAAAGTAGTTGAAAGAACTATTTTAAAAAGAATCTAATATGGGATTCTTTTCTATTCCTATATAACCTGAATCTGATAAGCTTTTCTATACTCACTTTTTTCTGATAAATGCTGCTGTTAAAGCTATCAACAAACTAGAAAGAATGATATATTACCAAGAGAGCCATACAATGGAGAATTATCTTAACAAGTTTCAATCTCTTATATCAGAAGCTAGCTACACTGATTCATGCACTATAGTAGTCAAATTCTGCTAAGAACTTCAAACAATAATTCAGAACCAAATTATGATCCTATCAGTAGACAAACCCAAAGATACTAGCCTCCTCTACTTAGTTTAAAGCTATATAACAGGTAAATAGTAAGTGAACAAGATGTTCTAGTTAACATAACATAACACTTTAATATCTTTCACTTTCAATCTCTGAATATAGTAGAGTTCTTTAGTCATCTCTATTTCTAAACAGCCACTCCTTTTTCATCATTACTTTCTCAGCAGCTATTGCTAGTATTCTCTGCTGGTATCCTTATAAACATGGATACTACCCAGAAACTCTACTTCACTCCTATCAAAGAATATTACTACTATAGAGATCTAAACTATATAGCTCATAAATATCATTGAAGAATATTGAGATCAGCCAACAATTAGAACTTGTGGACAATAATAGTATTAATAGCATCATAGAAAATCAAGATTTTGTATAGAGCAGCTAGCAATTTGTATACCCCAACTGTTAGTAAATAAGTTTTCTATACTTACATTTGAGAATATATATCTTTTCTCTGGATTTTTCATAACAACTTTTTTAGATCTCTTAAGTCATTTATTTAACAAGGACTACCAACTACCAACTACCCTTCAGTTAACAAACTCTGAAAAAACCCTATAGAATTGCAAACTTATTTTCCCAATTTATTCATTGCTTTTTTTTGACTTTTTTTTTCCTGGTCATCTTCTTCTAACTCTACTTCTTCTGTGCTTATACTCTACCCACCTTCCTAAGTCTATATCTAATCCTATAAAACTTTGAAGGCTCAGTCCTAAAAAGAGCATACTATTATAGTTTAAACTCTAAGTCATTCAAAACACCACTGGTATTTCATCTCTTACAGTAGACTTACTAACATCAAAGCTCTACAGATATTTGGCCTTATTTGTATCAAACTCCATGGATATTTGGACTTATTTGGACTAAGTTATCTCTTCTTAGACTCTATAAATACTTGGTCTTTTATAGCAGAGTTTACTTCTATCTAATCTGAACTTCTATCAGTATTTTACTACTGAAACATCCACTTAGCATAGCCACTAATATCACTTAGGACTCCACTTAGTATTTCTTTATTTTACTTTATATATTTAAGACTGGTAGTTACTCTATAATAATTAGTCTAATAATTGACTAAATTTGACATCAAACTCCAATATCAATAGCAACATACTTACTTCTATTCTTATAACTTTCATCTCCACCTCTTAAGATCTTTTTCTGAAATTGCAACCACATGACCAGTAGGAGATATAAGTTAAAGCCAAGGTTATTCTGAAAAGTCTAAAACTCCACAGTCTTTAATAAGTACTTATAAATTTTGAAGAGGAATAACACTACTGCAGAAGGTAGGTTATTTGCAGAGTTAGACTTCAACATATAACAAAACTAGTAAATATTCCATACACTTCTTAGTATTAGACACAGTTCACACCTCATTATCTAAGATCTAATGAGAGTCTTTCAAAAGTCCAAATAGTTAGTTAAACATTATCTATTACATACCATCCAGCATCTGCACTCTTTCCACCCTCTTTCAGTATAAATTGCACTCCATTCTAATCACTCATTAATCCAAGGACCAAGTCCTACATTTCTCATCAATCCTATAGAGTTCTGAATAACAACCCCTACAATGTCCAATAACTCAGAGTATACACAGCAATAGAGTATTATTAGATTATTTAAGAATATTAGCTATCATGTACTGTTCTTCAGTCTGATAATCAACTTAGACTTGTGCTATACTCATCTTAAAATTCTTCTGAACTCTTGTCATCTGAAAATTATAACTATACAACAAATAGGCTAGGCACAACATCATCCATTAAAGCTAAGGTTAATTATTTACACAGTATTATTTCTAGTTTTTCATGTTATTTGTTAAGTTTATCCTTCTACTCCTGTCTTTTATACTACATTTTATAGATAAACCTGGTGAGTATAAATCACTCCATAATATTATTCAAGAATGCAAAAGAAAAAGTCAGAACAACCTTTAGCTTCAGCTTATATACTATATTTCTATAAGTTGTACTAGTTGTATATTTTGGAAGAGTATTTAAAAAACTAGGAAGATAAGGCTATCTAGAAGATAATGAGGTGTATTATTGCCAACATTAGAAGATAATATTAGTTTTGGTCAATTTTCAGGATAAGACTATTACAGTATAAACTACTAGTTTATATAGTAAGTATACTACCTCGAGTAGTTATCTAAAATAGAGACTACTAAGCAAGTTACTCTGGTTTCTAATGATCCTTGAATGTTAGAAATGGAAATTCATGGAGTTGGAAAAAGTTGATCAAGAATGTTTAAAATATAATGGAGAGAGATAATCTATATTGTTATGGGATGCTTGAATACTAACAATTTTTATTTTATTTTATTTTATTTTTATTTTTATTTTTATTTTGGATGATGAAGAGGTACATGACACTGGAGTCACATGACAGGTCACATGATGTGATGTTATAAGCCTAGAACATGGTAGAAAAATCTGGAAGATGACATCAGGGTACATGTATACAACATGGTGGCCTTGAGGTGGACATGAGGTTGTAGTATGGACAATAGGGCAGGCTTAATTATTGGTAGCATGGACCAGGCATGTTTTGTATAAATAAGACTCTAATTTAGCAGAGACTTCTTGTCGAGTTCTCTTGTGAACTTCCCACTTGATATCCAATTTAAGAGATTTACCACTTGTGTGATCATTTGTCTTTGTGATAAGTGGTTGCTACAACATACATTGGAAGAAGTCAGAGAGTGTGGATGAAAGGTGAGGTATTATCTGTGAATTGAGATAGATGTAGCTAGATTAGAATATGATACTTAGTCTAATAACTGTATTAGCAATATATACTAGTAATATGCTATTCTACTCTCTCTCTATAAACTTTAAGATAAATGTTGTGGCAACCACTCGCTGGAACGGCACTCGTAGTTTGCTTACTTTAGCAAAGCTCTTAATAGGCTATCTAGTAGTGGGAATTACAAGAGAACTCGACAAGGAGCCCTCGCTGTATTGATCCTCTATATATACTACAGGCTCCTGGTCCATGCTACAACAATATCTA
>Ga0157359_1001092_pt1 | contig 10808 bp, 9 predicted proteins | sample AttcapACBM3_FD_111482 | JGI IMG/M metagenome (GOLD analysis project Ga0157359, IMG submission 111482) | Fungus gardens microbial communities from leaf cutter ant in Botucatu, State of São Paulo, Brazil - Atta capiguara ACBM3 | ecosystem: Host-associated > Fungi > Mycelium > Unclassified ...
CGCCAGCGGATAGCCATACAGCGACTTCAGCTCCGGCATATGTTCGAAGTTCATGCCGTACATACTGAACACCACGGTCGGGATCACCAGGATCGCCCCCCAGCCCGCCAGCTTTTTGACCACCTCATTCTGCTGTACCGTCACCAGCGCCAGATTGACCTGCATGGCGCTGGTCAGCATCTCGCGCATATCTTCCGCGTCGGTCACCACATGGCGGGCGTGATCCTGTACGTCGCGGATATAGGCGCGCAGCGGACGCGGGATCAGATCTTCATGCAGGTGGATCAGCTGATTACAGATCTCCTCCACAGGCAGCGCCGCATTACGCAGCGACAGCAGATGACGCCGCATGGTGTAGACCGACTGCACCGACTTGCGATCAAATTCGCTGGTGAAGAGATCGTTCTCCATCTGCCCGACCCGTTCATTCAGCGAGGTGGAGAGCGCAGCATAACGATCAACAATGAAATCGAGCAGGCAGTAGAGCGGATAGGCCGGGCCAAACTTCAGCAGCGCCGGATTTTCCGAGGCCCGCTGTCGCACCGGCTTATAGCTTTCCGATGCACCGTGACGGATGCTGATCAGGAAGTTTTTACCGACAAAGAAATGGGTTTCGCCCAGCTCGCAGCTGTCATCCTTCGCACACACCGTCTTAACCACGATAAACAGCGAGTCGCCATAATGTTCGATTTTAGGGCGCTGATGAGCATTCAGCGCATCCTCAACCGCCAGTTCGTGAAGTCCGAACTCCTCCTGAATCTTCGCCATAAACTCAGCGTCTGGCTGCCACAGCCCGAGCCAGATAAACGCCTCCGGCTCCTTCATCACCTCACTGATATCATCGACCTGGACCTCTTCGCCCGCGCATCCCGGACGATACACCATGCTGCTTACAATCATCTTCTGCATTCCTGTTGTGACAGTACATGCAGCTTAGCTAATGCCGCGCCTGTAACCGGATAAAAACCGTAAGGATTTGCTGCGATGTTGCGCAATCTGTGGATTACCACTTCAGCCCCAGTCCGGTGGAGAAGATGCCTTCATTCAGGGTATCGGGTATGCCGCTGACCAGATTACGATGATAGCCAATATGCAGGGTTGACCAGGAGGTCAGGCTGTAGCGCATCCCGACTTCCGCATCCAGCATAAATACTCCCTCATCATCCAGCGAATGGCCGATGTCGCCGTTGCTGTAAAGCGTGACGGATTTGCCCAGCAGATAGCGCTGATAGTTCCAGCGCAGTGAGCCGCCGAAGTGCCGCTCTTCGCGATCGTCGCTGTAGCCATACTCAAAGGCTCCGCCCAGCAGGGAGAGTGAGAAAGAGCTGAGTTCGGTGTCCCACAGCTGATAGCCCGGCCCGGCGCCAATCAACGCCTGCTGCGAAAGATTCTCCACCCAGTCGCGCTTGTAGGTGGCGCGGGCCTGCCAGAAGAACTGTTCCCTGACCAGATAGTCAACGGCGTAGCGCAGGCTGTAGTTGTCTGTGTTGACGCTCGCGTTTTCCTGCTCGCGATTGTAGGTCGCGCCGATGTCGTGCCGCCATTTTCCCTGGTTCAGTTTGGTGTTGAGCGCAAAGCTGTAGTCGTCGGTTTTGGTTGAGGCTTTTTTGACCTTCACGCCCGCATCGATGTTGCCGGTCCAGGCGAGCTGATCGCTGCGCACTCTGGCTTTCATAAACTCGTCGATGCGCCGCAGCGAGACCTGCTGCTCCTGCTCGTTGCGCTCCACCCAGACATAGCCGGGATCGGAAGAGGAGAGCCGCACCTGATAATGTTCGCCGGTCTGCTTATTTTCGACGTTGACCGGATTGTCGCTGGCGAGTGTGCTGACTGCACGCCAGTCCAGCGTGATAGTGCCCGCATAGTGGGTTTCTATCGCCAGCTTGCCGCCACTGAGGTAACGAATTGTGCCGGTCAGCCGATCGCCATTATTCAGCCAGACGGTATCGGCTGAGGCCTGCTGTGCCCATCCGGCACAGCAAAGCGTGACCAGCAGCGGGGTAAACGAGGTGGGGCAACGCATAGCTTTCCCTGTCAAGGCGTCGTCTTACACGGGCGACGCGTCACCGCAAAATCTGACCTGACAATTAAGCCGATTCCGCGATGATATGCAATCCGCCCTGTTCAGGAGAGATCGTGCAGTGCTTTACCCAGCGGCGGGCCCAAAATAAAGTCGCTAAAGCGGATTGCCAGCCCCTCCCGTTCCGGCGAGCAACCCATTACCCCGACAAACCGCCGCGCCTGGCCGGGCCACGGGCAGAGCCGCAACAGCGGCCAGCTCAGCCCGTCAGCGGAGTACTGGATTCTTAATGCCGCATTTTGCAACGTGGCGCGCATCCAGAACTGCCGCGCATCACCAGGAAACACGCCGGTGGACCAGTCCGAAAACTCACGCGTGACCACGCTGCCCATAGCGGGCTGGTCGTCGTTAAACTCAATGCCCGCCTTCACCCAGTGCGTCTCATTTTCCTGAATAAACAGACCCGCCTGATCGTAGAGCTGGCTGAAGTCTGCCCTCACCTGCACCTGAACGGTAAAATCATGTTCCACCCAGAAGCCAAAAGCATGACCGCTGTGGCGTTCGAAGCCGTACCAGGTACGCTGCCAGAAATCACTGTTTAACGCGGTTTCAAACTGCAACGTCTCGCCATCCAGACTGTGTACCGGTGGCTGATTAATCCAGACGCTGCCTTCGGTGGTCAATGAACTCACTGCTGTCATAGGCACTCCTTTGTACAGGTTACGCCGCCCGCAGTCAGGCAGACCCTGGCGCGGCGGCTGGCCTGATTATCATAGCGTTTGTTGACGAAAGAGCTGCAGAGGTCCGTGACAAATCTGAACATGCTGATAAGTCCCTGGCTGACGTCACCAGACCCGATGATGCCAACACTGGCGCTGGTTTGCCTGACTCATTTCAGATTGCTGAAAATAGATAATCGCGTTCAGGTCCAGTCAGCTTAACTATTTCATTTTGTTAATTGCCTGGCAGAAACCGCGTTTAACAACCAGGCTTGTTTTGTCTGAGGGCAACTGAACTCATCAACTATAAGGATTAAGTCAACATGGTAGATAAATCAGAGATTCTGGATCACGCGCAGGTTGTTGATGTGAATGGCGAACATGTCGGCATTGTTGACCATTTCGAAGGCGACGACAAAATTAAGCTGGCGAAAAGCGATCCTGAAGCAGGCGGCAAACACCACATTATTCCATTCAGCTGGGTGAAAGATGTTGATGACAATAAAGTCATCCTGTCTAAATCCAAAGCGGATGTTGAAAGCGAGTGGCAGTCTGCATAAAAGTTTAGCCGTGGTAGCTGCCACGGCTTATTTCTTTTCTTCCCGTTAAGCTATTTTTTGGTTATCACCCTGCCTGAACCCGCTGATTTTATCACTCTGCCCTTCTGCTTATCTGTAGCAAAAACGCTTTCTGCATTTCCTCTAAACAGATATATCAAAACTGTTCTGTTTTCTCAGAGGTTGATATTTTCTGGTCGCGATAAGGAATAACAGCCAAACACGCCGTCGATCAGCAGATAGCTTTCTGAACCGGGCAATTCAAAATGCCACCATTCGGTCGCAATGCCGGTGAAGCCACCACCCAGCATGATGGCATTAAGCATCAGCCGGTTACGCTGTGCCTGAACGGGCACCGCAGGGTGATAAGGATGGGAGTGCTCACTCATCTCATCGAAGCCGGTGCCCATATCCACGATCTCCCCATGCTCGTCGATCAGCGTCACATCTACTGCTGTACCGCGACTGTGGTTTGAGCCACGCGTCAGCTGTGCGACATAGTCCTGATTCGGGCAGGCCTGCCACAGAATCGCCTGCGCGGCAGGTGGCCGATACGCGTCGAGGATCAGCAGCGAATAGCCCGCCACTTTTGCAATCTCGATACTTTTCGCCAGCGCTTTCGCCGCATCAACGTGCAGCAGACAGCGTGCGTCGCGGTAGATCGGCTGCCCGGTGAGGTTATCGGCGGTGGCGTACTTCAGATCGATAGCTAACTGAGGGAAAGCCTCAGCAATATCAGTCAGATTTTTACTTTCCATGACGGAGTGCTCCCTGCTTTATGCGCTCTGTGGCGGGTTGGCTGGTGAGGATGGTTTTGAGACGGCTATCATGGCATTACGGCGGGAGGAAAAATGTGTACGTTTAACATACTTTTTCATCACATTCTCCTAAAAGCCCGGTAAAAAGTGTCAACGCTATCAGGATGAGTCAGGATAATAAAAAAGGGCAGTGCCTGATGGCCCTGCCCTCGCATTATCAGGCATCAGGTGCCTGATCGGGTGAGCTCGATGCCACAACGCCTTCGTTCAGCATATCTGGATTAGGCGCAGGGAGATTCATCAGCTTGGCCAGGATGCCAGCAAGCTTAAAGCGCATTTCAGGACGGCGAACAATCATGTCGATCGCGCCTTTCTCAATCAAAAATTCGCTGCGCTGGAACCCCGGCGGTAATTTTTCACGCACGGTCTGCTCAATAACGCGAGGCCCAGCGAAGCCGATGAGCGCTTTCGGTTCGGCAATGTTGAGGTCACCTAGCATCCCAAGACTTGCAGAGACCCCGCCAAGGGTTGGGTTAGTCAGCACGGAGATATACGGTAGTCCCCGCGCCTGCATCTTCGCCAGCGCCGCAGAGGTTTTCGCCATCTGCATTAACGACAGCAGCGATTCCTGCATACGTGCCCCACCGGATGCGGTAAAGCACACCAACGGGCAGTTATTTTCCAGCGCCTTATCGACGGCCAGGACAAAACGCGCACCAACCACTGAGCCCATTGAGCCAGCCATAAAGGAGAACTCAAATACCGCACCGACCACTGGCATACCGAACAGCGTGCCTTCCATCACCACCAGCGCATCTTTCTCATCGGTCTCTTTCTGCGCTGAGCTCAGGCGGTCTTTGTATTTCTTGGCGTCACGAAACTTTAGCACGTCTTTCGGCTCAAGCTCGCTTCCCAGTTCCACCGACGTTCCCTCGTCCAGAAAGCTATGCAGGCGATCGCGCGCTCCAATACGCATATGATGATCGCACTTAGGGCAAACCGCCAGGTTACGCTCCAGTTCTGCGCGGTACAGAACCTGACTACAGCTGTCGCACTTGGTCCATACCCCTTCCGGGATATTGGTCTTACGGGTGGAGATAATGTTGCTCTTAATTCGTTCAATCCAACTCATTGATAACCTTTTTCCTGAACCTAATCGATGTAAGTTTTGCCATGGGCGGCATACAGTGCTTTTATCCGCTTACAGACTATGAAATATTGCACATTAAAACATAAGAGACAGAAACTAAAAAATAAGAGAAAGAAACACGGTACTAAAAAGTGGTCCGATCTCTCCTGGTACGCTGACTGAATCCGCTCAGAGAGCCATTCCCGGCAGTCTGTCCGCGCGCATCCCTTCAGGTCAGGCGGCAAAACAGATGCCCCATGCATGTGAAACAAGCGTAGCGCACTTATACCTCAAATATCTCTTCCTCTCTTCTGAAGACGCTCTTTCTCACCGCAGTTCGTGGCCGGTAGCGCATAAGATTGGATTCATCGTAAGCAATCAGGCAACCTGGCGAAGCCATCATTTCATCCGCAATCTCATCCAGATATTGCAGCAACTCTGCGCTGAGATGGGCCGACTGATACGGGGTCAGGACATAATCATAAATCGATAATAAAAGATTGTTCATCATTGCCAGGTCATTCACAAATATCCGGGCCACCTCTTCTAATACCTGTTTTCTTTCTTGCCTGTTATTAATTCCACGATACATAGTAAAATCCAGCTTACCTTTCCTTAGGTAATACCATACCTGGTAGATAGGCTGAGACAGCGTGTTGTCCACATTGCAAAAATCCACACTTACCGAAATCTGATTGTGATCCAGCACTTCCTGGTTCATCGAGGGGTCACCTAATAACCATGCCCCCTTGTCCTCACACCAGTATTCAATCAGAATTTGCTCTGGGTAAATATCCTGACTGAAGTAGGTACAATAGGCGTACCGTAGTCTGGATGGGATGTTTTTGTACCTCATCATGTCAAGCGCCACGATCGCCAGAGTCAAACAGTGTCCGACGAGCTTATGTTCAAAGGGGATTGGATTAATAATGGATGTCACACCAGCATCAGACAATCTGTCCAGTATGATTTCAGGCTGAGTGATATCAATGTCTTTGTACCTTTCAGGGTTAATTTTATATTTATTAATCCCTTTATAATGCTCCACTATATTCCTTGCTATTTTAAATATCTCACTCACAGAACCTGAAATGTCATGATAATAATAATCATGCTTTGTTGTTTTGCGTTCAGTATATAACGCCTTAATATCTTCAGAATTCAAAATCATTTCCTTTTCACTCTGTTTTTTACAATGATTTCCTGTAACGTCATACTTAACATTCATAAAAGAAACACTTATCGTGTCAGACAAAAAATCAGACCTTCTGTAAAGTCATTCAGATATAACGGAAAGGATTGGTCAAAGGGGCCTATCCGACCTGGAAACGCTCGGTCAGTGGGCTGGCGGGGTGCCGCTGGCAATCACTGTAACAACGGTATGATCAAAAAACCGGAACCACCCAGTAAAATGAGAGCCTGCACGATAGCCTCCACTCCACGCGCAGGTGAGCTCAATCTGGAACTGTGCCGATTTTTCACATATCCACGTCAGCCTTGCGGCACTAAAATTCTGAAACAGCAACGTGTGGGGGAAAAGCGCTTTATACAAGGCTTCTTTGGCTGAAAAAATCAGAGTGACCAGTTGCGGATGCGCGAGCGTGCACCCTCCCTGGATAATGTCATTCCATTCGGCTTCAGACACGATGGCGCGTGTTAATCTGCTACATTGATCGGCCGTGAATATTGTTTCTGTATCAATCCCCACTACCTGGTAGTGCTCCTGATGACAGACAGCCGACACGGCTAGTGCCCGCGTGTGAGAAATGGACCCACGGTAACCGGAAGGCCACTGAGGAAGTCGATGCTCCCCGATGGGAAGAGCAAGTGTTTTGCAGCCAAGGAACTGGAGCGCACGTCTGGCAGCCAGTCGGCCAGCAAAGTACTCGGCCTTTCTTTTTTGCACGGCTCCGGTTAGCAGCGCTGGGCATTCCACACCAAAATCATGGAAGAGTGACTGTTCGAAATACCTGAGTTCGAAGGCATTGAACCAAAGCACCAAATGCCTGAACTGCGGGAGCACCACCCTTATACTGAGATTTAAAAATGGAAGCATGTGTCAATTTCCTGACCGATAAATGACCTGCATTGAGCAAACCTGACCCGTACCCATTATGCCAGGCTTGCCCTGTCGGCTTACGGCGTGGCCGTTGACAGTTTTTGATGCCTGAGCAGTTGCTGTAAGATCAGTGGCTGCACGAGCGTAAGGGCTAACGCACAGGCGGCCAATATCTCAAGGTTGAGCAGCTTTTGTTGCTCTTCTACCAGGATACATGACGAGAGGATGGCAGCTAAGCCACTAAATACATGCTGGCAGATGCTTTGAAGAGACATAAAAGCTGCTCGTATGTTGGGGGCTGGAACGGTGGTGTTGACTGTGGCGGCAACAATGGTTCGCGTTGCCGTCAACGCAGTAAATGCCGTAAAAACAATTACCGGAGGTAAGACAGAAGGATGCATAAAACCGTCGAAAATCACAGCAAAGATGCCGACGGCAAGCCCAATCGCCACGGTAAGCGGCCCTATTTTGTCAACCATCCGACCACAAATTTGTAGCGTAATCACGCTGACTCCTCCCCCGATCAGGTAATACATACTTAAATCGTCGCGGGCGACACCAGCGTTGAGTTGCATCCAAACGGCCAGATTCGGTAACAAAAGAAACGTACTTAACACGGCCAGGCCCAGCGAGGAAATCGCCAGCACAACCCGCCGATTAGAAATTAATGCCCGTAGAGACACATCAGGTGGCACGGACGCCGTTTCCTGAAGATGCCCTTTCAGGCCTGGCAGTAATACAAACACCATGACGGCCACAAGCATTCCTGAAACACCGACGACATGAAAAGGCATGGACCAGTCATACATAGTTGCCAGCTTCAGGCCCAAGGGCACGCCAGCAATGGCAGCAATAGAAAAAGCCCCCATCACAGTAGCCATGGCGCGTCCACGACGCTCTGCAGGGACACAGTCCGTCAAAATGGCCAGAGAGATAGCGACTAATGGGCCGGCAAAAAAACCGGCAAGAATGCGGGCAAACATCAGGCTATTCATATTCCAGGTATGCGCGCATATCAGGGTAGCTGCTGACAATCCGGTCAACATGACTAACACCACCCGTTTACGATCGAACCTGTCAATATACTTCGCCACCAGCAATGAAGAGACAGCAGCAGCTAAGGTGTACCCCCCCCCAAGATAACCCATGTTTGCCGCCGACATATGTAATGCACCTGCAAGATCGGCTCCGAGAGGCATAACGATCATAAAATCTACAGCATTAATCAATTGAATAAGTGCCATCAACCAGATGACTTTTTTCTCATGCATGAGAGAGCCCTTCATGTACGTCTCCACTTTTCAGATTCACTGGCCGCTGGAATGTGCCACTAAGTTTGAAAATACTTAGATTAGAATTATCTGTACTCAAGTTCATTTATCAGCTTATCGAAACATGGCCGCTCAAAGATTTCGTGCAGCTGTAAATTGGGGTATAACTCAAGCATATCGAGGTGCAGAGAGATGGCCTGCATCGACGTTAATCCCCGTTCAAAAAAGTTGTCATCTTTTGACATCCGGGTGATGTCTATATACTGCCCCAGGATTTTACCCGCAGGATGGGATGCCAGAGCGGAGGGTTCACCCACTGACGAGGAGGCACTGGCTGCGGGCGTCTGACTCAAAAGAGTGCGGCTCATCTCTTCAAGCCTGTTCCCGTCGACTTTACCGCTCAGCGTGTAAGGTAAGGCCGGAATAGTGAAAATATGATGAGGGATCAAATAGTAGTTTAACTTTGACTGAAGAAATGCCCTTATTGCTGCCTCAGTCACCTCCGTACACTCCACCCAGCCTATCAGTTTTGAGGAATCAGATAGATCGTCATGAAGGCAAATGACCGCAGAACCCGAGACGCCCGCCATCGCTTCAAATGTATCCGTTATTTCCGTTGGTTCAACCCGATATCCATTGATTTTGATAAACCCGCCTTCTCTGTGAAGAAAATTGACGATACCTTCGTTATCCACATAACCAATATCATTGGTGTCATACATCCGTCGATTGACATCCCCTATACACAATTCTGTGAATTTACTCGCCGTCAGCTCAGGGTTATTAAAGTAACCCAATGCCAGGCCATCCCCGGAAATATAAATACGGCCCGGCTCACCCTGTGCGCACTCTTGCTGATGCTCGTTCAATATCAGGATCTCGGTGTTACGTATTGCCTGCCCAATACGGGTATCCCCTGCTTGTCGAATGACATGCGCACCAGACCAGACGGTGGTTTCTGTGGGTCCATACACATTGCACAGCCAGTCACTGCGTGCAAACAACGCTGAAGACAGCTGTGGAGACAGCGCCTCGCCACCCACTAATACTTTTTGGAAGTGCCACCCCTGCTCCAGATAGCCTAACAGCCCTTTAAACAGTGAAGGCGTAGCCTGGTAGACGGACGGTGACCAGCGTATCACTTGTGCTGCAATCTTTTGCGGCGAGTAGATCTCTTGATCTGTCAGCAAGATTAAGGTCCCCCCATTCGCCAGAGGGACTGAGTATTCCAGAAAGAAAATATCAAAGGCAATCGACGTTGAAGATAACCATGTCTGCCCGGGCTTGAATGCTAATAAATGGCAAAAGTACTCAATAACGTTAGCACACCCAATATGGCTGACCATCACCGCTTTGGGCGCACCGGTTGAGCCAGACGTATAAATCCGATAGGCCTCCTGAGAGGCGTGTGTAAGGTTTTTGTATTCAAAAGGGGCACTGGCATTTAACAGACCAATGACGTCCATTGTTTTTTGGTACTCACTTATCTTCACGTTACTGATATACAGGTAACTCGCCTGGGAGAGGATATGATCAATTTTATCGTATGTGGTTCTGGGGTCTACAGGGATATACGGTATTCCAAGGTAATGGCACGCTAATATCGTGGCGATTAGAGATTCATCTCTCTGTAAACACAGTACCACGCCCTCGACGTCGTCATCGATTTCAGACTGGATACCGGCAGCAATTCTCTTTGCCTGATATTGAAGTTGAGAATACGTGATTGAACGATGACCAGCAATGAGTGCAATATTCGTGGGGAATAATGCCGAAACAGATTCAAACTTTTCGATAAATGTAGAATTCATACTTTTTCGTCTAATGTAGGTTTCATCGATTGAACAAGGCACGGTCTATATTAGATACAAACATAGACATAAGGCTTGCTACCATTTCACGCGGGTAATTCGCTTGATTAAAGATCATCTCGATTGCGATCCCCTCTTGCTCAGGCACAAGATTGACCGTCAAATTTCCATATACGGGCTGGTAGCGTACTGGATATTCAGGAAGCGTAAACTGCCGATATTTTAAAATATTGCCTTTGTTTTGGTTCTGATACATAAAAAGAATGTCATAAACCCCCAGCCCATTTTTCCCTATCAGGGACGAAATCCTCTCCAGCGGCACGTGAGCATGAGGAAGGCTGTTTTTCAGTGCGCTGTCCGTCTCATTCAGGATTTCGTTGAACTGTGCCGACTCACAATTAACGACAACTGGAATATTATTCATTCGACAGTCAATCACTGCTCTGTCCGCTTCCGAGCGATTGGCCAGCGTCATCCCTGTACA
>Ga0157359_1001094_pt1 | contig 10798 bp, 11 predicted proteins | sample AttcapACBM3_FD_111482 | JGI IMG/M metagenome (GOLD analysis project Ga0157359, IMG submission 111482) | Fungus gardens microbial communities from leaf cutter ant in Botucatu, State of São Paulo, Brazil - Atta capiguara ACBM3 | ecosystem: Host-associated > Fungi > Mycelium > Unclassified ...
AAACGATACCCAGACCGGTAATGACGACGCGACGCATGCGAAAAGCCCTTAGAAGCTATCGGTGGAAGTGAACAGGCCGACGCGCAGACCTTCGGCGGAGTAGATCTCGCGGCCGTCCACGCTAACGGTGCCATCGGCGATGGCCAGAATCAGCGACCTGTTGATGGTGCGTTTGATATGGATATTGTAGGTGACCTTCTTGGCGGTCGGCAGTACTTGGCCGAAGAACTTCACTTCGCCCGAGCCCAGGGCGCGACCGCGACCCGGATTGCCCTGCCAGCCGAGGTAGAAACCGACCAGCTGCCACATGGCGTCCAGGCCCAGGCAGCCCGGCATCACCGGATCGCCTTCGAAGTGGCAACCGAAGAACCAGAGATCGGGACGGATATCGAGTTCCGCCACCAGTTCGCCCTTGCCGTATTTCCCGCCTACCTCGCTGATATGCACGATCCGGTCGATCATCAGCATGTTCGGCGCAGGCAATTGGGCATTGCCCGGCCCGAAGAGTTCGCCACGGCTGCAGCGCAGCAAGTCTTCGTAGGTAAAGGCGTGTTGTTTGGTCATGCAAGCTCCTGTAGCTGGCCTAGATCCAGGCTCTGGCGACTCCAAGGGTCGCTCTGGGTATGGCTTCGTGTAGCAGTAGACTGCCGGGGCATGGGGAAAGTCACAGGCCAGCGCCCCGCTCGTTAACGGACCATTGTGCACTTTCCGCAGTCAATTCTCCATCCTGTGAGCCTGTTCAGGATCTCGCGAGCTAGAGTCAAACAAGGCGCAACGACCAACGGGAGTAACAGCCAAGGGCTGGCCCGAAGGGTGAGCGCCAGCGAATCAAAGGCCTGAGGAAGCGGATCGGACCCGCGCTCGGGTTTACGAATGGTAAATGAGCATTACGACGGGGCCGCCCAGGCGGGGCTGGCGCTCCAGGGGCTTTTCAACGCCGTTTGGCCGACGCGCAGCAGATCATGAACAGGCTCTGAGCCGCGCGAGCGGCTACCGTATACTGGCGACAAGGCCGCGTGATCGCGGTGAAGACGAGAGTTGCGATGACAGTCCAATCCCCCATCGCCGTCCTGGGCGGCGGCAGTTTCGGTACCGCCCTGGCCAATCTGGTCGCCGAGAACGGGCTGCCGGTGCGCCTGTGGATGCGCGATCCGCAACAGGCGGAGACCATCCGCCGCGAGCGCGAGAATCCCCGCTATCTGAAGGGTATCAAGGTGCACGCCGCGGTCGAGGCCACCAGCGATCTGCAGGGCGCCATCGCGGACTGCGAACTGGTGCTGGTGGCGCTGCCGTCGAGTGCGCTGCGCCAAGCCCTGGCGCCCATCGCAGCGCAGTTGGAAGGCCGTTTCCTGGTCAGCACCACCAAGGGCATCGAGGCGCATTCCTTCCTGCTGATGAGCGAGATCCTCGCGGAGATCGTGCCGCGGGCGCGCATTGGCATCATTTCCGGCCCCAATCTCGCCCGCGAGATCGCCGAGCACCAGCTCACCGCCACCGTCGTGGCGAGCGAGGACGAGGAGGTCTGCCGCCGGGTGCAGGCCGCGCTGCACGGTCGTACCTTCCGTGTCTACGCCAGTGCCGATCGCCTCGGCGTGGAGCTGGCCGGCGCCCTGAAGAACGTCTACGCCATCATCGCCGGCATGGCGGCGGCCCTGGAAATGGGCGAGAACACCCGCAGCATGCTGATCACCCGCGCCCTGGCGGAGATGACCCGCTTCGCCGTGCAGCGCGGTGCCAACCCCATCACCTACCTGGGTCTGGCCGGGGTCGGCGATCTGATCGTCACCTGCTCGTCGGAAAAGAGCCGCAACTACCGGGTGGGTCATGCCCTGGGGCGTGGGCTGAATCTGGACGAGGCGGTGGCCCAGATCGGCGAGACCGCCGAGGGCGTCAACACCCTCAAGGTACTCAAGGAAAAGGCGGACGAGCTGGGTGTCTACATGCCCCTGGTCAACGGCCTCCATGCCATCCTGTTCCAGGGACGCAGCCTGGGCCAGGTGATCGAGGCCCTGATGGGCGGCGAGCCCAAGACCGATGTCGATGTCGCGGACGCCGCCTTCAACTGAGCCGCTACACTGTCTGAAAAGAGGAATTCCCATGTCCGACCCCCTGCATTCCCGCGAGCTGCTTGGCCTGCGCCTGATCTGGATGCTGCTGTTCCTGTTCGTCTGGCTGGGCGCGCAATACGTGCTGGCCGTGGTGGTGCTGGTGCAACTGGTGGTGCGCCTGGTCAAGGGTGAACCCCATCCGGGCCTGACCGCCTTCGGCGCCGCCCTGGGAACCTACCTGGCACAGATCGTCCGTTTCGGCACCTTCGCCAGCGAGGCCAAACCCTGGCCCTTCGCCGAGTGGCCGGCCGAGGACCTGGCCGAAGACCGCTCCGCCACCGCGCCATGAAGCTCTGGTTGCTCAGGCACGGCGAAGCCGAGGCGCAGGCGGCCAGCGACGAGCTGCGCGAGCTGACGCCAGCCGGGCAGGCCGCGGTTTCGCGCAGTGCAGCGCAGCTGGAAGGCGTCGATCTGCACCTCGTCCTCACCAGCCCCTATGTGCGGGCGCGGCAGACGGCGGCGCTGGTGCAACGGCAACTGGCCTGGACCGGCGAGCTGCTCATCGCGCCCTGGGCGACCCCCGAGGGCCAGCCCGCACAGGCGTTGCAGGAGCTGGAGCGCCTGGGCGTGGAACGCCTGCTGCTGGTGACCCATAATCCCTTCGTCGGTGAACTGGCCGGTTGGTTGCTACATGGCCATCGCCAGGCGCCGGTGCCCATGGGTACCGCCTGCCTGCTGTGCCTGGAAGCGCCGCTGCCGCTGGCGGGCGGCTTCGCTCTGGTCAGGCGTTTCGACGCCTGACGACTCCTCGAGGACGCGACATGAGTATCTGGCAAACCCCGCCTGACCCCGAGATGCTGAATCGGCAACTCGAAGGTACCCTGGGCCAGCACCTGGACATGCGTATCGAGACCTGGGATGACGACAGTCTCACCGCCAGCATGGTGGTCGACTCGCGCACCCACCAGCCCATGGGCCTGCTGCACGGCGGCGCCTCGGTGGCCCTGGCCGAGACCGTCGGGTCGGTGGCCAGCATGCTCTGCGTCGATCGCGCGCGCTTCTATTGCGTGGGGCAGGAGATCAACGCCAATCACCTGCGCGGCGTGCGCTCCGGGCGGGTGACCGCGGTTGCCCGTCCTCTGCACCTGGGGCGCAGCAGCCATGTCTGGGACATCCGCTTGAGCGACGAGGAGGGGCGCCTGACCTGTGTATCGCGCCTGACCGTCGCCGTGGTGCCCCTGCAGCGGGATGCCTCCTGAGCATGGCCGGCTGCCTGGGACGTCGCTCATGACGGCTCATGTCCAGGAGTTGCGCCTGGAGCTGCCCCATGTGGAATTGAGCGCCCGGGTCTGTGGCCCCGAGGACGGCTATCCGGTGTTGGCGCTGCATGGCTGGCTGGACAATGCCATGACCTTCGCCCGTCTCGCCCCGCTGTTGCAGGGGCTACGCATCGTCGCCCTGGATCTGCCCGGGCATGGCCTGTCAGCCCATCGCCCGGTCGGGGTCGGCTATACCATCCAGGACTATGTGCTGGACGTGCTAGCTGCCGCCGACCAACTGGGCTGGGCGCGTTTCGGGCTGCTCGGGCATTCCATGGGCGCCATCGTCGGGGTGATCGCTGCGGCTGCCTTGCCGGAGCGGATCGAGCGGCTGGCGTTGATCGATGGCCTGCTGCCCTACACCACTCCAGCGGACGAGGCGCCCGAGAAACTGGGCAAGGCGCTGTTGGCGGAGCGTGAGCTACCCAATCGCCGCAAGCCGGTCTATGCCCAGGTGGAAGACGCCGTGGCGGCGCGCGTGAGGGGCGCCCTGACGGTGAGTCGGGAAGCGGCGGAGCTGCTCGCCGAGCGCGGCCTGATGGCGGTGCCTGGCGGTTACACCTGGCGCTCCGATCCCCACCTGCGGCTGCCGAGCCGGTTGAGATTCACCCCGGAACAGGCCCGGGCCTGCGTGCGCGCCGTGCGTTGCCCAACGGCGTTGGTGATCGCCGCGGACGGCCTGCTGGCGCCCCATGCCGAGGCCATGGCGCTGGCCCGTGAGCAACCCTGCTTCACGTTGCACGAGTTGCCGGGTGGCCATCACCTGCATCTCGACGACGAGGAGGGCGCCGTGGCCGTCGCAGATTGTTTCAATGCCTTCTTTGCCGCAGCTACAGGGCTGAACCAATAATGCGGCATGACCAATCGTCGTTGTGATCCAGCTCTCATCCTTGTCCGCCGTCTGCTGCTGGTCGGTTTCTTGTCGTCAGCGGGATGGACGCAGGCAGCCGTATTGACCGAACTCGAACCCCTGGATCACGCCCAGCTGATCCGCGAGAGCGGGCCGGCGGTGACCGAGCGCCTCTATCCCCTGGGGCCGGCCAGCCGGATCGGCGGTCGGCTGCGGCTGGAGGCTGGGCTGCAGGTCGAAGGCGAGTTGCAGGCCCAAACCTTCGAGCTGGCCAGCGGTCACCCGCCGCTGGCGCGCCTCGATACCGAGCGCCAACGTCTGCAGCAGCGCGGTGCGACCTTGCTTTACTGGTGCGAAGGGCGCGATTGCGGCGCCAGCAACGTGATCGCCAACAGCATCCTGGGCGAGGCCATGCTCTTTGGCCCCGATGATCAGCAGGGGCTGCTGGTGTTGCAGTTGGCCGAGCCGCAGACGGTGCTGACGCTCTATGGCATCACCCGGGGCAATAGACGCGGCTACCTGCACGCCGAGCGCCTGCAGTCCGTGCAACCGCTGCCCGCGCTCTTGCCCAGCGCCAGCACCCTGCTCAAGGAGCTGCAGCGCGACGGCCAGTTGCTGCTGCCAGCGCTGGCCGTGGCACCGGAGCGGCCCTGGGTGGAACGCCTCGCCGCGGCCCTGGCGCTCAATGGCGACGTGGCCGTGACCCTGGGCGGGGCCCAGGCCGAGGCCTGGCAGGAGGCCCTGCGCCAGGCGGGCATCCGCGCGCCGCGCTTGCAGAGCGATGTCGCGCGGCCCGCCGGGCTCTATCGGCGCTCCTGAATGTCGTTGACGTAACGGGTGCGCCCGGCGCCCAAGCCGAACAGCGTGGCCAACACGGCGATCAGGGTGAAGAGCAATCCCATGGGCGCCCAGCTGTGGGTGGCGTCGTGGAGGATGCCGACCAGCAGCGGGCCGAGGGACGCCAGGCTGTAGCCCGCGCCCTGGGCCATGCCGGAAAGCCGTCCGGCAGTCTCCGCATCCCGCGAACGCAGTACCAGCAGGGCGAGGGCCAGGCTGAAGGTACCGCCCTGGCCCAGTCCCAGCACCACGGCCCATAGCCAGAGGCTGTCCAGGGGTGCATAGAGGCAGCCGAGCAGGCCGGCGAGGGTGGCGGCCATGACCACGACGATGGCCAGGCGCTGGTCGCGTCCGCGGGTCGCCAGCCAGGGCGCGGTCAAGGCGCTGACCAACTGGGTCAGCACCGAGCCCGATAGCATCAGGCCGGCCTGCACGGTGCCGAGGCCGCGATCGACCAGCAGGGTCGGCAACCAGCCAAAGACGATATAGGCCAGTGACGACTGCAGCCCCATGTAGAGGGTGATCTGCCAGGCCAGCCTATTGCGCCACAGCGAGCGTCCCGCGTTGCGTTGGGCCGGCACGCTGGGCGGCTGGCGCAATTGCGGCAACCAGACCAGCAGGGCGACCAGAGCCACCGCTGCCCAGATCGCCAGGGCAGGTTGCCAGTGGCCGCCGAAGGCCTCGGCCAGCGGCGCGGTCGCCCCGGCGGCCAGGGCGGCGCCGATGCACAGCATCATGGTGTAGAGCCCCATCAGTTGACCGGCCTGGGCCGGAAAGTCGCGCTTGACCAGGGCCGGCAGCAGCACCCCGAGGACGCCGATGCAGGCGCCAGCGAGCAGGCTGCCGAGAAACAAGCCGGCGGGCGGCAGCAGACTGCGCAGGACGATGCCGACGGCCAACAAGGCCAGGATGGCGCCGAGGGTGCGTTCGCTGCCCCAGCGGCGGGCCAGGCGCGGCGCCAGGGGCGCGAACAGGCCCAGGCAGAGGACGGGCAGGGTGGTGAGCAGCCCGATGGCGCTGCTGGAGAGACCGGTGCTGCTTTCGATCTGCCGCAACAGGGGCGCCAGGCTCGACAGCGCCGGGCGCAGGTTGAGGGCGATGAGCATGAGGCTGGCGAGCAGCAGGCCGCGTTGCCAGGGCGAGCGGCAGGAAAGGCTGGGAGAGGACATGCAAAAGGCTGAGATGATGGAAACCGCCCATGCTAGCTCATCCTGGCCATAACGCACGGCGCCTTTGGCCGCCAGCCTGCATCGGAAAAAAATAGTTCGGGGCAGCGGCTAAAAAATCGCCAGATCGTCCATCGCCGCACCGCCGCTCGCTTGTCCGAGTCCGGTCGGGGGTTTTCCACGTGGTTATCCACAGTAACTGTGGATTACCGCTGAAAAACAGGCCTTTAGCTTTGTCCAGCGATCTGCTAGGGCCGGTGATGGCCCGCCGCCGGACGGGCTTTTGCTACTATGACGGCCCTTCGCGCTGCTCGTCGAACGAGCGCCATGCCGATCCGGAGTACCCATGTCCCATCCCATACGTCTCACCCAATACAGCCACGGCGCCGGGTGCGGTTGCAAGATCGCGCCCAAGACCCTGGAGACCATCCTGGCGGGGAGTGGCGCCCAGCATCTGGACCCACGCCTCTGGGTCGGCAATGCCTCGCGCGATGACGCCGCGGTGTATGCCCTGGACGAGGAGCGGGGCGTGGTGTCCACCACCGATTTCTTCATGCCCATCGTCGACGATCCTTTCGATTTCGGGCGCATCGCCGCCACCAATGCCATCAGCGACATCTATGCCATGGGTGGCGATCCGCTGCTGGCCATCGCCATTCTCGGCTGGCCGGTCAACGTCCTGCCGCCCGAGGTGGCCCGTGAGGTGATCGCCGGTGGCCGCCGGGTGTGCGACGAGGCGGGCATTCCCCTGGCCGGGGGCCACTCCATCGACGCCCCCGAGCCGATCTTCGGCCTGGCGGTGACCGGCGTGGTGGAGAAACGCCATCTCAAGCGTAACGACACCGCGACCCTCGGCAGCCGCCTCTACCTGACCAAGCCGCTGGGCATCGGCATCCTCACCACCGCCGAGAAGCGCGCCCTGCTGCGGCCGGCAGACCAGCACCTGGCACGTGACACCATGTGCCAGCTCAATCGCCCCGGCAGCCGCTTCGGGCGCCTGGCGGGAGTCACGGCGATGACCGACGTCACCGGCTTCGGCCTGCTCGGTCATCTGGTGGAGATGGCCGATGGCAGCGGCCTGACCGCGCAGCTCGACTTCGCCGCCATTCCCCAGTTGCCGGGCGTGGACTTCTATCTCGACCAGGGCTGCGTCCCCGGCGGGACGGAGCGCAACTTCGACAGCTACGGCGCCCGCATCGCCCCGCTCGACGAGCGCCGGCGCCAGCTGCTGTGCGACCCCCAGACCAGCGGCGGCCTGCTGGTGGCCGTCGCGCCCGCGGGCGAGGCGGAGTTCCTGGCCGTGGCGGCCGAGCAGGGCCTGGCCTTGCAGCCCATCGGTGAGCTGGTGGCCCGCCGCGCCCATGCGGTCGAGGTGGCCTGATGGCGGGACGTGAGGATGCTCGGGACCTGCGGGCGCTGTTCCTGAGCGATGTGCCGCTGATCGACGTGCGTGCCCCGGTGGAATTCGCCAAGGGCGCCTTTCCCCTGGCCAGCAACCTGCCGCTGATGAACGACCTGGAGCGTCAGCGCGTCGGTACCCGCTACAAGCAGCAGGGCCAGCAGGCGGCGCTGGAGCTGGGTCACCAGTTGGTCTGCGGGGCGGTGAAGGAAGAACGCATCCAGGCCTGGGCCGCCTTCGCCCAGGCCCATCCGGAGGGCTATCTCTATTGCTTCCGCGGCGGCCTGCGTTCGCAGATCAGCCAGGAGTGGCTGCGCAGCGAGGGCGGCATCGCCTATCCCCGGGTGGTGGGTGGCTACAAGGCCATGCGCACCTTCCTCATCGAGACGCTGCAGCAGGCGCTGGCCGAGTGTCGCTTCGTGGTGGTGGGCGGCATGACCGGCACCGGCAAGACCGAGGTGGTCGCCCAGCTGGACCATGCCATCGATCTCGAAGGCCACGCCAACCACCGGGGCTCCAGCTTCGGCAAGCGCGCCACGCCGCAGCCGGGGCAGATCGACTTCGAGAATCGCCTGGCCATCGACCTGCTGCGGCGGCGCCATGCCGGGCAGCAGCGCTTCGTGCTGGAGGACGAGTCGCGCCTGGTTGGCCGTTGCTCGCTGCCGCTGGAGTTGCACCAGGGCATGCAGCGCTTTCCGCTGGTCTGGCTGGAAGACAGCCGGGAGAACCGCGTCGAACGCATCCTGCGCGACTACGTCATCGACCTGGCCGCGGAATTCAGCGCCCTGCACGGCCCCGAGCAGGGCTTCGCGCTGTTCGCCGAGCAGTTGCGCAAGAGTCTCGCCGGCATCGCCAAACGGCTGGGCGGCGAGCGCTTCCAGCGGCTCTCGGCCATCCTGGAGGCGGCGCTGGCCGAGCAGGAGCGCTCGGGTGAGGTGGCGACCCATCGCGGCTGGATCGAGGGGCTGCTGGCGGAGTACTACGATCCCATGTACGCCTTCCAGCGCGAGAGCAAGGCGTCCCGTGTGGTGTTCAGCGGCGACCAGGCGGCGGTGGTGGACTATTTGCGGCGCAGTCGCTGAACGGCTCCGGGAAAAAGCGGTCTACGCTGCGACTATCCGGGCGCTGCTCGGTAGTCGCCCCAGCTCGCAAGGAGAAAGAGATGAAGTCGAAACTGGTCCCCGTGGTATCCATCGCGCTGGCCCTGGCGGTGCTGTCGGGTTGTTCGGCCAAGGTGGTCAATCGCGACAGCTGCGCCAGCCAGACCCGTTCCGCCTGGCAGGAGCTGGACCTGGCCAAGGCCGAAGGTTTTTCCGGGACGGTGAGCTATTCCAAGGCGCTGGCGCTGCTGTCCACCGCCAAGACGCAGCAGCAGGTCGAGGCCTACGATGGTTGCGTGAAGAATGCGGAAAAGGCGCGCTTCTATATCCGTGAGTCCCGCGCTGGACGCTGAAGAATCAGTTTTTAGGCTTAAGGTTAGAGTCGAAAGCGACCCGCACGTAACCGCTCGCGACGAAGAGCGGTGATAACGTCCCCCATTACTCAAGAATCGGTCTACGCGGACGAAAGTCGGTGTAGAACTGATTCTTTTTGGGGAGCGCCGTATGGAAGGGATGGCGAGGTATCGGCTGGCCAATTGGCTCACCGCGACGAAACTGGCCGTTGGCTTCGGCCTGGTCCTGCTGTTGACCCTGGTGGTCGCCATTCAGGGTGGGCTCGCACTCAAGGACGTCGAGCATCGCTTCGACTCGCTCAAGGACATGGCCGCGCTCAACCGGCAGATGATGCAGGTAAGAGCGCTGGAGCAGGGCTTTCGCCTGACCGGCGACAAGGCGTTGTCCGAGCGCCTGCACAAGGCCCTGCCCGAGGTTCTCGCCGGTCTCGACCGGCTCGCCAAGGAGGTGAGCGGCGCCGACGTGGCAGGGGTGAACGCCGCCATGGAGACCATCAAGGCCTATGGCGCGGCCTTCAGTGAATTCGAGCGACTCAACACCTCGCGGCGCCTGGCCATGGAGGGGGCGACCTTCCTGGTGGAAGGCGCGGCCAACAGCCTGGACATCCTGCAATCCGGTCTGCTGGATGACGGCACCTATGCCCTGCGCGATTCCCAGGGCAAGCAGGGCGCCGAACTGCTCGCCCTGTCGCAACAGGTGGGCGAACTCTATCGGTTGATGCTCAAGAGCCTGGACGAGGCCCAGGCCCGGGCCAGCAAGTCCAGCGTGGACGATTCGCCGCTCCCCTCGGCCGTGGCGGCCCTGGCGCAGCTGGCCAAGGTGGAGCCGCAGCTGAGCGATCCGGCCTATGCCTCCGTCATCCAGGACGTCTCGACCAACATCAAGGAATTCACCACCCGTCTCGGCGACTACGCCGCGGCGCTGGCCAAGGAGCAGACCGCCGGTGCAGGCATGACCACCCTGGCCACCACCGCCGTGCAGCGCGTCGATGCCCTCTATGGGCAACAAGAGGTCGAGCTGCAGGCGATGATGGCCAAGCGCATGCTCACCATCGCCGGCATCGCCTTGCTGGCGCTGGTGGTCGGGGCACTGGCCGCCGTGTTCATCACCCTCGCCATCGTGCGACCGCTGCGCAAGGTGATCGCCGCTGCCGAGCGGATCGCCGAGGGTGAGCTGGATGTCGACCTGAAGGTCGATCGCCGTGACGAGATCGGCCAGCTGCAGCGCTCCAGCGTCAGCATGGTGGCCGCCTTGCGCAGCATGGTGCTGCAGTTGCAGGACGGCATCGGGCGTCTGGGCCAGGCGGCCGAGGCGCTGGCCGGGCAGGCCCGCGAAGCCCAGCAGGGCATGACGCGCCAGCGCGAGGAAACCGACCAGGTCGCCGCGGCCATGGCAGAACTGGCCGCGACCGCCCATAGCGTCGCCCAGGATGCCGAGGGCGCCGCGGGTGCGGTGGACCAGGCCGAGCGTCAGGTGAACGATGGCCAGGCGGTGGTGGGCAGGAGTCTGGCCGGCATCGAGACGCTGGGAGTGGACGTGCGTTCGGCGGCTGAAAGCTTGGATGGCGTTTCCCGCGACAGCCAGGCGATCAGCGCCGTACTGGACGTGATCAAGGCGGTGGCCGAACAGACCAACCTGCTGGCGCTGAACGCCGCCATCGAGGCCGCCCGCGCGGGTGACCAGGGGCGTGGATTCGCCGTGGTCGCTGACGAGGTACGCGCTCTG
>Ga0157359_1001095_pt1 | contig 10798 bp, 9 predicted proteins | sample AttcapACBM3_FD_111482 | JGI IMG/M metagenome (GOLD analysis project Ga0157359, IMG submission 111482) | Fungus gardens microbial communities from leaf cutter ant in Botucatu, State of São Paulo, Brazil - Atta capiguara ACBM3 | ecosystem: Host-associated > Fungi > Mycelium > Unclassified ...
AAAGTAGACTTAGTTTATTTTATTTTATTTTTCATTTTTATTTTCTTTTTGATTTACTTTTCTATTTTTCTATTTTTAGAACAACTAGGGTCAGGGTCGATTGGTCATGCTGTCACATCAGTCACAACCTAATGGCATAGTCACAAGACAAATCACAAGACTTGGGAGAATTTAGAATAGATGACATCATACAATATAGACACCACATGTTGGCCTCATGGACTACACATAGTTGTTTAGGGTAGAGTGCACAGTAGTTAGCACAGACCATCTGTAGGACTATATAAGGTAGACTAGTTTGTAGAAGAGTTCTCTATCGAGTTCTCTTATGTTTCTCTAATACAAGAGTTGTTCTTTTGTCTTATTCTAAGGATTTAAGATTATAACATTTGACATATATTGATCTTATAGATAACACATGGCTCTTTAGAGTAGGTTAATAGTACTATAGCATAGACTAATAGCTTAGTATATATAAGATAGACTATTCTGTACTAGAAACTCTATTGAGTTCTCTTGTAATTACCCAATTCAAGATTGTTCTTTCATTCTTACTCTGGAGCTTAAGTCTTAACAACATTCTATTCTACTACTAATAATGACTTAGTGATAAAGTCAACTGTTAAGTGTATCCATGCCTTTCCTAGTATCTTATTTGTCATTAACTTTCTCACTAGGACCTTTGTTTATTCCAACATCCTTTATTACTCCTATATTACAATTCAAATTTCTTAGAGTTGGAATAAGAATAGAATCTTAGATTAGGTTATCACAAGAGAACTTGATAGAAAACTCTGCATAGAACTATCTATCTTATATACTAAGACTAGTAGTCCATACTACTACTATGATTAGCCTACCCTAAATAACCATGTGTCTACCTTAAGGTTAATGTTATGACTTAAAGACCTTAGAGTTGATTAATGAATAAAACCTTGTATTAGAGTTAATACAAGAGAACTCAATAGAGAACTCTGTATAGGTGTCAAAGTTGAAAGCAGTAGACTCTATTTATTTTCATTTTCATCTTTCATTTTCATTTTCATTTGATTTATTTCACATTTTCTATTTTTAAAACTCTAGGGTTAGGGTTGGAGTGATGATTTGTCACACAGTCACATCAGTCACATTTGATGGTGTAATCACAACAATGATTACAGAACACAAGAGAAAGAAGTAAAAGGTTTTAGAAGAAGTGATGTCATACAACATAAACACCATATGTTGACCTTATGCCTAACACATGGTGGTTTAGGGTAGGGTGCACAGTAGTTAGCATGGACCATTGGAATAGGTATATAAGATAGTCTACTTTGTACAGAGCTCTTTATCGAGTTCTCTTATATTTTACTCTAATACAAGAGTTTTGTTCTTTTATCCAACTCTAAGGATTTAAGTTTATAACAATAGGATTGTCTACCTTATATACTAAAATCTTATGGTCCATGCTACTACTACTTTAGCCTACCCTAAATGACTACATGTTTGCCTTAAGGTCAACATGTGTTACACATACTGTATGATATTATCTTTCTAAAATCTTCTATGTTCTTCCCTTATTACCACATGACTTGTGACTGTTACTGTGATCATGTTGTGTGACATGTGACAGTGTGACTATTATGTCATGCTAAACCCTAACCCCAGTTCCCAGAGTAGAAACTAAAAGAAAAGAAAATGAAAAATGAAAAGAAAATTAAAAGGAACTTGGGTCCAAACTTTATAAGTCTGACAGTTAACATGTGTTAAACATATTGTTATAATGCCATTCCTTCCAGAACCTTCTACCATTATCTATTGTAACAGTGACATGTGATATCATGCTAAACCCTAATCCTAGTTCTCAAAATAAAATAAAATAAAGTCCCTCTTTCATGATTCTAACATCCTGGCTACCAGTAATTTCTCATTACCAACTCTGTTGTTTTCCATTTACCTCTATACCCAGCTACCAGCATATCATGGTATAACTGAATAACTTCTAACCTCAACTCTTCATCCTTTGATACATATATCTTTTCTTCTTTTAACACTAAGTCTTCTTCAATCTTCTATTTATTGTTTTTATCAACTTCTAGTTTTCATTATCATTCCCTATTCCAATCTTCTAATCTAGTCTTTTACTTAATTTATCTACCTTTCCCATTTTTGTACCTAGAACATATTTCAAAGTGAAGTCAAATATTAACAGATATAATGTCCAACAAGCTTGTCTTTGGTTTAACTTTTGTGCCTTTATAAAATACTCCAAATTCTTATAATCCATTCAAACCTCAAACTTGAATTTAGCACCTTCTAATAAATGCCTTCAATTTTCTAGACCTCTGATTACTACCAATATCTCCTTATCATGAATCTTATAATTCCTCTCTGTCTCATTGAGAGATTTTAAGAGATATTCTACTGGTCTCCACCTTCTATCACTACACTTCATCAACAACACTCTCCTCATAGCATAATCTAACATGTCTACCTCCATTCTCATCTTCTTGTCTAGATCTGGTACTACTGAAACATGTTCTATAATGAACCACTTCTCTAACATCTCAAATAACTTCTTTTGCCTCAACCCTTATTCCTACTTCTGTTCTTTTTTCACCAGGTCATACAAAGATCTAGCTATGAATGTGAAATCTTTGACAAACTGCCTATAATATTTGGCAAGTCCTAAGAATTTCTAAACATCCTTGACTTCACTGGGGGTTAGTCAATCTAATACCACTTTTACTTTTTCCTGCTCCATCTTTATTTCTTCTAATCTAATTATTACTCCTAAGAACCTTACTTTCCTAACCTTCATATACAAATCATTTCCCACTAACCTCTTCTACTATCTTATCATGCCCCTCTTCTTCTTTTATCCCCACTCTAACATTGTCAATAAAGCTCACTACTTCTCCAGTACTAATCAAGTCCTATAGAATCTCATTCATCATCATTTGAAACATCACTAGCAAATTTGTAAGCCTAAAGAATATCATAGTAGGTTTGAATGATCCCTCTGGAGTTATAAATACTGCCTTCCACTTATCTCTCTTCTTGATCTGTATATTATTATATTCCCACTGTAAATCTAATTTAGTAAATACTTTTTTATACCTATATTTTCTATCATGTCTGAAATCAAAGGTAAAGAATAATTTTTTTTAATAGTCTATTTGTTTAAATATCTATAGTCTTATACTATTCTCTTTTTACCATCCTTCTTTTCTACAAAAAATGCTGGTGCTATTTGAAGTAATCTCAAGAACCTAATATAGTCCTTCCTCAATTATTCACTGATGAACTTCTCTTTTCTCCCTTGATAATAAATAAATCTTCCTCTTTCTCAGTACAAACTTTTTCTTCAACTTAATTGCATAATCCCATATCTTTTTTTACTAGCATCCTCTCACTTGCTTTCATTCCAAAGACATGGATCTATTTATGGAACCTTAGAAGAACTAATTTTTTGGCTTATTTCTCCAGCTTTGCTATTTTCTCTTTTTTGTCCTAAATCTTCTATTTTTCCACTATCTTTCTTATATCTATTATCTTTTTCTTTCTTGATTTTTTCTTCTTCTTTTCATCTTTTTGCTTTTCTTCTTGTTTTTTTTCTTCTTCCTTTTGCTTTTGCTACCCCAGTTTTCCTTGCTTTAGCCTCTACTGTTTCTTATATTCTATATGTTGAACTAAATTTTATTTTATTTTTTTTCCATTTTATTTAGGATTAGGGTGGAGCATGATGTCAAATGTCACATGTCACTGTTACAGTAATAATCACATAGTCACATAGTCATGATGGAACATGGTGGAATATTCTGGAATAATAACATCATACAATATGCTTAACATATATTGACCTTATAGTTTACACATAGTCTTTAGGATAGGCTAGATGCAGTAGTAGCACAAACTATTTAGTAAAGTATATAAGGTAGACAACATTGTACTAGGAACTCTATCAAGTTCTCTTGTGATTAACCCAATCCAAGGTTTACTCTTCTAACTTTAACTCTAAGTCTCAAGACATAATACATTCCTCTAGATACCTCATCATTTTTACTTTTCCTGTCTTCCAGTCAATCTCAGAATTGTAGCAGGCTAGCCACAGTATTCCTAAGATTACACTCTACTTCTACTCTCTTATTATATCTATCTCCATCCTCTTTCTATACTTCTAGTAATAAATATTTACCTCCACTATGTATTCTATTGGCCTCTTATTGTTCCACTATTTAACAGTGCTTCTACTGTAATCCCCTCATATATATCTATCCTTTTCAACCTAATTTTTACTGTAATCTCTCTTAGTGCTTCTCTTTCATCTGTTTTTCTTACCTCTACTAGTCTCTTTTTCTTTTCTTTTCTTTCTTTTAATTTCTCTTTTCTCAAAATTGTCTTCTTATATTTTCTCACTTCACCTCCACTAGATACTTCCATATTCATCACTCTTTTTGTTAATACTTCAAACCTATTTAAAGATTGCTGTATTACAACTTCCTTTTCCTTTCTTACCCTACAATTCCTTACAATATGTCCAAATCTACCACAACCAAAACACTACCTCTCCTGTATTACTCTTTCTCTATTCATCTGCCTTTGTCTCTCCCACTCTTCTTGTTGTTTCCATTTTTCTTCTGCCTTTCTTTCTTCTTCTATTCTTATTTCTTCAATTCTTCTCCATTCCTTCTCAGTTCTCTTCTTTTCTTTTCTTTCTGTTAGACAAAGTTTACATCTCATTATCTAAGATCTGGTAGGGCATCTTGGAAGTTCAGAATTGAGTGATTATATGTTATCCAAGAATATAGAAGATAGATTGGAATAATCTTTGGCTTTAGCTTATATACTGCACCTCTACTAGTTACATATGTTATATATTTTGGATCAGAACTTAGAGACTTAGAGAGTAGAGAACCACTAGGAGGTGGTGAGGTGTGTCATTACTAACACCAGAAGAGGGGTGCTAGTTTTAACTACAGTATAAACTCCCAGATTATATACTTGTTATAAATTAAGACTTGAAGTAGAGTTAAAAGACAATTCTTGTATTTGAGTAACACAAGAGAACTTGATAGAGTTCCAGTTACAAAGTATCTACCTTATATACATTTAGTTTATAGTCCATGCTACACTAACCTAGCCTATCCTAAAGAAATATGTAGTATAACATCATTATTTCTAGATCTTTCTATATCCTTCTGTATGCTACATGATTGTGTGACTATGACTTGTGACAGTGACTGATTTGTAACACCAAGTCATGTTATGTGACAATTTGTGATAGTCATATATAATATCATATTATATAATTTAAGTTTACCATCTTTAATTCTGATAATACTAGTTAGTATACCTAAGATAGTTATCTGAAATATAACCACTAAGTGAGTTACTCTGATTTCTAGTGATCCTTGAATGTTAGAAGATAGAGATTCATAGAGTTAATCTAGACCAGCAAAAACATCTGAGATGGAATAAAGGGGTATAATCTATACCAAAAAAGGTTGAGAAGTGCAGATAAGAGAGTATGAGTTATCCATAGATCAGAACAGATATGGTTAGAATATAAAATCTAACACTTTCTTTCTTTTCTATTTTACTTTACTTTTCTTCTTTCTCTCTCCTACTTTTCCTACAATTTCTCTCCAGTCTTACTACTCTCTTATACCATTGATTGATACTTTTGGAAGGATATTCTACCTCCATCAGCCTTCTTCTAATACCTCTGTTCATCTCTCTCTTAAACTCTTTTACTAATAGTCTTCTTTTATAACTACTAGCTCTTGCTGCTCTTTTAAACATCTGAATATATTCATCCATAGTTTGTTGTTCTTGTTTTACTTTTTTCAATTCTGTTACTTTTTTTAACTCTTCCTCTCCTCTTTCAAACTCTTTCTTTATTACTTCCAAAAATTCCTTTATTATCTCAAACTTTAATATTTCCATTTTCAAATTCTCCATCACATTTTCTTTTCAAACATCTGCCACTCCTTCTTGTATATACATCAATACCCACTGCATCTGCTCTTCTACCATTGATTCTCTTATCCTCATCTTCAAGTATAACTTACATACTATCACAAATCCTCCTACTTTGCTAGCTTCTCCATCAAACAAAGGTAGTGTTACTATTTCTGCTTGAGATGCAGAATTGGGTTTTGGTTCAGCCCTTCCCCTCAATGTAATCAACAGTTCCTGCATCTTCACTAAATTTTCATTTTATTTTTGTATAAAACATAGTATTTGTTCCTTTGAGTCAAATTGAGTTATATTAAAACTAAGTAAAGAGATATGACCTGTGTTGATCCAAACCTCAAAATCAAACTCTGCCAATATGTTTTTAAACATCTCTATAGGTGCTAGTAACACTCTTTATGTCTATCTCACACTATCTACTAACTACTTATCCTACTTCTCTACTTACTACTATTCTGGTCAAACTGTTATACTATTATCCCTAAACAGGAAATCTCTAAGCTATGCACTTCTTAATAGACAATGTCATTGCTCTGTGTGAACTAATCACAAGGGAACTAACAGTATAAGTCTTCTATACAAAAGATATATGTACTTTACTAAATACTACCCACTCAAATAATGAGCAACATCTAAATAGTGGCCTGGGCTTGGTCACTACTATCCATGATTGCTTATGCTGAGCAACTAGCTTCTCTTTATGCCTGTGGTCTGGCTTCCAATCTGAAAGTAACTAACAATTATATTGACTATTAGTTGAGAATGATAAGAAAGTAAAAGAATAGAGAGGGCTCTGAGTTAGGCAGTCTCAAAAAGTGTTATTGAGTTCTAATATTACAACTTAATATTATGGTACACCTAGACTTGAATATTTTTCTTTTCTTTTTTATTTATTTTTCTTGATTTAATATTTCTTTTTTTTTATTTTCTTTTTCTTAGACAATAAAGAGGCTCATGACCACAGTCACATGACACATCACATCACATGATACCATAAGTCTAGAATCTAAAAGAAGAGACTAAAAGGGTGATATCAAGATATATGTTAATAGCATGTTTATCTCATAGTATATATACTGTACATTTATAAATAACATATGGATATTAGAGTAGGATTATTTATTGTTAGCACAGACTATGTATACTTATATAAATAGTGTAGAAATGCACTGGGGACTTCTTGTTGAGTTCTCTTGTAATCTCTATAAGATACTTCACTTATAAGTTTATCTTAGTAATTCTATTAGTCTTTTGACTAGTAGTTACCATAACACTTAAGACTTATAGAGTGAAGTTGGAAGAAAAACCTTATATTAGAGTTAATATAAGAAAACTTAATAGAGTTTTTAAGTACAATGTATCCTACTTATATATGCTAAGCTATTAGTTCATGCTATACTAAACCTAGTCTACTCTAAAAAGTATATGTATTATATGCTATTGATATGTAGTATGACATCATTATTTTGGTACCTTTTGTATTCTTCTATGTAACAGTCATGTATAATACTATATTAAATCCTAACCTTAAGTTAAAAGTAAAGTAAAATAAAATAAATTCTAACTTTTTTTCTTGAAATTATTCTTTTTAGCAAACTCCAAACTCATCACCAATTCCATTACTCCACTATTCAACAATGTCTCTATAGTAATTTCCTTCTTATCTCTTCTCTACTTTAACCTTATCTTTACTATACTTCTCTTAACAACTTTTCTTTCTTTTCTTTTTCTTTATCAGAAATTTCTACTTGCATTACTCTACTCTGTTACATACTATCCAACATCTACACTTTTCTCACTCTTCTAGTACAAATCATACTCCATTATAATCACCCATCAACTCAAGAACCAAACTCTGCATCCTTTATTAATTTTATGGAGTTCCAAATAACAACTCTTATAGTTTCTAACAACACAGAGTATGTACAATAGTAAAGTATATTAGATTGCTATTTCTATATTTAAGAATGTTGTCTACTATATACCATTTCTCTAGTCTGATTATTAACTTAAATTTGTACCATACTCATACTAAGTACATCTGAATTCCTTTTCTAACAAATATAACCATGTGGCAAGTTAGCTAGACACAACAATATTCCATTAAAGCCAAGGTTATCTTATTTATGTAGCACTTTTCTAATCTATCTTTTGACCTGATCTATTTTCCATGGTACTTATAGATAATTCCAGCAAGTATGAATCATCCTTAACATACTTATAAAAGCTTTGAATTTATTACTTGAGAGCTAATATTCTAGTCTCCCAACTTTTTCTTTTCTGTTCTCTTCAATGTTTGTTTTATTTCTGTAATGATGCCCAAAACCTTTACAAACAAAATATTTTCTCTCTATTATTACTCTTTTCCTAATTGTTTGCCTTCTTTTTTCCTACTCTTCCTATTATCTTCACTCTTTCTTTGTTATTCTCTTTTCTATTATTTTGAATTCTTCTACTCTTCTCTGTTCATTCATTATCTTCTTCTTCTCTTTTGCTTTCTCTTTTGCTATTCTCCTCTTTTCCTCTAATTCCTTGTACTTTCCCTCTCTCTCTATTTCTCTCCATTCTCTCTGTTCTTCTATTCTCCTTTGTTTTTTTTATTTTCTCTAACTTTTTTAATATATTATATTACTCTGTCAACATCTTTATTATATTATCTTACTTGACTACTTACTTTATTGGCCTCATTGCTTTTTCTTCTTCTATTTCCTCTTTCAATTGCTCTATATTTATTCTGTTTAATATTTCTGTTGCTATAGTGTCTGACAACTAGTTTTTTACAAAAATATTTCTTTGTAAGTGCTAACTAGTATTCTTCCTATCTAATCTTACACTATCTACTAACTACTTATCTACTACCCTACTAACTACTACTCTAAAAAAACACTGGCTAGTATCCCTAAAAATGGAATTTCTACTCTAGATATTTTCTTACTGGACAATACCATTTCTTTACATGGAAATATCACAATGAACTTTCAGTACAAGGCTTCTACACAAAAACAACAAGTATATTATAACATTATCTACTTAAACAATGAGTATATCTAGATATTCACCTGGGCTTGGTTAATACCATCTATGACAGTCTTCTAGTGACTGTTATCTATTTTTGAAGCCTAGGGTCCAGTTGTATGAAGTTTGTAGCAATTAACCATACTAATATCATATTTTATTTCAGTGTTAGATGTTATGATTGACACCTCCTGGAGTCAACATGGACATGGGTACAGGGTATGATGACAACGATCGGCTGCGCCGTAGTAACATCAGTCAGCGCCTCATGTAGTAAGAGCGACATCCTAACCCAGTTCTCATTTTCTCCTCGTTGTTCCCTCATGCACTAATCCTCATGGACTCATCGTGTTACATCGTCTCAGTTGTATATATAGCGTAGATACACTCTTGTATTCTTACGCTTTACCACTTTTATATATCCCTTAACCTTCCTCAAGTCTTTGCCTTAGTTACAACCTGAGCTCTAGCTTAAGGTCGTTACATTAGATATAGTTCACTTTTATTATTCAAGATCTAGAAAGGGAACCTCAGATATTTCAAAACTAAGTGATTTGTGTTATTTGAGAACATAGGAGACAGAGCAGAATGATCTTTAGCTTCAGCTTATATGCTATACCTCTATGAGTTACACTAGTTACATATTTTGGATTAGGAACTGGGAACTTAGAAAGTGAAAAATCACTAGAGGGTGGTAAGGTGTGTTGTTGCTAATACTAGAAGAAGAGTGTTAGTTTTAGTTGATTTTCAGAATAAATACTACAGTATAAACTATCTGATTATATACTAGTTAGTATACCTAGGATAGCTATTTGGAATGTAACTGTTAAGCAAGTATTACTTGTAGTTCTTAGATGTCAAGAGAAATATATCCATGGAGTTAACTGGGACTAACAAGGATATCTGAAGTGACATGGCTAGTTTTGATCAACACTGGAAAGAGATGTGAATGTTACAAACTTCATTTAGCTTGTATCTCCACAACTAGTAGACCAATTTTCACAAACTAAGTTGCACTGGAAAGCTCCAAATAAGGGCTATCTACACATATGTGGGATGTATAAAAGCAACAACAAACAACTGAGATATCAGGCCATCAGTATCTGTAAAAGCTTTTTTTGCTAATATCTTATAAACAACTAGACAGATTAAACTTGTGTTAGAAAGTGCTTACCAAACTGTTTCCAATAATTTATGGTATGTTTCATAGCGATAAGTATTCATAGAGATACAAGCATATCAATGTAGTGACATAGTTAGTTATCTTCTAAAATTAGCCTGACAGCTACTAGTGATAGATAACAGCTCCTATCAGGTATGAACTTTGATTATGTAATGGAAATAGCTTGTGCATGGACCATCACTCTTTTGTATATATACTTTTGTGTTTGAGGATTAGATCTCGGACTTAATAACATCAATCTTTATTCTTTATTATCTGTATTGATCTTAATTATCATTTTCATTATTATTAAACTTCTGAATCACTCCTAAACATCTAAGAGTGCATCTAAGGTTCAGATATCACAAATAAGTGAGTAGTTCATTTTGTAATAATGGATAAGGACTGGTGGTTATCTATGAATAGAGACAGATGAGGCTAGAATATAGAATGTGATATCCAGCTATCTATTCCAATCCACAGATAATGTTTTCCCCTTTATCTACACTTCCTAACCTTTTTCAGTACAAATTATCTATCTTTATTTTCTCTTGGATGTTCTTACTAGTTTCTTGCTAAACTCCATGGACTCCTATCTCCAACATCCAAGAATCATTAGTATCTAGAGTAACTTGCTTAGCAATCTCCATTCTAGATAACTAC
>Ga0157359_1001096_pt1 | contig 10796 bp, 7 predicted proteins | sample AttcapACBM3_FD_111482 | JGI IMG/M metagenome (GOLD analysis project Ga0157359, IMG submission 111482) | Fungus gardens microbial communities from leaf cutter ant in Botucatu, State of São Paulo, Brazil - Atta capiguara ACBM3 | ecosystem: Host-associated > Fungi > Mycelium > Unclassified ...
AAAGCTAAATGAAACTGAGAATCAAGTCTTGCTTGTCCAAACTGAAAACAGCAAGTGAACTCTACTCTGAGTGTAGTGTATTTTGTAAAAGAGTACTATATCTACAACCTCTGAGATCTGACCAGTCTTGTTTGGAATACCATTAATATTATACACTGGTATAGACTGAGAGAGCTTTCAAGTACTCATATCATGCTTTTCCACAAAACTTCAGTTGATAAAGATTTCTATAGCTCTGGAGTCTACTAGTATATACATAAATAAAAATTTTGATATATTAATGGTTTTGAAAGAAATAGATAGGCAATATTCCTTCTTTCTCTTGTACCACCATCTTGTATGTTTGCATCTGTAAGAGACTTAGGGAATAAATTCACTTCTACTTCTTCAAACACAATTCCAGCACAAACCTTTGAATTACCAACTGTGTCTGATTCAAACAACACAGGGATGGATATTTTTATAGGACCTTTTCCTGACAATTTTGACAAGGTAAGAGGTAGATCCCCATCAACTAAAGGAAATATATTTAGGGACTCTTCAATGTCCTTTACAAAATCATCCATTGCATACCACAATAGGATGGAGTATAACAATGCCATAGTTGTAGACAACAAAATAGACAATATTTCTCCTGCTTTTTTCTATAAGATAGACCAAGAGAAAGCACTTCAAGTTAGCAAGGTGGCTGAATAACAAGTCAACACAAGGTTCAAATGTGATAACCTTGTCCCATCTGAATCAACATCCCAACATGTTCTTAATGAACAACAACAATTCAATCCTACATATAGTCAAGCTATGTGAATTGATGATGAAGGTGTCATTAACATTCAGCTTCTATATGACCCTCATGCACCTACAGAACCAGAACTCTGGGATGGTAATTTCCACCTTATTTCTCTTCATGGATCTATTAAGCATATAGTATCAGATGCTAAAAATATCAAAGACACTCTCAACTTCATAGTAAGGTATACTTCTAACAAACAGATTGATTCTTTAAAGTCAAACAATCTTGAAGATTTTAACAGTATTGGCAAAGCTATTTGGAATTTCATCTCTTTTGTTTATTAAGCTAATTGGGATTCTCTTTATACTGACAAACAGTATAACTCGCTTAGGAGGAAGATTGTAGCCAAATTTACTCTGAAAATTCAACCCACTTCTAGCAAGAACAACAAGAATGTCAACAAACCAACTCTGGCAAACATAGAAAGAATTCCTCTGCCTATTCCTGCTAAATCTCAAAAGAAAGTCAATGTCATCTCAAAATACTTCAAGAGCAACAAACCAGCTAACAACACCAAACAACCCTCCAAGTCATATGCTCAAACTTTGAAACAAAACATCAGTATATCTGATGTTATTAAAATCAAAGAAGTTTTCCCTTCTATCAGTGCAAACAACATCGACCAAATCCACAATATCGTCAAAGGTACTCCTAAGACAAAGCCTCATATCCAGATAACCACAAAAGAACCTTTGAGAAAACAAGTCATTATTTCTATGAGTAATAATAACAACACCAAATTCATGAAAAACTTCCCTACTCATGTTGCTAACATCAACAGAGCCCTTAGAAATGCAAAATCTGAAGTTTTGGTTGACTTCATTTGCTCAGACTCTCTAGGGGTCATAGTTGTTACTAACAAGGTTTCTCTTTAATCTAACCTTCAAATCATAGAACACTACATCAAGAATTCAGAAGACATTGATACCCTCCAAGTTGACATTCCTCACCTTTCCCAGTCAAAGTCCTATCTCAAAATTATAAGCATTCTGTACTTCCTACATGGTAACTCTCAAGACTGCCTCACTCCCAGCAATGTCAAAACTATCATTAAACAAAATCAGATCTTTGATAATATCACTCTCGCTTCCAAACTGCAAGTTATCAAGATTTCACCTAAATCCAACATGTCAATCATTTGGATTGACATTTGGGACATCCAAAGTAGTAGCAGAGCTAAAGGCCTCATCAACCATTGCTTTAATGTTAGAAGGTATATTGCAACTATTAAATGTGCTAACATGAATCCCAGAGTATAACAATGTAAAAATTGCTAGAAATGGGGACACTCTATGTTCTCATGCAGAATTCAAGGTTCTAAATGCGTCAAATACAACGGTCCTCATAAATCAGAAAATCATCGCAAATTTGGCTGGTGCTGCAAGACCAATGTAAAAACAAACCTCCCATGCCTTGAAACCAAAAAAGATGAGCTATGCCTACATGCATTCAAATGCTCCAACTGTCAAGGTGATCATCAAGCAGACTCATCAAGTAGACTCTAACCTATATCCATTTTGGAGGCACAGATTTAACAGAGAGTGGCACCAAAAGAAATATGTTGAGATTCATGAAAACAGGGCCAAATTAATTTGTTCAACTGTGAATAATGAACCTTATCAATGATTCATGACAACTTAAAGATTTTCTCTCAGAATGTTTGAAAGAACTCACTAATCATCAACACCATCCTTGAGACACAATTACAGTTTGACATCATTTTTATTCAAGAACCTCCATGGTCCACCATCTGTTCGATTTCATGTACCTCTAGCTGTAAAGGTGAAATTTCAGTTGGGATGACTCATCATCTGAACTGGCTCTCTTTTGCCAGATTCCCTTCAAACTAGTCAGACTCCTCTAGAGTCTTGGCCTACATCAACATCTATCTCTCATCTCTATGGTTCTCTCTTCAAAATGACATTATTAATCACAGAGATATTCTTCTTATCTCCTTTTTCAATAACCACATTTGTTCATTTATTATGAATGTCTACTCTGATTCTTTTCATTTGGCCTTAAAGTATCTCAAGAATACTGAGGTTGACATTAACAATCTTCTTATTATGACTGGTGATTTTAATATTAGAGATAGTTTGTGGGATCCATCATTTCCTCATCATTCCTCTATCAGTGACAATCTTATTATTATAGCTAACTCTTTTAATTTAGATTTATTGCTTCTGACTAATCCTGTTCCCACTAGGTACTCTGATACTGAGAAAGAAGCTAATTTGGTGATTGATCTTGTATTCCTCTAAAGTGGGTCAGCTAAACTCAACAACCATTCGATCTACCCCAATTGGTGGCTTTTATCTGATCATACCCCTCTTACAGTTACTATCCCAATTGCTGAAGAAAACATCATTTTATTTAGACTTTTGATACCAAAAAATAGTGAAGAGGAAGCTATCTTTGTCAATGAGGCTACAGTAATTATCAAGAACCTTGACTCCTCCAACTTATCAGATCATGACAAGTTGGATGATCTTATCAATCTGTTTATGTCCAAAATCAAACAAGCTTGGAGAAAGAATGCTAAGCAAACCAGAACAACAAAACATTCCAAGCAATGGTAGAATGAAGAGTGCAGACAGTCATTATACAAATATAGGACATTAAGAAGTCTCGAAGACTGGAAATCTTTCAAGAAAACAGTCAAAATCACTAAAAGAATCTTTTTCGACATCAAGATTCAGAAGATGGCCAACAAAAGTCAAGGCCCTTGGGAACTCATGAATTGGATTAATAAATGCAAACTACCTGCTATTGAGGCTATCAAATACAATAATTAGCTGTGCCTCACTCTCGACAGTCTTTAGAATGCTCTTCACTCCACATTCAATACTGCCCTCTACCAACAGATCAACATTGAAGTTCTTGACAAGATCAGCAACAAATCATCATCGTTTTGTGCACCATTTTCTAAAGAAGAATTCAAGTGTTCTATTAGCAAATGTAATAACTCATCTATGCCAGGACTGGATAAGCTGTTGTGGAATCACCTCAAGTCCATCCTCAAGCAAGACAAATGCCTTAGTAACATTGTTAACATTGCAAATGCTTGTATCAACCTAGGTCATTGGCCAGCTCACTTCAAGAGATCGACAATAGTAATCATCCCTAAACCTAACAAATTATCGTACAATCATCCCAAGTCATTCTAACCTATTGTTCTTCTCAACACATTAGGCAAACTCATTGAAAAGGTTATCAGTGAGAGGCTCCAATTCCATGTCATGGCAAATGACTTCATTTATCTGAGCCAGTTAGGAGGGTTGAAATTCAAATTTACTACAGATGCAGGCATGGCTCTTATGCACATCATATGTTTGGGTTGGGTCAAAAACATCTTAACCAGCATCTTAGCCTTCAACATCACTCAGTTCTTCCCATCTCTTAATCATCACTTCCTCACTTGCATTCTTTCCTTCTGGACTTATTTCCTTACATATGCTACAAAGACTGAGTCATGACTGTTTTAGGTGCAGCTGCTCTCGTTCTGGTTCCTTGTCCAACACATTTCTCAGAACAAGTCACTTGACATTTCTAACTTTCATCTTTTTTGTAGCTATAATGTAATGACCAAACTTCTGGATAAGTTTGGTCTCATTGTAGAACATTCCAAAACTGAAGTCTTTCATTTCAACAGATCACATGGCTTCTTCGACCCTTCTTCCTTGATCTTTCATCTATTAGTGGTTCTGTTCTAACATCCAAAAGTTTGTGGAAGTATTTGGGTTTCATCTTTGATAGAAAGCTTTCTTTCCATCAACATATTGACTATTACTCTAATGGAGCAATATCTACAGTCAAGTGCATGAAAATCCTTGGAAATTCATTACACAGTATCATCCCATCACAGAAATACCTTCTCTATAGATGTTGTGTCCTCCCCATTGCTCTATATGGTTTCCAACTGTGGTTTTACAAACATGCACCTCTATCATACCCTCTGAAAATTCTAGGTATAATGCAAAGAAGAGCCACCATATGGATACTTGGAGCTTTTAAGATGTCTCCCTCAGATAGTATCGAAGCAATTGCGAGACTCATTCCTATCAAACTCCATCTTCAAAAACTTGTAGGTAGATTGCAATTACATTTCTTTTCATTACCTTTCAATCATCTCATTCAAATGCTCATAGATTCATCCTTTAATTCTCCCAAGCATTGACATTCTGTCTTACTTAACACTCTCACTAGCCATCAAAGATCTCATATTAAAGGTCACTTGGTTAACTCTGTCAACAGGTTTTACAGAATCTTTCCTTCATTTTCTCCTCTTCATTCAGAGCTTTCTCCAGATTTTAGAATCATTGACTATTTTTCAGACTAATTTTCTTTTAATATATCTTATAAAGGAAAAAACAACAAAATTCACCTTCAACAACTTGATAATATGGTTCTTAAGTCATCATCTTCCTCTTCCACAGCTATTGTTGTTACTGATGTTAGCATTAAGAATGATATAGCTACATCCATCTTGCACATGCACATAGCCAATTGTCCAGTAATCAAAATGTTACACCACATAGCCTTTGTCATAAGCACTGAAGCCAAACTCTTTGCAATCAGATGTAGTATTAACCAGGCCTATATTAAGGAAAACATTTCCAAAATCATTGTGGTCACTGATTTCATCCATGTGGCTAAGAAAATATTTGATTCTTTGTCACTGTTATGAACTTAAACCTTTTAGAGTTAAGTAAAAGAACAACTCTTGTATTGAGTAATATAAGAGAACTCAATAGAGATCCCTTTACAAACTAGTCTACCTTATATACTACTACCGATGGTCTGTGCTAACTACTGTGCACCCTACCCTAAACAACCATATGTAGTACATGAGGTCAACATGTGGTATCCATATTCTATGATATCATTTGTTCTAGAATCTTCTACTTCATTCTCCCAAGTCTTGTGATCAATGTTGTGACCAATCACTTCTAACCCTAACCCTAGTTGTTCTAAAAATAGAAAATAGAAAAATAAAAATAAAAATAAAATAAAAAATAAAATTTAAAAACCAAAAAATAAAGTCCACTTTCAATGATCTTGACAGTTATATCCTTACCAAGTTCATACTGTGGTCATACTCCATAACCTTTGCTGCTTCTTTGATAGTAATCAAAACAACTCAATAGAATTCTGGAAGTATCTAAGTCATCTCAACTGGAATCTACACAAAGCAGTCAATAGGGATTCAAAAGCCTTCAATCTCTTGCCTATTTATCCTTGTAAAACATCATGGGATTACAGCAAGAAAACTGAATGTGATGATATCCTCAACACTTGGAAAATAACCTTCCAAGCTTCAGATGGAAAAGAAAGACACTTCCTTGATTTACTGGACAATAATTTCAACATCATCAAACCTTCTTACACCAAAGGAGGTCCGTGACTTCAATTATTTGGACACTTGAACTTGTTATGTGCATGTGTTATAAAAGCAATCACCAACCACACTCTAATTGGCAAATACAGACTTAGATTCTTCCCAAGTGAAGAATTTAAGTATTCTTGTAGAACTTACCATCAAATCAAGAAGACATATTCTTCATGATTATATGAGATTTAACAGGTACTAGAACTCTAGACAAGACTCCCTGAGCTATTTTGTCATGTTTTTGGTAGCCAACCCTAATGCTTTCACTTTTGCAGTCAATTCTACTTCAACTGGTTTAAGTAGTCCTTAGATCTAGTCTTATCTTTTTTTTCTCTTCATTTTCTTTCTCTTCTTTTCTCCTGGTTTTCACAATTAGTCTTCCTCTTCTTTCTTTTCTTTCTTTCTTTTCTCTACTCCATGTTTGTTTGCTTCTATTGTATATAGTTACAAAGTAGCTACCACAGTCTGCCTATGCACTTCATGTAATAAATTGTTGATTTAAAAAAAAAAAAATAGGTAGGTATAGCAAAGTTTCCCAGGCATCAAGAGTGCTGAATGTGAATCACTAAGAAAGTCTCTTCTCTTACTTAGGATATTGAGTAATCTACAGAGTTTTTGTATAGAGTAAATATATAGATATATCAGAGAGATCACTATCTTCAGTTTATTTTCTATATTTAGTATAACAAATCTATTTACAAGTGACTGAAGTATACAAATTACTAGCTACTTTACACAAAATCTTGTGACTTAGTCTAAGTTAAGTTATCATTATCTAAGTTTATAGGTTCTAGTTGTTGGGAAATCTTAATATCTTTCAAGACATTCAGTTTCTTCATTAATTTATCCTATTGCTTAATATTTAATTGCCACACATCTAACCTTGCATAATAGTCACAAATTACATAGTTCAAATCTCCACAGTAATAACATTCTTTAGCAAATAGAAAGTAGAGTTTGTATGTAGTATCTATATCTATGAGACTATCTGGGAAGAGTATTAGTGTTTGTTAGTATTGGAATGTTAGGATAGTGAAGAGTGCTGGTTGTCAAGAAAAGAGGGCAGAAAACAAACACTAATTGAGCAGAGATTAGATATTAGTATTAGAAGTAGATAGTGTTTACTGATTTGACTGAAAGACCTCATTGGCTTGTCTTGCTTAGTCTATATGTCTTGTAGTCTCAAACTATATACTTGGGTCAATGTCTTCTAGTCATCTTATTAGTAAGATAGCTATTTGACCTTGAATATTGATTTAAAGCTTTGTTTGAACTTGACAATGATAGTGTAGGAATTTGTGTATCTAGCCTTAGATATTGGAGCCTGGAATTTATCTGGATAGTTTTCTACTGAGTGGTTGTCTTAATAGTTCTCTCAAGTTTGTTAACAGCTTTAACTTTAGCATTGATAGGAAGGAAGTAGGGATAAAAAAGCTTCTCAAGCTCTAACCAGATTACAATAGAGAAGACTCTAGTATTTAACTTCTCTCTAAACATATTCTCAGACCACTTGGTAGCTTGGCCATTTCTGAAGAAGGACAGTATCTAGAGAATCTTATTCTAATCTTTGCTAAATTAGTCTATAGATAATTGTATATACAGAAAGCAGGTACTCAGAAAAGCTTAACTTATTTGGCAATTTATACTGAAGTTTATAGATAGAGATATATTGGGTCATAGATAATATAATGAGTTTTTTTGGTGAGAAGAAGTTATCTAGAAAGAAAGATCCAAAGAGTACAAGAGAAAGTATGCTTATAGGTATAAGAGTAATATTAAGTATAGTTCACATTAAAAGATGAAAGTTCATAGAGTTGGCTCAGAGATGTATAGAGTATAGAAATCTCATATAAAGAGCTTGGTAATGTAAACTTTCCAGAATAACCTTAGCTTCAGTATTATAATTTAAATCTCAAAATATTAAAATAAGAAAAGAATCTTATATTGGGTTAATATAAGAGAACTTAATAAAGTTCTAAGTACAAAGTGTTTACCTTACATACATTAGCTAGTTGGTCTGTATAAGATCTTATCTGACCTACCCTAAAGACTATATATATTATAAAATGAACTACTCACTTATTTGTAATATCTAAACCTTGGATGTACTTTTAGAGGTTTAGGAGTGATTTAGAAGTTCAATAATAATGACAATGATGATTAAGATCAATACAGATGATAATTGATAAAAATTGATATTGTTGAGTCTAAGATCTAATTCTTAGATACAAAGGTATATATATATAAAATAATGATAGTCTTTATACAAGCTGTTTCTATCATATGATTAAAAATTGTATCTGATGGGAGCTGTTATCTGTCATAGCAGTTATCAGGCTAATTTTAGAAGGTAACTAATTATATCACTACATTGATATACTTGTATCTCTATGAATACTTATTGCTATGAGATATACTATATATTATTGGAAACAGATTGATGAGCACTTTCCAATACAAGTTTGATTGTATGAATCTGTCTAGCTGTTTATGAGATATTAGCAAATGAAGATTTTACAGTTACTGATGACCTGATATCTCAGTTGTTTGTTGTCACTTCTATACATCCTGTATATTTGTGGATAGCTCTCATTTGAGGCTTTCCAGCACAACTTAGTTTGTGAAAATCAGTTCACTAGTTGTGGAGATACAAGCTAAATAAAGTTTGTAACAATATAGTCTATAAAATTAATATATGATAGTTTGTGACAATTATACTAACCTCTAACTCTAAGTCTAAATAAATAGAAATAAAAATGAAAATAAGAAAGAAAATGAAAATAAATAAAGTTTATTATCTTTAACTCTGACAATTAGCTTATATGCTGTGCTATCTATCTGCTGCATAGTCACAATTTCAGAAAATGAAACAAATTCTAAAAGAGATAAGTGTTACAAACTCAAAACCTTAGAGTTAGTTAAGAGAATGAATCTTGTATTAGGGTTAACACAAGAGAACTTGATAGAGAACTCTGTACAGGACTGTTTACCTTATATACCAATATCTAATGGTCTATGCGAGCTATTTCTAGCCTACCCTAAATGACCATGTGTATGCCTTAAGGTCAACATGTATTTTACACATTGTATGATATCATCCTTCCATATGTTATATGACTGTGACCATGTCACCTGATGTGATCTGCCATGTGATAGCGTGATCTTGTCACTCTAACTCTAACCCTAGTTCTAAAATAGAATAAAGAAAAATAAATTGAAAAGAAAATAAAAATAAGAAAAGTTTAAGTCCACTTCTTTTGTTCTTGACAATAAGTGCTAATGTAGTATATTATTATTGAATACTGGAAATTGAGTTTACTTAGATATTCAATTATCAGACTAATGAATTAATGTTACTACTGGTCTTATATACAAAAAAGATTGATAGGAAATACTTAGAGGTTTTAGAATATAGTACTAAGTAGATTTTCAGTAAAATAAAATACTAAAAAGGATCAATAGGAGAACTCTATCATAGAAGGCCAAGTTTGATAGGAGTATTTCTATTATAGAAGACTGAGTACTTGAGAAGTTCTGCAATGATTGTATCACCACTTCAAAGACATATTGTAGAAAGTATAGCTATTATAAAAGATGAGTTTTTACTAGAATTATATAAAACATCACTACTATAAAGAATAGTTTTCAGAATAGGTGAACTTAGTATATAATAGGTAGAGTTAGATACTAAAGTCTGTAAGTTATGGAGTTGAGTTATAAGATTTGCAAGAATATTGCTGGTTAAAACCTCTAAGACATACTAATACTTGGCTACTTTCTATAGATCACATTGCAAAAGGCCCAGAGCTTTATCTATGTTAACAGGGTTGCAGACTTGTTTTGGAGATAATATCATGTAGAAAGTAAAAAAAGATGAGAGAAGTCAAAATATGAGAGTAAATGATTTTATACTACAAGACTCAAGGATGTTTTAAAATTTCTGAAGTGGGAATTCTATTCTGTTATTAAAATAACTAGGTAAAGACTGTAGTAATTTAGTGAAGACTACAACTCTAGAAAAACCTAAGTTCATTGACAAGTAATATCTAATACATGACTCACCTCTGGAAAAACCTAAGAGAATAGAATGAGGTTTCCTAAAGGTAATATTATTACTACTCTAAGTATTCTACTAGTTTATAGTAATCAAGTAGAATAATGCTGGCATAAGGCTAAAATGATTGTACTAGGTAGTCAGGAACACTGATAGAAGTATTGAGAACAGTATTTGGAATTGGAAAGAATTTATCTAATAGTGATCAGAGATATAAGAAAGCAAAGACATAAATATAGGTAAGGACTAGTATTAGCAGACAGAGGTAGTAGAAATTGTGTAATGAACTCTGTGTTTTTATTACAAGATATTGGAGTTGATAGTTCCTTTACAGTTCCTAACTATATAGCTCTATTATTTTATGGTTAGGTTACTAAATATTTTATCTGATATCCTACTTGATTAGTATATACTTTTAGATACTTAGGATAGTTACTATCTCTAAAAAACTTCATTCTGTTCTTTTAGAACTTTTATAAAGATAAGTTATATACTTAGCTACTTAGTATTATATCTTATTTCAGCCATATCTACCCTAACCCACAAATAATATTTCTCCT
>Ga0157359_1001097_pt1 | contig 10796 bp, 10 predicted proteins | sample AttcapACBM3_FD_111482 | JGI IMG/M metagenome (GOLD analysis project Ga0157359, IMG submission 111482) | Fungus gardens microbial communities from leaf cutter ant in Botucatu, State of São Paulo, Brazil - Atta capiguara ACBM3 | ecosystem: Host-associated > Fungi > Mycelium > Unclassified ...
GGGAAGAATGCCATTTTGGTGGTATATAATAGATAGTCTAAGATGATATATTTTGTAGCAATAATAGAAGGAATATCAGCAAAAAATATTAGCCAGATTGTTCAGGGATAATGTATGGAAGCTGTATGAATTGCTGAAGAGTGTAATATTGGATAGGGGACCATGGTTTGTGGTAGAATTAATCAGAGAGTTGAGTAGAATACTGGGAATTAAGATGAAGTTGTCAAGAGCATTTTATTCACAAATGAACAGACAAACTGAATGTATAAACTATGATTTAGAACAATACTTAAGGTTTTTTGTAGATTATAGACAAAAGAATTAGCTAGAATGGTTGGAAATAGCAGAGTTTGCAGTTAACAATAAAACACATTCAGTAACAAAGATATTACAATTTGTGGTAAATTATAGAAGAGAACTGAGGATGGAAATAGATATTAGGAAAAAAAGTGGAGAAGGCAGCATAGCTTGTGGAAAAAATAAAGAATGTTCAAGAGAAGGCTAGGAGGCATTAAAAAGAGTATAGAAAGAGATGAAGTGATATGCAGATATGAGAAGAAAAGAAACTGAAGAATGGAAGAATGGGAACAAAGCAATTTTGAGTATAAAAGATTTGGAATTCAAAGAAAGATCAGCAAGGAAACTAGTGGATTAATATGTTGGTCCATACATCATTAAGGAAGTAATATTTACAAATGCAATTAAATTAAGGCTACCAACTTACATAAGAATTTACCTAGTCATGAACATCAATAAAATGGTAAAATACAGAGAACTAGTTAAAGAACTGAAAGTGGAAGATGGAAAACTGATAGAAGTAGAGAGAGTCAAAGAGTAGGAGTCAAAGAGTGGCAGATGAAGAAAAGATTAAATAAAACAAAAATATAGGAGATAGTAAAGTACTTGGTATATTGAAGGAGGTTTATAGCAGAGAATGATATGTGTGAATGGGAGAAAGATTTAGAGAATACAAAAAAAACAGTGGATAAGTTTAAAGAGAGAATGAGCATAGAGGTAAGAAGAGAGTAAGAAAATTTAGATATAACAGAGGAAAAAGTTTTCAGAAGGGGAGAATCACCAGAGAGATATACAGTAAAGATATTATATGGATGGGATGATGAGAAGTTTGAGAAGGAATATTTAAGAAAGTTAGAAAGAATCAGGCAAAAATCAAATTCAGTTTCTTTGAAGGAGAAATCTTGAAGGGAGAATAATGTCAGAATTAAAGACAATAGACTCTGTTTATTTTATTGTTCTTTCTTATTTTTAATTTATTTTCTTATTTTTGGATCTAGAATTAGAGTTTAGCATAATGTCACATATTATTGTCACTGTCACATAATTGTATAACATATAAAATAGCAAGAAAGACTCTAGTATAACATTATACAGCATGTCTACTATATGTAGATCTTCTGTATAATACATGGGCTTTAGGATAGGTTAGTGTAGTTATACACAAGTATAAATAAATACTTTGTATTAAGAACTCCATCAAGTTCTCTTGTGTAAACTCTATATAAGGTTCTTTTTTGACTTAATAATAAGTCTTGAGTTATAAGAGAGGTTGAGATATTGAAGTGGACAATCTAAAACTGTTAGGTCAAATACTGTTTCAAAGTCTCTTAGAAAGGATTCTTCTTAGAAACTGACTAGCCACTGAACTAGTTACACTAAAGGTGCACAATATCAAGCTTAGCTTTGACATTGAGCTAGTGTTATATATGTACTTCATACTGTACTCCTGACAGTTCTGTTCTGCTGTTAGAACAACTATAGTAAAGATATGGAGTTTTTGCTTTTGTTATAGACTGACTTTCAAGATATTTAAGACATCTGCTTCTTAACTCTAGATAAGACTTGAATGAATTCTAGTATATTTTTGTATTTATGCTTGCTTATATATAAGTAAGTTTCTTGCATTTTATCCTCTAGCAATCCATTATTTAAACTCTTAGTCATTCTATCTATAGAAACTGTCATCTTCCTAGTTATATACTATACTACTATTTTCTTAGTCATAGTTCTAACTATAAAACTAGTACCTTTAAAATATATAACCAGTGTGACTAGTAGAGGCATAGTATATAAACTAAAGCTGAAGGTTGTTCTAATATGTAAACTACATTTAACAGCTTTAATCTACAGTAAAATCTAAGTATATATTACCAGATCAAGCTAAATATAAGCTTTATTTTTAGAAGAATCTAATAAAACAGAATGAGGTCTCTTAAGAGTGATAACTATTTTAAATACTCTAGATTACATTACATCCATAATAGAAACTTATCTAATAGCAACTTTGAACATAAATGTTATGACTTAGAGTTTAAGTATTAAGATAAAGAGAGGCTTATATATTCAATGATATAAACAAACTTAATAGAGCTCCTACTATAGAATAGCCTACTGTTATAAACTTAGTTATACAGGATAATGTTTCTATTTTTGGACAACTTTTATTTTTAGATTCTATTTTTAATATATAAATTACATAAGAGATTCACATAATAGTTATAGATGTATGATATTACAAGTTACAGTCACATAACTAGTTATATATTAACAGAATATTCTTCTAGATAGCAGATTAGAGTTAGATAATATACAAACTATATATAGTAGTATAAATAGTAGGCATAATCTAATAAAAACTCTTGTTGAGTTCTCTTTATACATCCCAGTACTTAGGAACTTAAGTGAATCATTATCAGCTTGATGACTAGTCATATAATATCTACTTTAGATATCTCTAAAAGTTGGTCTATATATCTTTAATATATTCTTAAGTTATAGCTAAGTTTTTTTTAGTAGTTTCTATAATATTCAACCAAATTACATGACTATGTAACTATGACTGTGACATATGTAACATAATATCACACTTAGTTAAGTCCAAAGAAAGAAGTAAGAAAACTAAACTATAAAGAAAAAGAGAAATTATAAAAGACTAAAAATAAAAAATATCTTGGAAGGTTTCTGATATTGGTTCTTTCAACCATTGTTCTTTGACTGATTCTTTGTACTATACTATTCTACTAACATTAACTACTAGATATATTCTTATACTTGTTAATAGTTTTAATTTTACTATATTTGCTGATACTACTATTTCTATTATATAAGATTCTACATATTATTTTGTCAGCTTCTTAGTTGACCTTTTCTTGAATACTAGATTCTTAGTACTGAGCAACACTTTATCTTCTTGCCTCCAGATCTTGACCTTCTTTTATTTCCTATTTGTCTATCTCTTCATGTTCTCTTATATCTTCCTCAATACTACCTCTGCTTTCTCATGTATTTTCTTTATTCTTTTTACAAAGTTTATTACTTTCTCTACTTTCTCTTTCCTTCTGATATCTGCTCCTATTCTCAATTCTCTTCTATAATTCACCATAGATAGTAAGGAATTGGTTTCAGTATATATCTTACTGTTAACTATAAATCCTGCTATTACTAACCATTCAGGCTAGTCCTGTTGTTAGTGATCTACAAGAAACCAGAAGTAATATTCTAAATTCTGGTTCATTCTCTCTATCTGCCCATCTGTCTGAGAGTAGAAGGCTATTGATAATTTAGTCTCAATGTCCAATATTTTATTTAGCTCCTTTATTAGATTTGTTACAAATTGAGGTCCTTTGTCTGAAATCACATTTTCTAGTAGACCATACAACTTCCACACATTGTCTCTGAATAGTTGTGCCAGCCCCTCTGCTAATGTTTTCTCTGTGATGACCACAAAGTGTGCCATTTTAGACAATCTATTATATACTACTAGAATAGCATTCTTTTCTACTACTAGTGGTAAATTTGTAATGAAGTCCACTGTTATATAGGTTTATATTTTTCCAGTCTAGTCTCCTACTTAATTCGTCTGTCTTTCTCATCTTAGTGCCCAGAACATATTTTAGGAGTTAAACCATAATAAATACAAGGTCTATCTTGCCTATCTTTGGTTTAGCTTTTGTACCTTCATAAAGTACTCTAAGTTTTCATGGTCAGTTCAGATCTCAAAATGGGACTTAGTACCTTCTAACAAGTGTTTCTAAGCTTCCAAACTTCTAATAACTGCTAGCATCTCCTTATTATAGATTTCATAGTTGTGCTCAGTTTCTGTCAATGACTTGGAAAGATAGACTACTGGCCTCCATATCTCCTCTACATCTTCCACAGACAACACTCCTTCTGTTACATAATCTGATGTATTTACTTCTATTCTCATTCTTCTATTGAGGTCTAGTGCCACTAAGATTGGTTCTGTAATGAACCTTTTCTTAAGGCCTTTAAACACCTTCTCTTGTCTTATTCCCTATTCCCACTTCTGATCCTTTTTTAACAGCTCATACAGAGGTTTTTCTATCTTTGCAAATTTTTCTATAAACTGCCTATAGTAGTTGGTAAGCCCTGTAAACTTTTGTACATCTTAATTATTTTAGGGACTGGCCAGTCTAGTACTGCCTTTATCTTTACCTTCTCCATCTTTATACACTCTAGTCTTATTACCACTTCTAAAAATCTCACTTCCCTCACCTTCCATTTACATTTTTTTGGCTTCATATACAAATTATTTTCTTCGATTCTTTTAATCACTTCTTCTACCACCTCATCATGTCCATCTTCTTCCTCCATTCCTACTATCACATTATCAATAAAGCTGGCCACTTCTCTAGTATTGATTAAATCCCTTAGGAACTCATTTAATAAACATAGCTTTTTACTTATCTCCTTCCTTAATCCTTACATTATTGTATTCCTACCTTAGGTCCAAATTTTTAAACACTTTCTTGGTTCCAATATCTTCAACAATGTCTGAAATGAGTGGAAATGGGTAGTTATTCTTGATAGCCCACTTATTAAGATATTGATAATCTTGTACCATCCTCTTCTTTCTATTTTTCTTTTCTACAAAGAATACTTGTGCAGTCTATAGGGACTTTGATAGTCAAATGTACCCCTTTATTGTCTGCTCCTGAATAAACTCTCTTACCTCTTCTTGTCACAAACTCAAGATCTTAGAGTTGGTCAAGAGAAAGAACCTTGTATAAGATTTACATAAGAGAACTCAATAGAAAACTCTATACAAGATTGTCTACCTTATATACTAATACCTAATGGTCTGTACAAGCTACTTATAGCCTACCCTAAACAACCATGTGTATGCCATAAGGCCAACATATGTTGTATACATTGTATATCATCATTCTTCTAGAACCTTCTACCTCCTTCTATGCATCTTGTGACTTGTGACCATGTCATCTGATGTGACCTGCTATGTGACAGCATGATCTTATCACTTCTAACTCTAACCCTAAGTTCTAAAAATAGAAAGATGAAAAATAAATCGAAAATAAACTGAAATAAAGAAAGAAAATAAAATAAATAAAGTCTACTGCTTTCAACTTTGACACTTCTCCCTCTTCTCTGGACAAGGGATATACTTTCCCTTTCCTTATCACAAATCCTTCTTTCAAATTGATTGCATGGTCCTACATCTTCCTCATTTCCATCCTTTTACTTACCTTTTTTCCAAAGATCTTAATTCATTTATGAAATCATTCTTGGACCTGTCTTTTTGCTTCTTTCTCTAACTTTACTGCTTTCTCTTCCTTATTCCATATCTCTCACTTTTCTGCCATTCTCTTTAGCTCTATTGTTCTCTCTTTCTTCCTCTTGTTTCCCTTTGTCTTCTTTCTTTTCTCAGCCTCCTTCTGCTTCTTTCCTGCTTCTTCTCTCTGTTCCTCCTCTTTTGCCTTTTGCCATTCTAACTTTCCCTGCTTTAGTCTCCACTACTTTTCACACTCTTCTGGGCATCTTGTCATTTTAACCTTACCTGTTTTCTAGTTGATTCCTGTATTGTGATGAGCAAGCCATAACATTCTCAAAATCACACTCCACTTCTGTCCTCCTATGACATTAATTTCTGTCTGCTTTTTATGTTCCTTAAAAAATATCTTTACTTCTACTGTATGTTCTATAGGACTTTCCTTGTTAAAGATACTGTCTACATTTCTCACATAAATAGGTCTTTCTATCTTCTTCAGCTTAAACCCATGTTTTCTTGCAAACTTTGAGTTTATTACAAGGCCTGTTACCCTACTATCCAACAGTGCTTCTACTAACATCTATTTTGTATGTCTATCTTTTCTAACCCAATCTTTGCTATTACCTCCTTTAATAGTTCTTCTTTTTATATCTTTCTCACATCTATTGGTTTCTTCCTTCCTTGCTTCTTCCCTTGCCTTCCTTTCTTTTTCCTTTCTTCCCTCAAAATTGTCCTCCTATTTTTCTCCTGTTCTTTTATATTAGGTACTCTCCTATTCATCACTCTACTTTCCAATGCTTCAAATCTATTTGAGGGTTGGTATGTTGAACTCTTCTTTCATATCCTATCCCTATTCCTACAATTGTGGGTTATGTGCCCAAAGTCTCTACATATGAAACATCTCCTCTTCTATATTGTTCTTTTCTGATTTTTTCTTCTCCTTCACTCTTTTTATTTCCAGTATCTCTGCACTCTCTCTACTTTTATTCTTCTTTCTTTCTCTATCTTCATTTATTCTACTATCTTCTACTCTTCTTTTCTTCTCCTTTCATCTTTATCTTCTCTCATTTTTCTTCTTTTACTATCTTTCCTTGCTTTTATTTTTCTCTCATACTCCTCCTCTCACTTACTTCTCCTTTGTTTTCTCACTTTTTCCTCTCTCCATTCCATTTTTTCTCTCATATTACTTATTATCTCCTAATTTATTTTTATCTGCTATAACAACTATATTATTTCATTATTCCTTTCAATCATCTCTATCATTTCTGCCATTCTTGTGCTCATATCTATCTCCATTTTTTGTACAACTATTATTCTTTCTTTAATACTTAACTAATTTCTAGCTATTCCTCCCTATACTAAACTAGGTGGACTCAGGCAATTTATTCTTCCTGACAGCCACTTCTAATGTCTTACTGCCCTACTGAATAGTCAAACACTGGCTAGTATCTATAAGCAGAGAATCTCTAAGCTAGACATCTTTCTATTTGAATGAGTATCATTACCCTATATGAACAATTTACAAGGGAACTGCAGCACAAGTCTTCTACTAAAAGAAATAAAAGTATTCTATACAATACCACCTGTGAAGAAGGTTATCTAGGGCTTATAAGGGCACAATAAATTCCAAACTCCAAATCTTCAACATCAGAGTTTACAAGACCCAATATCTAACTCCAAGATGGTAGTGTTTGTTGTACTTACCCAAGTGTTATCCCAGCCTAACTCTAACCAATGTCAGCACTCTTATAAGCATTGTTCTATACTTCTCATTATTATCAGATAAGTACTTGCTATTTTCACACATTATTCTGAATGTTTCCATCAAAGTGCTTGACCACCTAAATACTATCATTTCTAGCTTGGTCAGCATTGTTCTGCTAAATTGGAATATACTTAGCAGAGCTGTCACCTTTAGGAGGGAAGGTTAGTTCTTACTAGGTATACTGTGTAAGGAATAAACTTAGATTTCTCCTAGAACAAACTCTATAACTTGACAGATTTTTTTCAGTTACTCTAACAGGACTGTTCCAGATATAGACATTCATTCATAGTTAATTCTTTACTGCTGACTAGAATTTTCTTAAGTTTAGAGCCTAGCTATGTGTTCTTTTCTACTAAAGGGCTGAGCTATTCCTCAGTCAAGAATAATGAAAGAATAAGAAAGATGAGAGAATTCTGTATTGAACAGTTTTAGAAATGTTTATTAAGTTCTGATATTATAACTCAAGGTCCAGGTGCTAAGACAAAGAGGGGCTTGTATGTTAAGTAACAAAAAAGGACTTGATAGAGCTCATACTATAGAGTAGCTTACTTTATATACCTCTAGAAGTTGGTTTGTACACCATTAACCTATCCTAAAGTAATGAATAAGTTCTTCTAGTAGTTTTCATGATGTTCTACCAAATTACATGCCTATGTAACTGTAACATATGACATCACACCTATGATCCTTCCCATAAGTCTGAAATACAAGTAAAAATAAAATAAAATAAAAAATAAAATAAAAAAAGAAAAACTAAGTCTACTTGTATAAATTTCAATAATAAGATACTCTATCTTCTATATGAGAGAGAGCAGTCTATGTGCTATTTTAACTAGCCCATCCTAAAGCATATGCATTTATGAGACAACTACTTTCTTATTTCCTGTTCTAACATCTTTGTTTTACTTTTACCTTCTTTGCTAATATTTGTTTGGCTACAATATAGATATATAATTATGTACTGTATCTTGTAACCTATGATAATACTCTAATAATACTTTTTAGGGCCAAACTAATGATGATAGAGTGGACTGAAAGATAAAAATAAAATAAAAATAGAGAAAAAGATAATAAAAATAGAGAACTAGACTGAGTTTACTTTGACAATTTCTAATATTAGTAATAAGAAATCAGGATAGGGAATAAGATATAAAAAACATTTAAAGCTTTTAAGAAATTTTTTTTAAAGAATATATTATATTAATACTATACTTAAATAAGAGGATAAGGATAGAGATGGACATAACGGTATTTCCTTCTACAACCATCTTGTGTGGTTAGTACTTATAGAAATAATAGTGAATATATTGTATTTTTTACCTCTAGTCAACAATACTATGAAATCTAAATCTTCTAGCTTCAAGAAGAAGAGGCCCTTTATCTCTTATTTCTCTTCTTCTTCTCAAGATATCCCTCCTCAAAAGGATTTCTGGTATGATGATATCCCAGACACTTCTAATAATCCAACTACTGGTATATGATGTGCAAATTCTATAGCTGAGAAATTATCCATAGCTGTAGATTCTCAATCAACAATAAAAATATTAAGGACTTCAAAGTCTTCTTCTGGAACTGTCAACAATATGCCCCTTCTTTAACCTCTTTTTCATTCAGCAGGAATTAATGTGGTCAATATAACTTTCTCATATAGTTCTCATATTCAAACTGCAGAAAACAACATGTCAGCAGCTAATAAACCTGCTGCTTCAAATGTGTCTGTGCCTTAAGGCAATGGTCCTATTTCTAGCACTGAACCTACTTTGGAAACTTCAGCACTTTCTTATGATAACAACTAGCCAGCTGACCTAGATCTTTGGAATAATGTATTTACTCTAACTTCTTTACTTGGTATCAACAAATTCCAGAGCTATGATGCTCAAAACATCACATGCTCACTTATGCATATAGGAACATTCATCAAACAATACCCCTTAGGTAATAAACTAATAAAGGACTTCCATGATCTAGCAAAAGTCAGCTTTGCAACATGGTGCCTAATTAATACTATTTATGAGTTGGGCTGGGATAGGCTCAGTGCTGATAATAATGAAAAATTGATTTAACAAAGTATATCAGAATGCTTTGCCAAAACTCCCAAAGTGATGCCAAAGCTCAATATAAGCTTGCCTCAAAACTCATTGAAGTCAAAAGAAAATAATTTGACTACAACCACTACTAGGAAGTCATATGCTCAGGCTTTCAAAATCAATATTGAAGATATCATCCACATCAAGGATAGTTTTCTAACTTTATCTCCCAAGAAAATTGTTGAAGTTAGTAACATTTTCAATAAATTGAGTATAGTCAAACCAAAAATCAAAATAACCACCAAGAAACCTTTAAGAAAGCAGGTCATCATCCTAATGAATTTAAACAACTCTAACATCATTGAAAGCAATGTAAGCTTCCATATTAATGACATTAATAGGCATTTAAAAAATGCTAACTCAAATAATTCAGCTGACTTTATTCACATAGACAAAGTTGGCATCATTGTCACCATAAGATTTATCATTTCTGAACAAGATATGAGGAATATTGCGAAAGCTATAAAGAATAGCAAAAATATTAATGAGAATTTTGTCGAAAGTCCTCACCTACCTCAATCAAAATCTTACCTCAAGATTTTAAGACTGTCTTATTTTGCAAAAAATACAAATGAACTGATTACTTCTTAAATAGTTAAAGAAGTTCTCAAGAAGTCTTATATCTTCAAAGATATTGAATTTTCTTTGAAACCATGAGTCATCAAGGCTTCTCCCAATTCTGATTTAGCTGTTATTTAGGTTGACATTTGGGATTCTCAAGGGAGCTCAAAATTAAAGAGCATCATCAATCAATGGTTTAATATTGGTAGTTTTATTACCACTATCTATGGTACTAGAGTCAGCTCAGGTGTTCTATAGTGTAAGAACTGTTGGAAATGGAACCATTCAATCTTTGGGTGTTGATTGCATGTGACTAGATGTGTTTTATGCTATGGTCTATACAAAACCAAGCATTATAGGAATAAATCATGGTGCTGTAAAGCAAATTATAAATCAACTTCTCCAAGACTTGCTACAAAAGATAGGAAGCCTTTCTCTCATTCCTTCAAGTGTGTCAACTGTAAAGGGAACCACCAAGCAGATAGCAACAAATATTCTTATTGGCATAACTGTTTCAATAAAGAGTGGTATGGTAGAAAATGATAGGAGCTCTCTAATAGTAGAGTATAGTAATGTAGCAATTCTGTCATATTTAGTAGTTGTTTATTTTTCATTTTTTATTTATTTTTCAATTTACATATTGTTTGCCCATCAATATATTGTAGCTAGGGGGAGAGATGGCATAGTGGAAGAGACCCCTGTCCATATGTATTATGCCTACCTCAAACCTACTTGAGGTTATGGGTTCAATTCCTTAGTAGTCCTTTGTGTTGGGTAACTGCATAAAAAAGGTTAGGGTATTAATACTCCATACATAATTCCTCCTGTAGGCACGGAC
>Ga0157359_1001098_pt1 | contig 10793 bp, 7 predicted proteins | sample AttcapACBM3_FD_111482 | JGI IMG/M metagenome (GOLD analysis project Ga0157359, IMG submission 111482) | Fungus gardens microbial communities from leaf cutter ant in Botucatu, State of São Paulo, Brazil - Atta capiguara ACBM3 | ecosystem: Host-associated > Fungi > Mycelium > Unclassified ...
CTTCCCAATCCTAGGTCCCAGTTTCTTTGTCTAGCTCATCAAGCTTTCTTTGTATATAAATATCCACTACACCTCCTCTAAGGCAAGCTAGGATCACTGTGATCCTATTGTTGGTCTCCATGATCCTGTTACTTTTGAGGAATAGTCTTATCCCTCTCCACCATTCTTCGAATTTTATTTGGTCACCATTAAACCACCCTGGATTCAGTACCATATTCTTTAGCATTCCTGTCTGTGCATTCTCACTGACTTCTGTAGCTACTGGTGCTTGTTCTGATGATATTTCTGTGTCTCTTCCTTTGTCTTTGCTTGAGACTTCTTCTGTGATCTGTAAAGATCCTAGCCGTTCTGATAATGCCTTGATATCATTTGTCCTTCTGGAACTCATCTTGGTTCCTCTTTGTAGTTTACACTACATGTGTTTTGTTCCCCACAGGTAACTCTGTCTAGTGTCTTTATATACACTTCTCTTGCAAGGTGAGCTTGTCAACACTTTACCAAATGTTACAACCTTAAGCTAGAGCTCAGGTTGCACTTAGGCAAAGGTTTAAGAGAAGTTTAAGGAAAATATATCAAGTGGTAAAGCATAAGGATCAGGATAGTATCTATGCTATATATACTAGTAAGAAGTAGAACAATGTGCAGTACATGAGGCAAATGTCATGAGGAAACAATAAGGATAAGACAAGGTTGTAATACCTACTACATGAGGTGCTGACTGAGACTACTTGCGGTGCAGCTGATTATATCGTCATACCCTTTACCTTTCTCCATGCTGTCTCCAGGAGGCATTGATCATAACAATAAGTAAGATTCCTTCACAATTTCTTTAGTATCTAATTCACCATTAGCTTTTCTGCTAGTGCCTTTGTTTAATTCTTTATTCTCTGACACATATTGTATCCATCCACATATATCTTTTGTTATATTTGGCTATCAGTAGTCTCTTATTACCAATTCTATTATCTTTTATCTTTATTATGATGTAACCAGATTATTTCCACTCTCAATTCCTCATCTTTCAGTATATATACTTTTCCTTTCTTTAACACCAAATTCCCTTTTATCTGCCATTTATCTCCTTTCAACACTTTTACTCCTACTTTTTTTATCTCTTTTACTACTCTAACTACTTCTTCATCCTTTCCTCTAGCTATTTTTATTTTTTCCATCATATCTACTCCTATTACTTTGGCTAAACTATAAATTTATTCTTTCTTAATTAATTCTTGGTTTTTATTATTTTTTCTACTCCTACTTTATAATCTAGTTTTTTACTAAGTTCATCTACTTTTTTTATCTTTGTTCCTGGTATATGTTTTAGGATAAAGTTGAATCTTGACAAACACAATGCCCAGTGAGCTTATCTTCTATTCAAATTTTCTATTTTTATGAAATATTCTAAATTCTTATAGTTTATCCAAACTTTGAACTTGAACTTTGTATCTTTTAACAATTGTTTCTAATTCTCCAATCTCCTAATTACTACTAACATTTCTTGTTATAGATCTCATAGTTTCTTTTCATCTCATTGAGAGATTATGAGAAATAAGCTATAAGTCTCTATTTTTATTTTTTTATCTAAGTCTGGTACTGCTAACACTAGTTCATTTATGAACCTCTTCTTTAACTTTTTAAATATCTTTTTCTATTTGTTTATTTAATCTCACTTCTAATTCTTTTTCACTAAGTTGTATAACAGTCTTTTATGAACTGCCAATAATAGTTTACCAGTTTTAAGAACTTCTCTTAGATCTAATTACTACTTCTAAGAATCCTATTTCTTTAACCTTCACTTATATTTTTCCAATTTTATATATAGATTGTTCTTTACTAGCCTCTTTACTACCTTTTCTACTACTTTATCATATTCTTTCTCCTTGTTATATCCCATTCTGACTATATCTATTCCAATTCACAGATAACTTTTTCTTTCTCATCTGCACTCCCCAACCTTTTCTAGTATAGATCACATATCTCCATTCTACCTTGTATGTTCTTGTTAGATCCTTACTAACTCTATAGGTCTCTATTTCCTAATATTTGAGAATTACTAGAAATTAGGGTAACTCACTTAATAGTCTCCATTTCAGATAACTACTCTAAATAGCGTACCTAGTATATAATCTGGTAGTTTACACTATATTAGTTATCCTGAAAATTAACTAAAACTAACACTTACTTCCAATGTTGGTAATAATATACCTTACTACTCTCTGGTGGTTTTCTACCCATTAAGTCTCTAAGTCCTATTGCAAAATATATAATTAGTATGACTAGTAGAGGTACAGTATACAAGCTAAAGCCAAAGGTTGTTCCAATCTGTCTTCTATATTCTCAGATAACATATTTCTCCTCTGTTCCTACTATAACATTATTAATAAAACTTGCTACTTTTCTGACATTGATCAAGTTTTATAAAATTTCATTTATTATTATTACTAGAAAGTTAGTAAGTCTAAATAATATATTATTATAACTCTATTACAAGTCTAACTTTGTAAATACTTTTTTAGTACCTATGTTTTCTACAATATCTGAAATTAATGGTAAGAGATAGTTATTTTTAATCATATATTCATTTAAATATTTATAGTCCTGTACTATACATTTCTTACCATTCTTTTTTCCTACAAAAAATACAGATACTATTTAAAATGACTTTGAGAGTCTAATATACTTTTTCTTAATTGTTCTTTGATGAATTCATATACTTTCCCTCTTTCTTCTCTTGATAATAGATATACCTTTCCTTTCTTCAACACAGATCCTTTCTTTATCTCCATTACATAGTCCATTACATAGTCCCACAGCTTCTTTGTTACCATCCTCTCACTCACTTTCTTTCCAAAAATATAAATCTACTTATAGAACCTTTGAGAAACCAATTTCTTTGTCTTTTCTTCAAACTTTGCTGCTTTCTCTTCTTTGTCTCAAATCTCCTATTCCTCTACTACTTTTTTCACTTCTATTATTCTTTCTCATTTCTATTTTTTCTTATTTTTTTCTTTCTTTTTTTTATTTTTTCTCTTCTTATTTCTTTTATTTTATTTTCTGCTTCTGCTATTCTGACTTTCCCTGCTTTAGTTTCTACTGCTTCTTATACTCTTCTAGATATCTTGTCATTTTTACTTTTTTTCCAGTCAATTTCAGGATTGTAATAAGTAAGCCATAGCATTCTCAAAATCACACTCCACTTCTAACTACCAATTACATCAATCTCTGTTCTCTCCCTATACCCCTGGTGATAAATATTCACTTCTACTGTATGCATAATAAGCTTCTCCTTGTTAAAGAAACCATCTATATTTTTCATATATATAGATCTTTTTATTTTCTTTAACTTAAAAACCCTTACTTTCTAGCAAATTCTAAACTTATAACCAGCTCCATTACACTGCTATCCAATAATGTTTTTACTGTTACTCTTTCTTGTATATGAATTCTCTCAAGTCCAATTTTTACTATTACTTCTCTTAATATATCTCTATCACAACAGAATGTATTTTCTATTACTCTAGTGAGTGTTGCAAACCTATCATAATTAATAAAGCCTAGTCAAGAACTACTAAACTCTTTTTCTCATTTAAATTATATATATTATTTGAATTGCCTCTATATTCTAGCCTCTTTCCTTATTTTATAATTCTTTAATTCCTACAATTTCTTGCTAAGTGTTCAAATCTTCTATAGCTATAACAATTTCTTCTCCTATTTATGTCTATGGCATATAAGTCTTGTCTAGGCATAAACCCTGCCTACTGTTATAAATATACTATGACCACATTCATCTTTTTTACTTCTTCTATTGAAATAGGCCCTGCCAGCACCTGCTATTGAATTTTCTGTCTTTTTAGCCAAACTTAAGGTTAAAGTGATTGTTGTTTATGCCCCTCTAACATTTATTATTATGTTTGTTCTTGATGTTAAAAATACTATCTTTCTCTCAATTTCTTTTTTTTCTTTCTATGTTTATCCAAATTTATCATTCTCTGATACCACTGTTTGATACTTCTAGAAGTACATTCTGCTTTTATTAACTTTTTTCTGATCACTCTGATTATCTCTCTCTTAAATTCTTCAATCAATAACCTTCTTTCATATTTACTTTCTCTTACTGCTCTCTTGAACTTCTGCACAAACTCTTTCATTATTTTGCTCTCTTATTCTACTTTCTTTAACTTTATCAATTTCAACATCTTATCTTCTTCTTTACTAAATTTTTACTTTAAATTTATGAGAAACTTTTCTACTGTAGTATATACTAAACTTCTATTCTCCAAATATTTTATAATATTTTTCTTTCAAATGTCCACTAATTTTCCCTATATATATAATAGAACCTATTGTACTTATTCTGTCAGAGCTAAAGATAATGGACTTGATTTATTTTCATTTCATTTTATTTTTTTTTAGAACTTAGGATTGGAATTAGTATGATGTCACAAACTGTCATACACTAGTCACTAGTCACAGTCACATAATCATGCATCACACAGAATATTGTAAAAAAACATATATTGATCTTAAAATAAACACATATTCTTTAGAATAGACTAGATTTAGTATAGTATAAACTATAAGCCCAGTGTATATAAGGTAGAAAGATTATATAGAAACTTCATTGAGCTCTCTTGTATTATTCAATACAAACAGGATTTTTTTCTTATCTTAACACTTTGAAATTTGAATCATAACATATTTCTCTACTAAGATATTCCTTATTTTCATTCTAATATATAACCTATATACTATCAAAAAACCCAAAACCTTACTTGCTTTCTCATTAAATATTTATGGCTTAGCCACTTTTACATTTGACTTAGTATTAGGTTAGAGAACTATTACTATCTCTTTTACTACTGCTGCTTTTACTAGTAATGCTTAGATCTATACTTATATTGTTACAAGCTGTTTCTACTATTGCCAGATTATCTATTTATAATTGATTGCACCATACTGGCTCATATCATAATAAAAGAGAGGAGAATTGATTGGTATATGTGAGAATAATTATAATAGAGATATAGAAGGTGAGAATGTGTATAAAGGTATAATGGAACTGGTGTTAGTTTTTCCTCCAACTTGTATTCAGAACTTAACACTGTCTTGGTAGATATTAGTAGTACTCTTTTTGTCTGCCTCATACTATCTACTGACTACTTAATCTACCAACTACTATTCTAAAGAATTTATAAACAATTTTGACTTAAAAAGATCATTTTACTTTAAACAAGATCTTAGAGACATCTGTTGTTCTCCTGTATATATAGGTCACAAAGAGACACTATAGTACAGGGCTACTACTTAAAGAAAGCTATCTATAATATCCATACAAGATAATATATCTACTAAGCACCAGTGGGCTTTAATGCAAAATAAACAACTAGGCTTTCTTTGTTAACTAGTACATCTTTTAAGCCTAGAGTCTGGTTATTCTTCTTGACAAAAGAGCAGTGTTGTTTCCAGTTGAGGATAATAAGAGAGTAGAAAAAGAAATAAAGAAGGCTTTGGGTTGGACAGTCTTAAGAAGAGATATTGTGTTCTAATATTACAACTTAAGTTTTAAAGTGTTAAGACAAAAAAAGAACCTTGTATTAAGGTTGACACAAGAGAACTCAATGGAGTTCCAAGTACAAAGTGTCTATCTTATATATACTGGACTAATAGTTCATACTACACTAAACCTAACCTACTCTAAAGAGTATATATACTATATACTATTGACATATAATATAATATTATTGTTCTGGAACTTTCTATATCCTTTTATGTAACATGTGATGATATGTGACACAGTGTCACATTGTGTGATGGTTTGTGATAGTCATATGTAACATCATACTAACTCCTAACTAAGTCCAAAAATAAGAAAATAAATAGAAAATAGAAATGAGAAAGAAAGTGAAAATAAACAGAGTCTACTATCTTTAATTCTGATAAATTACTCTATTACTGATCACATAGTTTCTCATGATCTCCATAGAACTTTAGACTTGATTTCTGAAAACTTGAGTATATCCAAAGTAGTTATCTGTCTTCACTAATCTTTGGTAGTCTAAATACTAATATGTATAGATACTCTTAGCTTAAAAATCAGCTAGTGTAGTGTACTGTTCTGAGTGTTTATATTCAGAAATCTGACTTCCTTCTTATTCCATTTCCTATCAATATTTCCCTCCTAAATATGACTATTATAGTATATAGAGGTACAGCACATCTACTGAAGCTAAGATTATCTAGAATCTACATATATTATATAATGTTCCTATACTTTTCTAACATCTTTTATAATTTTCTCACAGATGATTTCCTATTCTGGGCATATTTCTCATCTAATATTAGAGACTGATTAGAGGATAGTAAATAGTACAAGATGATTACTTATATAATAATACTTGGTAAAGCTTAGAAGTAGAGATAATAAAGATAATTTGACAAATCCCATAGGCTTGATAATGATGTTTGAAGTCAGTAATCTGGAAAAGATAAAGAAGTTCACAGACTTAGCAACAGTACTGTTACAACTTAAAGACCTTAGAATAGATCAAGAAGAAAAACCTTGTATGGGGTTTATATAAGAGAACTTGATAGAGAACTTTGTACTAGACTGTCTACCTTATATACTAAATTCCCATGGTCTATGCTACTACTACTTTAGCCTACCCTAAATAACTATGTATTTGCCTTAAAGTCAGTATATATTATATATGCTATATGATGTCATCTTTCTAGAATCTTCTACCTCCTTCTATTGCTATCTTGTAATCTATAACTGTTACTATGACTGTATTAGGTGACTTGTGATAGTAATATCATGTAAAAAACCCTAACCCCAATTTCCAGGATAGAAGATGAAAAAAGAAAAAGAAAAGAAACAGAAAAATAAAATCAAAAGAAACTTGAATCCAAACTTTGTAAGTCTAACAAGTGCTATAACTCAAGACTTTATATAAGGGCAAAAAATGACTTTTGTATTAAGTAATACAAAAGAACTCAATAGAGTTCTAAGTACAAACTAGTCTATCTTATATACCACAAACCATAGCCTATATATGTCAAGATTGCAGAAAGTAGACTTTGTTTCATTTTATCTTTTTTCTCATTTTTATTTTCTTTTCAATTTATTTTTCATTTTTTCTATTTTTAAAACTCTGAGGTTAGGGTTAGAAGTAATCAGTCACATCTGATGATATGGTTACAACATTGATTACAGAACTTAAGAAAAGGAAGTAGAAAGTTCTGGAACAAAATGATGTCATACAACATGGACACCATATGTTGGCCTCATGCTTTACACATGGTCATTTAGGATAGGATGCACAGTAGCTAGCATGGACCATCTGTAGGAGTATATAAGATAGACTATTTTGTAAAGAGCTCTTTATTGAGTTCTCTTGTGTTTACTCTAATACAAAAGTTTGTTCTTTTACCCAACTCTAAAGGTTTAAGTTCATAACAATGCACACACTATAATTAACCTATCCTAAGGTATATGTGCTTTTTATAAGACCAACATATTGTTGCTATGCTATATAACATTAGTTGTTCCAGAATATTCTATGATCTTCTTTGTATTATATGTTTGTGTGACAGTTGTGACCATAATATTATACTGAAACCCTAACCCTTAAGTCAAAAATAAAATAAAATAAAAAAGAAATTTAAAGAAAAAAGAAAATAAAGAATAAAATAGAGTCTATAGTTTACAATTCTGACAAATAGACTGTATTTTAAAATTTTATAAAGTAGTGGGTTCTCTTATATTATCTTAGATATTGTTAGAGGATATTAGCAGTAGATAAGCCTAGATCTACTTTATGGGAGCTTAGTTACACTTCTAGGCTGATTATTACCTAGATTAGCTTCTAATAGACTAGTAACTACTTCAAATTATTTTGATTCCTATTGTCTAGTCTGTTACAGTAATACTACAGTTATTTAGTTAATTATAGTTATAAATACTGATTGGTCAAGTGTACAGACCATGTGCTTAGACCATTCTACTATAGTATATATAATAGTAATATTATAACAGTAGAATACCTTATCCAAATATTAACTAGAGTTTCTAAACACTTACAACTTCTCAATATAAGACTAATCTTTTTACAGGTATACAAATGCCTTCAAAAGTATGAACAAGAATAGAAGAGAACAAAACACAGATAGTAATATAAATAATAATGAATGAAGCTATGAATGCACAAATAAAGGATTATATAGTTAATGAATGAATTTGAAAAACAGTATAAGAAAGTAAGAAAGTTAGAAAATGAGGACTTCTATAAAAAAGAATTACTAGAGTAATATATAACAAAGCTGTTGTATAGTTGGGATAATAGAAAATTTAAGACAAAATATCTTAATAAATTGGAAATAGTAGAAAAGAAAGTTTATTTCTCTAAAGAAGAAGAGTGTTAGAGGCAATTTACACTTATTAGTTTTATCCACAATAATCACATGGAAGATAAAGTTCAGATGAGAGCTTTAGCAAGGACAGAATTAGATAGATGTAAATAGGTCAACCTTGGCTTTAACAGATATCATTATACTTAGCCTATACATTGTGTGGTTGAGATTTTGGATAACAGGAGTTTGGATAGAAGTATAAGTATGACCTAGTTTAAATTGATAATCAGACTAAGAAAAATAGTACACAGTAGACTATGTTCTTAAATACAGAATTGGTAACCTAATAATAATCTACTATTGCATGTACTCTGAGTTGTCAGATACTAGAAACATTATTTGGAACTCTATAGAATTAGTGAGGAATGTAGAGTCTAGTCCTTAGATAGATGGACAATTGGAATGAAGTATGATCTATGCTGGAGTAGTAGGAAATATGCAGATGACAAATAGTATGTGACAAGAGAAATACTGTTATATATTCTATAGAATATTTTATTAAAAGAGTAATATATATACTTGTCAAGTTCTCTTATAATCTTTATGAAAGTTGTTATTACAATAATATATAATTTATATACTACTTATATAACTAACAATATTTTATTATATATGAAATTTTATAATTTTATAATTGTTAAGTGATTTATATTATATAATTATGTAATATACTAATCCCAACTAAAGAGAAAAGATAATCAGACTAGAAGATAAAAAAACAAGATATGTTATAGTATGCTTAGAGATTGTTACATCCTATATTCTGATCATATCTATTAGATAACTCATACTCTCTTATCCATACTTTCCAACCTCTTCTGGTACAAATCACATTTCTCTATTTCATCTCAAATATCCTTACTAGTCTAAGTTAACTTCATGAATCTTTATTTTCTAACATCCAAGAATCACTTGAAACTTGCTTAGTGGTTACATTCTAGATAACTATCTTAGATATACTAACTAAGTATATAATCTGATAATTTACACTGTGGTAATCATTCTAAAAATCAACTAAAACTAGCACTTCTCTTCTAGTGTTAGCAATAACATATCTTGTTACCTTCTAGTGATTTTCTACTCTCTAAGTTTTCAAGGCCTATTCCAAAATATACAACCTGTGTAACTAGTAAAGGCATAGTATATAAGCTAAAGCCAAAGGTCATTCTGATCCATCTTCTGTATTCTTAGATAATATATAAAACACTTATTCTAGACTCCTAAGATGCCTTTCCAGATCTTGGATAATGAGATGTGAACTGTATCTAATAGAGACCTATATTTCAATTTTTGTTTTATTTTAATTTATCTTTCTTGGACAATGAAGAATCATGTGACTATTTGTTATATAATATTATCAGTCAGATAATGAAATATGTAATCATAATCATGTATAGTAGAAGAATAAAGAAGATACTAGAGCAATAATGTCAGAATATATAATGTATGGCTATGATATGTTTGTTACAATTAATGCCTTCTGGATACAACATAGACTAGGGTCAAGAGTAATGATGACATGATTGGCTGCACTATAATAGTCTCAGTCAGCACCTCATGTAGTAGATGCTATATTCTTGTTTTGTCCTTATTGTTTTATAACTCATTTGCCTCATGTACAACAGACTATTTCCTCATGGCTACTATGTATATATAGCATAGATACACTCTTGTATCCTTATGCTTTACCACTTGTATATCATTCCTTTACTTCCTTAAGTCTTTGCCTAAGTGTAACCTGAACTCTAAGCTAAGATCATAACAATATTACCCTCATAGCACCACACATGGATATTAGGATAGATAAGGCATGGACCAACATATAATAGTATATAGGAGTCTGATATAGTTGAGGAGATACTGGGGAAGACATTTATATATGCTTGTCACAAACTTCATTCAGCTTGTATCTCCACAACCAGTAGACTGATTTTCACAAACTAAGTTGTGCTGTAAAGTCCCAAATGAGGGCTATCTGCACATATGTGGAATGTACAAAAGCAGCAACAAACAACCAAGATATCAGGCCATCAGTGACTATAAAATCTTTGTTTGCTAATATCTCATGAATGGCTGGATAGATTTACATGATCAAATTTGCATTGGAAAGTGCTTATCAAACTGTTTTCAATGATATATAATATTTTTTAGAACAATAAGTATTCATAGAGATACAAGCATATCAATATAGTAACATAATTAGTTATCTTCTAAAATTAGCCTAACAGCTGCTATGATAGATGACAGCTCCCATTAGATATGAGTTTTGATCATGTGATAGCAACAGCTTGTGCATAGACCATTACTCTTTTGTATATATACTTCTGTGTCTGAGAATTAAACCTCAGACTTAACAACATCAATTTACATTATTTATTATC
>Ga0157359_1001099_pt1 | contig 10779 bp, 11 predicted proteins | sample AttcapACBM3_FD_111482 | JGI IMG/M metagenome (GOLD analysis project Ga0157359, IMG submission 111482) | Fungus gardens microbial communities from leaf cutter ant in Botucatu, State of São Paulo, Brazil - Atta capiguara ACBM3 | ecosystem: Host-associated > Fungi > Mycelium > Unclassified ...
ACATTTTGGTTTAGGTTTAACACCTTACACACAATATCATTTAGATATAATTTGTCCAAATACTGTAGTTAAAAATAATAAGAATGAATACTTGATTGGAAAAGAAGGGAAAAAAATATCACGAAATAAATCAATTGGATGCCCTTGTATAGAATGATAACTAATACATCATTGCTAAGCAGAAGTATACCTGTTTGCTTAGCATTAACACCTATCGGTTTATTATTTGGTATTCTCGCTGGCCAACAGAACCTTCATCATTATGAGGTTCTATTATTAAGTATTCTCGGGTTTTCTGGGAGTGGACAGTTTGCACTCTTAAGTTTTTATCAAAATAACTTTGTAGATATTGGATATTTAACAGCATTTTTACTTATATTAAGTATGAATGTTAGATATATTCCAATGACATTAATAAGTACTCCAAAAGATATTAAACTAAGTTCAAAAATTGTTTATTGCCATATACTTTCTGATGAATCTTTTGCTACTGAGAGATATACAGATACATATCATGATCATCTCAAAATCCGATTATATATTTTCTTTACGTGGGTTCTATCTACTCTAGCTGGTCAGATATTATCGTCATATATACCTGATTATATATTAAGTTATTTAAATGTATCATTTCCCATTTCTGCAATTTTGTTTACTTTAAGCTTTATTAATATAAAACTTAAAACTACGAAAAAGAATGTTAAAGTCATATTTTTTCTATTTTTAGTGACTGTTTTATGCTTCTTTATTTTTGGAGAAAGATTTTTTTGGATACCAGCAATTCTAACTAACTATATTATTTTTAGGAAATTTAAATGAATACAAAACTATTAATTGGTGTTGTAATATTATTTTCTATAAGTGTTATTGTCAGAATAGCACCTGCATTTGTAAAAAATAGACTGAATAGTGAAACATTAGACAATATTGAGCAAGTTTTGCCAATATGTGTTTTTATACCTATGTCCGTCTATTTTTTTATAACTGAAATACAAAAAAACTTTTTACCAGCTATTATTTCATTCATATTTATATTTATCTTGTTGCAGATTAAAAGTAATAATCTTGTGACAATTATTGGTTCGATACTGTTGTTTATTTTTATTAAGAATTTTACAAATCTGAGTTAATTATTCTCTTAAAACTGCTTCAATATTATTGCCATCCATATCAATGAGAAAAGAGGCATAATAATTAGTACTATAGTTCAAGCGGTATCCTGGTTTTCCATTATCTTTGGCTCCAATTTCTAAGCCAATTTTATGAAAAGCAATAACCTCATCTTTTGATTTAGCTGAAAAAGCAAGATGTACTTTACTACGGATACTGTCTTCTGAACTACTCGCTATCCAGAAATAAACTCTATTATTCATTCCAAAACCATAAGCAATTATATTTTCATTAACATCTTTTCGTTTTTTTAAACATTTGTATCCTATACTATCTAAGAGATAAGTATAAAAATTATAAGCTAAATCTAAATTAGTTACTTTTAATTCAATGTGATCTATCATAGTTATATATGTTAAGTATTAAATCAGATTTAATCTAACATGAAATTTACATAATTAGCTATAACTGTTGTACTTTTAAAATATTATCTCTTGTTAATAAAAAACAGTTTAGTTTCTTATGGAGTTATGGATATTGATAAGAAGATTGTGAATCCAAATGAATATGTTACTGTAGAGCAAACTTTGAAGGTCGATAACTAATATATTTAAGTCATCATCAGTTAGCTTTTCCTGAGGCACCTGTACCAAAACAGAACCTTGAATTTCTCTAATGGATTTTCTGAAAGTGCCAGACTTTCAAAATTTGAACTGGTATATTTATCGAGTGTTCTCACAATATGAATGGCTTAATTTTTTATTTTGGAAATTAAGTGGTTATTAAATTTTATAAAAAGGGTGTGAGTTGTGTTTATAGTTGAAATTATAAATGCTGGGGTTAAGAAGAAAGCAAAAATAAATAAAATGTTTTTAGATAAAGGGCCTTTCTGTATTTACTATATTCATGATGAACATGGTTTTCCTAAGCCTATTGCTCGATGTGACCAAATAGAAGAAGTCGAAGTTATAAGAGACTTAACTACAAAAAAGGCAACAACAAAAGGTTATGAACATTCGGAAACGACAACCTCTACTTCAGATTTAATAACTCGTACCTTGTTGGGTGGAGCATTGAAAGGTACAACTGGAGAAATAATTGGGGGAGTGACCGCAGCTAAAAAAACTCAAACTGTGCAATTTAGTGAAACTACAGAAGAAATAGATAAGCATCTCTTACAGCTAAAAGTTAAATTTTTGGATGGAAATACTTTAATAATTAACACAGATAATCCAGAGGTAATGGAGCTTCTATTTTCTTATGTTGGTGTTCAGCCTGTTGATGAGAGTGAATTACAAGAGTTAAGAAAATTATCTTTACAACAAAGAGATAAAGAGAATTTAAGAGACTTTAAATTTGCCAATGATCAAGAATCTTATGAACAGGCAAATCAAATAGCCAGCGAAAAGCTTGCTCAATTTAAGCATGCTAGCAAGCAATCTTTACTATGGCAGAGCTTATTTATATCTTTTTTAGTTTCTTTTATCGTCGCTTTTCTACTCAAAAGCTTTGTAGGTTTGCTAGTCTCTTTTATAGTTTTCCTAATTTTAGGTTTAGTTATTTCAAAGGTTATTTATACCAAACTTAATTTTCATAATGAAAGTAAAAAAGTTAAATACTATGCTTTATTTGAAGAAGAAGTGTTTAAACAAATTACCTCAATAAGAGAAAGAAATAACAGCTAACAAATTTATCTTTACTTGTTTTTAGCGTTTATTGTTCAGTTAAAAACTATATTCTACCCTGTAATTGTTAATGGTTAACCATATCCTATACGAGAGACTTCTCAATTTATTTTCTCAAATAAATTAAATACTTTTGATTAAAAAAGAATATTAAACAGCTTTTAAAAATCACCTTCGGGTAGTTTTTTCTTTATGTGACATTTAGTAACCAGTTTGTTAAAGTTGGTACACTTTATAACAAATGGTGAAAATTAGTGAAGAAAATCATAGCAGCTACTGTAATTAGTTTGGGGTTGGTTGGATGTATGACACCAATGACATCTACACAACAAGCAATGCCAGAGATATCACAAGTAATAGAAGTTCCTAATAAAACAAAAGATCAAATTTTTGAAGATTCAAAGATTTGGATAGCCCAGTCTTTTAAGTCTGCAAATAATGTTATCCAGTATTCTGATAAAAGTACTGGTTCAATAATTGGGAAGGGTAATATTCCGTATCCTTGTGATGGTTTTATTGATTGTGGGGCGTTTGGCAACGATAAAGTTAATTTTACGATTAAGATTGATACCAAGGAAAATAAAGCAAGAGTAACAATTAATGATGTTACTAGAACAAATCTAACTTATGTACAAGGTGCTATTAATAACATTGGTAAAGATGTTCCTATCACAATTGTTCAGCATCAACAAAAAATTGCTGTAAAACTTAATAATGTGATTGAGCAATACAAGACAGCAATTACTTCGAAGCAGACCAGTGAAAATTGGTAATTGAATCTAATTAATCAAAAAAGCATCCTAGGGTGCTTTTTCATGAAGTGTATTCATTTCGAGTATTACTTAATAATAATTGTTAGATTGGATGTTGATAATTTTTCTAGCGAGTTTGAGTAACACAGAACCGCTAGAATTAGCAGTTTTTTATTGCACCATAATTAAAAAATTATTAAATTATCTTTAAATAAGAGGATTTTAAGTGCCGAAATTTTTAATAGCTTCACTATTTTTAGCAATTAGTCAAAGTACGATAGCAAATTATAATTTTAATGCAGATGATGAGCTTATTAAATTAGGGATTATTGGGCAAAACTTTAAGTATAAAGATCTTAATCTTGCAACTGAGTTTTTTAAAAATGAATCTGAAGCAGCAAAAGCTTCATTTTCTTATAAATCCAATGATTACGTTGAAATAATAGAAGGAAAAACAAGTCCATTTTATTCATCAATTACGCTAAAGTTATTTGTAAAACCACCAATTGAAGATGAAAAAGAGGTCACAGATTTTATGGAATCTGATGAGGGGGTGCAAATTTGGTGTAATGAATTGTTCAAATTTAACTACATGAGAGAAAATAACCATCAAGTTGATATATTTTATCTAACTAAACGTGAGGAAAAACTTAAAATAATTACCCTCAATAAAGAAAATTGTAAATAGTACATTTCATGTTTGCAAGCGAGTTAACTACTAATCTTTATTAAGAAAGAAGAAATACTTCAAAGGTAGTTTTTAACCTTCTGAACTGGTAAATTTTGGCTATTAATATTGATGAGTAATTTAATGAAAAAGATTATTTTGCTGGGTTTTGTTTTCCTTCCCGCTTTGACATTTGCAGAACCAGTACAACAAGATAGTTATAGTGTACATGAGCAAAATTGTAGAGCGATAATGGAAATTGCTCAGGTTATTATGGAAAAAAAACAAAGTGGGTTACCACTTTCTAAAGCGTTAGAAGAAAATGACGATATTTTTAAAAAAATCCATAATAAAAATGTGGAAAGGTTATATAACTCAATTACTCGTGATGCTTATGAGCAACCAAATTATTCCACACCTTCAATGAAGCAGGAACAGTTAAATGATTTCACTGCGACAACCTATTTGGGCTGTATGGCAACGCATGATTAAAAGAGATATTCATTAAGTGTCGCCATAAACAATCGTTGCAACAACTTTATGAGTAGGTCAGCCTATTGTTATATATGGTATTGCCAAATTTATTTATTCCTTCTTATCTTCATGAAGTGCCAAAAGCATAACAAATAGGGAGTAGACAATACTGTATATTTTTATTTTTCAGTAGAGTTAACTTATTCCCCAAGGCCCCCATGCCACAACAGAACTTTAATTTTTGCGCTGATTTAAAGTCATCCACCATTGCGGCACAGAGATAAGGGAGCTAAGCCAAACGCTTAGCCCATGTCGTCTTTATCGCACCGCCGCATTACGCTAAAAAAAGTAGGGGCAAAGTCCTGTGGGAGAGCAGGACTTTGCAAACTGACATGTTTTAGACGCTGCATAAGCTGAGGCGAATACGCCTGTTCAAGCCGTTGGTAAATACAGTCGCAACTTGTGAGGGTGTGTCCACCCGACAGGCAAATTTTTTCAAACTCCTGCTGAGTGTGTATGTCGCAACCCGAAACGCTGTAATCGCCGATAACTAGGCCTAAAACCAAAAGAGTTTTATAAAATTTCATATTATTCTCGTGATGATTGGGGATATATCAGAGAGAAAAAATAAATAGCTATATTTAAAGTTTTAAAATCATTTTTTTAGGATGTAATTAATCCGCCTATAAAATAAGGAAAATAAAATGATTAAAATTTTAAAATAAAAATAATTTATAAATTTAAAAAAATTAGATAATAGAAAACCTAAATTTTAAATAGATAAAATTTTATAAGGGAGAGGGGATAAGTTTATATAGTGGCATGGTCAACTCCTTAAAATTTATGGAGTCCTACCACCCAAAATCACCGTCAATTGATTTAGGTGGTAGAACGGAAGAGGGTTGACAGACTGGGCATACAAGCCAGCACGCGCAAGCGCGTCCCCCTCCCGTCCTACCTCAACGGTAAGGGGGAGTGCGGGTTGCGCACAAGTCTCATACTCAGGAGAGAATGTACCTGATACGCTGTATACTCGGTCTGTCAAAACCGACTGGCAATGTAGGCCAGCGAGACCATAATAATCATAAGTTTTTAATAGGTCAATTCAATTTAAATAAAATATTATAAAAAATTTAATTATAATTTTATATTTTAATTAAACTCAAAAATTAATCCATTAAAATAGGTAAATTAATAAAGATAATAAAGTTAAACTAAACCATTATTTAAAATTTAAAATGTATGAAGGTTGTTCGTAAATATACAGTGCTGCTTTTGGTTTCTATGGGTCATGCCAATTATTTCTATCTAAAATAAAAAATTATAAAACTTACCGATTTGCTTTAATCAACGCGTAGCTTTATGACTGGCACTGTTGCATTGTACGCAGCATGGTTTTCACAAAATCACGCGGTACTTCTGGGCTTTGTAGACTTAAACTGCCAAGTTTATGCATAAATTTAGGAGAGTATTGACGCTCTAAACGGTGGTAAATACACAGACAACTTGAGCGGCTATGTCCGGCTGTAATGCATTTTAAATAAAAGTCACGCTGTGCCGGATGCTTGTAGCCAGCAGAGGCAAGCGATACAAATAATAATCCACCTAAAAAAACTAAAAAATTATAAAAAGACATGTTCCTTCTCTTTGTTTTTTCTTTATCAATCACTTAGCACAAAGATGTTTGTGCGAAATACTGGCAAAACTCACGGCTTCATCATAGTCAGAACGGTTTTAGAGGTCAAATTGATTTGAAGATGAAAAACATTTTGTGGTTTAAAAAGAGACAAATCACATTGTTGCTGTTTTGAAGACAGTGTTGCGACATTAAACACCCTATGTTTTTACATGCTTTTTTGTTTTTATAAATGCTTTAGCTTTGATTTGTTTTTAGATTTTTTTTAAAACATCTTTGTACCGAATGTAATGACTTTAAAATAACAGGATGCAGCTTATGCCAGAGACCTCAAATCAGCAAGAGACACAAAGTACATGGGCCCTATGTCGAGATCCTGTTTTACTGACGATGGTAGGTGGGGCAATTGATACCATTGGCTTTATTGCATTATTTGGTTTTTTTACTGCGCACGTTACAGGTAACTTGGTGTTGGCAGGGGCAGCCTTAGTAAAAGGCGGAACAGGTGTTTGGATTAAGCTTGCTGCTATTCCGTTGTTTATTTTGACTGTAGTGATTACCAAACTGTTAATTGACCGTAGTCAGGTCAAACACAAAACCCTGTCTTATTTATTTTTATTTGAAGCTATTTTCCTGTTTGCCTTTATGGTGTCAGGGCTGTACTTCGAGCCATTTAAAAATGCCGATGCAATTACAGTTGCGCTCACGGGGGGACTTGGTCTAATTGCCTTGGCTATTCGTAATACTTCTAGTAAAACGCTCATTAAAAATATTAGCCCAAGTACCATGATGACAGGCAACACCACTCAGCTTGGTATAGATATTGCCAATTTGCTCAAAAACAATAATGAGGCCAATCGGGCGAGCTTGCTTAAAAGTGCCAGTATTGTCATTGGCTTTGTGATTGGTGCTTTTATGGGGGCTGTGCTGTACGTCTATTTTGACTTTTGGAGTGTAGCGCCGTTTATTTTACCTATACTCTATTTTTCGTATTTGGCTTCACAGCAGAAGTTTAAACAAGCTTAAACGTAGTTGTTCAAATAGCCTGAATTTAAACAAATTCGGGCTTTTATTTTTTGAATAAAGGCAATCAAAGCTGAGCCGAAATTGTTCGTTCACAGCTTTACAGGCATAATGATACATGGGGAAATACACTCGCGAAAGGAATGCGCAATGACAAAGTCTAGCCATTATTTCATGCTCACAATAATGGGACTGCTCAGTGGTTGTCAGGTCATTCATTTAAAAGAAAGTAACCTAAGTAGCGCTTTAAAAAGTAAAAATGAAAGTATTTTGACCGACGGTACCTTAAGTCATCAAACACAAAACTTGCTGTACTTGGTCAAAAAAAATGAAAAAACCTGCCTGCAAAATTTTGATGATTGTTTAAAGCAAGTACAAAGCCTGTCTGAAAATAGCAGCCGTGAAGAGCGTTATGCTGCACTCAGTGAAATTTATTTGGCAAAAGCTTTAGATGTCGGGCGTAGTAGCCAGTGTAATAGCAGTAAAAGTAATGGTTGTGTTGAGCAAGAGCTGGCTTTATATGATAAGAGCTTGCGCTACAGCTATGTCTATTTGTTTGATTCTGAAGAGTCGCCTTTCGACCGAGTGTTTGACCATCGCCAAAATCAGGTACGTATTTTTTATAACGTGGCTTTATCGAAGCTCATGACCACGTATTTTAATCATTTAAATACGCTTCATTTTCCCCCTTTGCTCAAAGCAGACGGGCATGAGTACCATGTCAATTTTGATCATGCCTTAGATGTACAAAACATTGAAGTCGATACCTTTCGCTCCAGCTATAACATGAACTTTTCAGGGTTTAATACTGTTAATCGTAAGGACGGCTTAGGCGCAGAGTTTATTGTTGGGCGTAAGGAGCATGATGTAAATCATGGTTTCATTTTAGACCCCGATGCTTTTTATGCTCACGAGACGAATTCCAATATTCATTTGCCACGTTTCTTTCCCGTGACGGCCATTGCTTACCCAAAACAAAAAGCCACAGCAGAACAGGTGATTGCTGGGGCAGACTTAGAAATTGCCATGTTCGACCCATACCGAAAGGACCGTGTAAAGGTTGAAGGTGTGGATTATCCGCTGACTGCAAACTATTCGGCACCTTATGGGCTTTGGCTGTCAAAATATAATTTAGGTGCGGCGGGTTATTGGTCTTTAGTGAATAAAGAATCGAATTTGATCATGCCGCATTTATATATGCTAGAACCCTTTAACCCCAATAAAAAAATTATTGTGTTTATTCATGGTTTAGCAAGTAGCCCAGAAGCGTGGGTGAGCCTAACTAACGACATTATGGGCGATGCCGAATTAAGGAATAATTATCAAGTTTGGCAGGTGTTTTACTCAACCAATATGCCAATTTTTGAAAGTCGTTTTCAGATTTATTCTTTGCTGAATCAGGCTTTTCAAAACATTGCTAAAGACAGCTATGCTGCACACGATGCTGTGTTAGTCGGGCATAGTATGGGCGGAGTGATTAGCCGTTTATTGGTAAGCGATGCTGATGTTTCGGAGCAAGCCATGCAAAAAATGAATGAAGCCCAATTAAACCGTTTAAAAGAAAATCCCGTAATTCGAGAGCGTTTTCAGTTCAAAAGTTTGCCCTATTTTAAGCGGGTTGTTTTTGTGTCAGCACCGCATCATGGTACTGACTATGCCGACCGCTGGTTTACCCAAATTGCCCGCCGTGTTATCCGTTTACCGGCTGACTTTTTTATTGCAGTTGAAATGAGAGATGAGAAAAATACAAAACTCAGAAAGGGCTTAATTGAAAACGGAGCGAGTAATTTAAGTCGTTCTTCTAACTTTATGCAGCTCACCCAAGCCATTCAGCCATCGTCCAACGTGGTCTATCACTCGATTATGGGTAACATAAATGGCACCACAGATAAGTCCAAAATGAGCGATGGGATTGTGCCGTATCAAAGTTCACATTTGGGTGGTGAGCAGTCAGAACTGATTATTAAAGGTGGGCATTCGATTCAGACCACACCAGAGGCGATTTTAGAATTACGCCGTATTTTAAGATTGCATTTAAAGCACTCACAGTCTTCAAAATAGAAATCGTTTAATTGAAAAAAACCACTGCTGAAATGGGTCAACAGTGGTTGAGGTGATTAATTAAGCTGGTTTTGTTTAAGCGATTTTTTATGCTCAAAGTAGCTGATTGAAAAAATAACCAAGCCGACCAAATACAACACACCAGACAGCAGCAGTAAGTCTAAGCCTGCGGCATAGAGCAACCAAAGCGCATAGATTGAAGCAACACTGGCAATGGCAATATGTGGTGTGCGTTTGTGGCGAATTGATTCTTTAAGATAAAAAGCCGACACCAGAAAATAAGGCAGCAAAATCATTACCGATGAAATCAATAAAAGCTGAGTATAGTTTTTATTGAAAAAATACACGGCAATGAGTGAACCTTGCACCACAATCGTTGTGAGCCAAAGTGATGAAATGGGTACATTGTTCTGATTATTCTTTAAAAATAATTTAGGGAATGCACCATTTTTTGCAGCTAAAAATGGAATTTCGGTCGCAAATAACGTCCAGCTTAAATAAGACGACGAAACAGAAATAATCAACCCGATGGTAATAATGACAGTACCCGGTAGACCGATCAGTTGTTGCAAAATGGTCGCCATCGATGGGTTATGCATGCCCGCAAGCGCTTCACGACTCACCACACCATAAGCCAATACGGTGACCATTACATAAAAACTTAAGGCCAGTAACACACCTAAAATGGTCGCTTTACCAATGTCATTACGGTTCTTTGCGCGTGATGATAAAACCACAGCACCTTCAATACCTGTAAATACCCAAAGGGTAATCAGCATGAGGTCTTTGACTTGCTGCCAAAGCGGAACTTTTAAAGAGAAATCATTTAAGTTGAGTTTGAATAAATCAAACTTAAAGGCAATGAAAGTAAAGAAGATGAAAACCACCATTGGAATGATTTTGGCAATGGTTGCCAATAAATTGACAACAGCAGCTTCTTTAATGCCTCGGCTCACTAACCAATGTACCAGCCATACAAAAATACTTGAACCAATCAGGGAATAAAGCGTATTGCCTTCACCAAAAATAATATGGTCTTTGCTGTCGGTAAACATACCAACGCCTGAAAAGGCAATCACCACATAACCCACAATACCAATGGTGGTACACAACCAATAACCCCACGCCGAGCAAAACCCAATCAGGTCTCCAAAACCTTCTCGCGCATAGTTATAAATACCGCCGTCTAGGTCTGGTCGTTGACGGGTCAAATGCAATAGCGTGAGCGCCAAGAAAATAATGCCGACTCCGGTAATGAGCCATGCAACAAGAAGGGCAGAGCCGTTGGCAACCTGAGCCATATTTTGGGGGAGGCTAAATACACCTGACCCCACCATAGAGCTAAATACCAGCGCTGTAAGAGACAATAAT
>Ga0157359_1001100_pt1 | contig 10773 bp, 17 predicted proteins | sample AttcapACBM3_FD_111482 | JGI IMG/M metagenome (GOLD analysis project Ga0157359, IMG submission 111482) | Fungus gardens microbial communities from leaf cutter ant in Botucatu, State of São Paulo, Brazil - Atta capiguara ACBM3 | ecosystem: Host-associated > Fungi > Mycelium > Unclassified ...
GATAGACTAGAAATAGCCAAGCATAGACTACCAATAGTTAGTATATATAGGTAAATACATTGTACTAAGAACTTTATTAAGTTCTCTTATATTAATCTTAATATAAGATTTCTTTCTTTGATCAACCATAAGACTATTGAATTGTAATATTAGAACTCGATACCTCTTCTTGAGACTGTCCAACACAGGACTCTCTCTTACTTATTCTCTCATCATTCTTGACCAAAGAATAACATTGTTTTTTAGTCAAGAAGATATAGCTAGATCCTAGGTTCAAGAGGTATACTAGCTAAGCAAGCAAAGCTTGGCCATTTGTATGTACCAAAGTCCACTGGTACATTTTAGACATATTACCTTGTGTGGACATGATAGTTTCTTCTCATATCAGCCTTGTACTACAGATCTCCTTGTGATTTGTTTATACAGAGGAACAGCAGTCGTTTTTAAAATACTGCTTAGAGTAAAATAGTTTTCTTAAACCAAAATTGTCTAGCATTGGTAGTTAGTAGAAAAAAGTAGTTGGTAGAACATGTAGGTAGAATAAGAAGAAGGCCTACTATCATATACAGATATTTTGTTGTCATTGGAATACAAAAATGAGAGTGAAGGCAGCACAGCCTTCTCTATCTTACCAGTTTTTACATCTCAACCTCCAACACCTCCACCACCCTCACAATCTCCATCATCTTTACCAATCTCACCCCCACCACCACAGTACACAACTCTCAGTATAAAGCAAGTAGCAAGATTACAGAGGTAGATTGCAACCTTACAAGTACAACTGGCAGCAGTATATGGAATAGGAGCAGTAGTAGCAATGAGTACAGAAGTGGCAAGGCCACAAGTATTTAATGAAACCTCATCAAAGGTCTCAGATTTTGTAACAGTATGTAGATTATATATTAGAATGAAGACGAGGTGAGCAGCAGTAGAAGAGCAAATTCAGTGGGTTCTCTCATATGTACAGGGGGAATTGGCAGATATATGGAAGGAAAACACATTGGAGGATTTAGAAGGGGAACTGTTGGAATATGAGATAGTGGGAGAATTTTTAGCAGATATAAGGAAAGAATTCAGAGGAGGAGATGAAGAATTGGCAAAAGTAACAGAGTTGAAGAGGTTGGAGCAGGGAGAAAAAACAATGGAGGAGTTTGTGTAAGAATTTAGAAGAGCAGCTAGAGAAAGTGAGTATGAGGGTAGACTATTGGTAGAGGAGTTTAAGAGGGGTATCAACACTACTATACACTGAAGGCTCATGGAGTCAGAATGGTAACCAGGCTTAATTGAGCAATGGTATGATAGGGTAATTACATTAGATAGAAACTGGAGAGAGTGTAGGAGAGAGGAGGAGAGACTGAGGGGATGAAGGGATAATAGGGCACCAGCTCCAAGATTGAGCAATGCTAGAGTACAAGGGCAACAATTTCCATAGCTCCAAGTTTGGCCAAGGAGGCAGGAAACACCTCAACAGTAGGTTCCAACAGAACCTGCTCCAATAGAGAGAGTGGAGAAAACAAACACAGTTATGATGCACCCTAATCAAAGGGCAGGGTTTGCTCAACACAACCCATATGCCATGAATGTAGACAGGGCAAACAGGAATTGTTATAGCTATGGAGGATTTGGACATTTGTCCAGAAACTGCAGAAATAGGGGCATAGGGAACAGAATTGAGAAAGGAAGAAAACTGGAATATGGGAATAGAAGAATGATTGAGGAAGGAAATGGACAGAACAATAGTAATTTAAATGGGAACAGAGATCTAATAATTCTTGATTAGACTTCAGCAGTAGTAATAGGTTCACAATGCTTGCAAGGATAACAGATAATACATCTTGCTGCAACCTAGGCAATGGGGACATGTTAAGAGAAGTAACAGTAAGGATCAGATTAGAAAGAATTGATATGCAAGAAGGAGTAACAATGGAGGTATTGTTAAACAGTGAGACTACAGAACTGGTAATGAGTTTGGAGTTTGTAAGGAAACAAGAGTTTAAATAAAGAAAATAGAAAATCCTATATATGTAAGAAATGTGGATGGGACATTCAAAAAGGAGGGGCCAATTTAAAATACTGTGGAGGTCAATATTTATTATCAAGGACATAGAAAGAGGACAGAGATAGATGTAATTGGAAGACAAAAGTAGAACATGATTTTGGGAATGCCATAGCTAGCTCACCACAATCCTGAGATTGACTGGAGAATAGAAAAGGTAAAGATGACCAGATGTCCAGAGGAATGTGGGAAACAGTGGAGACCAAAGCAGGAGAAGTCAGGGTGGCAGAAATAGAAGAAAGAAGAAGCAGAAAAGAAATAAGAAAAAAAGAGAAAAAGAAAGAAAAGAAAAAACAAAAGAAAGAAAGAAATATGGAAGTAAGAAAAGTAGCAGAAGGATGAGAAATTTGGGATGAGGAGAAGGAAGCAGCAATGTTGGAAGAAGAAGCTAGAAAGTTGGTTCCAGAAAGATTCTATAAGTAGATTCATATCTTCAGAAAGAAGACAAGTAAATGGATGCCCACCAGAAAACTTTGGGATTATGTGATAGACATAAAGAAAGGGTTTGTGTCAAGAAAGAGGAAGGTGTATCCATTGTTGAGGAAAGAAAGGGAAGAGGTGTATGAGTTCATATCTAAACAATTGAGGAAAGAGTATATTAGACCCTCAAAATCACCTCAAATGGCACTGGTGTTTTTTATAGGCAAGAAGGATGATAAAAGGCAGATGGTTCAGGACTATAGGTACATTAACAAATGGACTGTAAAAAATAATTATCCTTTATCTCTGATTTCAGACATAATAGAAAATATTGGTACAAAAAAAGTATTTACAAAGATGAACTTGAGATGTGGTTATGATAATGTACAAATAAAGAAGGAAGACAAGTAGAAGACAGTGTTCACAATGCCAGAAGGGTTGTTTGAGCTGATGGTAATGTTCTTTGGACTTACCAATTTACTGGCAATATTCCAGACCATGATGAATGAAATCCTATGGGATCTCATCAATACTGGCAAAGTGGTGAGTTTTATTGATGATGTAATTATTGGAACAGAGATGAAAGAAGGGCATAATGAGTTGGTGGAAGAAGTAGTAAAGAGGTTAGCAGAAAATGATTTATATGTAAGCTAGAGAAGTAGGATTTTTGAGAGTTGTGATAGGACTAGAAGGGATTAAGATAAAAGAAGACAAGATAGAGGATGTTCCAGATTGGCTGACACCAAAGTGTGTCAAGGATATGCAAAAGTTCTTAGGATTGGTGAATTATTACTACTGATTTATCTAAGACTTTGCATCCATAACTAGACCATTGTATGATATGATAAGGAGGGATCAGAAGTGGATATGGACAGATAAGTAGGAGGAAGCATTTAGGGAGTTGAAGAAAAGATTCACAAAAAAACCTGTGTTAACAGTGTCAGACATAGACAAAAAAATGAGGATGGAAGTAGATGCATCAGACTATGCTATGGGAGGGATGTTATCTATGGAATGTGGAGATGGAAAATAGTGACCAGTAGCTTTTCTCTCAGAATCTCTAAATGAGACTGAGAGAAATTCATGATAAGGAAATATTAGTGATAATAAGGAGATTGGAAAACTGGAGGCATTTGCTAGAAGGTACCAAATACAAGTTCAAGGTCTGGACAGACCACAAGAATCTGGAATACTTTATGAAGGTGTAGAAGTTGAATCAAAGACAAGCCCATTAGGCATTATATCTGTCAAGATTTAATTTCACTCTAAAGTATGTTCCAGGAACAAAAATGGGAAAGACAGATAGACTGAGTAAGAGACTGGACTGGAAAGTAGGTGTAGAAAGGGACAATGAGAGCTAAGTATTTATTAAAGAGTGTTGGCTATGTGGTTTACACAAAATAATAATAGAGGGACCTGAAGTAGATATAGTAGAAAAAATAAAAAAGGCTAGGAGTAAGAACAAAGAGATAGTTAGAGTAGTAGAGAAGATGAAGAAAGCAGGAGTAAAAGCATTGAGAGGAGAAGAGTGGCAGATAGAGGAAGACTTAGCATTGAAGAAGGGTAAAGTGTATATACTGAAGGATAAGAAGCTGAGAGCAGAGATAATCCAGTTGTATCATGATATACTGGTAGCAGAACATAGAGGGAAGTGGAAGACAACAGAACTGGTTACCAGGAACTACTGGTGGCCAGAAATGATGAAAGATATTGGAAAAATATGTGGAGAAATGTGATATATGTCAGAGGATGAAAAATAGAACAGAGGTACCAGCAGAAAAGTTAAAGTTGAGTGGGGTTCCAGAGAAGCTGTGGACACATCTGATAGTGGACTTTATCACAAAGTTGCTGTTAGTAGCTGGAAAGAATGCAGTCTTAGTAGTCTGTGATAAGTTGTCCAAGATAACATATATTGTGACAACAACAGAAGAAACATCAGTAAAAGGGTTAGCAAGATTGTTTAGAGACAATGTGTGGAAGTTGCATGGACTGCTAGAGAGTATAGTGTCAGACAGAGAACCATAGTTTGCAGCAGAGATCACAAGAAAGTTGAATAATATGTTGGAGATTGAAACAAAGTTGTCAACAGCTTTCCATCTATAAACAGATAGTCAGATGGAGAGGATGAATCAGAAGTTAGAACAGTACCCGAGATTCTTCATAGATCATAAACAAAAGGATTAGCTAGAATGGTTGGCATTAGCAGAGTTTGTAATCAACAACAAGATACATTTGACAACTAAAGTGTCTCCATTTATGGCAAACTACAGAAGAGAGTTAAAAATATGTGTGGATTTGAGGAGGAAAGGAAAGATAGAAAAGGTGACATAGTTTGTAGAAAGAATGAGAAAAGTACAGGAAGAGGCTGGAACAGTATTAGTGAAAGCACAAGAGGAAATGAAGAGGCAAGTAGATAGAAAAAGAAAGGAAGCAAAGATATGAAAAGTGGGAGACAAAGTGATATTGAGTATGAAAAACTTGGTGTTCAAAGAACGACCAGTGAAAAAACTAATAGATTGATATGTCAGTCTATATATCATTGATGAAGTAGTATCTACTAATGCAGTCAAATTATGACTGCCAATTTTGATGAGAATTCATCCAGTGGTGAATGTCAGTCAGATAGTATGATACAAGGACTAAGTAGAGAGGTAAAAGAAAGAAGAGGTGAAACCAATAGAGATGGAAGAAGTGAAGGAGTGAAAAGTAGAGAGGATATTGAATAAACAAAAAGTGAGAGAAGTAGTGAAGTATTTAGTGCAATAGAAGGGATTTACAGCAGAACATGATAGTTAAAAGAAGGAGGAAGATTTAGAAAATACAAAAGAAGTAGTGGCAGAGTTTGAGAGAAAGGTGAATATAGAAATAAGAAGACATAAGAAGTTAGATATGGCAGAAGAAGAGGACTTTAGGAGAGGAGAGCTACCAGAAAAGTATATGGCAAGAATGAAAGTTTGAAAATAAATACCTAAAAAGTTGGAGAAATTAGAATAGATAAAAGGGGAAAGACAGGCCAAGATGGGAAGATGAAGCAAAAAGTTTCTCCAGGAGTAGGAACCTTGAAGGGGAGATAATGTTAGATATATGAAGCTTGAACTTTAGCTTTTTTATTTAATTTAATTTTTCTTTTTCTTTTTTCTTGGATCTAGGGTTAGGATTAGAGTGATGTCATGGTTATACTGTCACATATCAGTCACATCAGATAACACAGTCACAGTAACAGTCACATGAAACATGATAGAAGATTTGAGAACAATAATGTCATACAATATGTACAACATATGTTAATCTTATAGCTAACATATGGTCTTTAGGGCAGACTAGAAATAGCCAAGCATGTACCATCAATAGTTAGTATATATAGGTAGATACATTATACTAAGAACTCCATTGATTTCTCTTGTATTAATCCTAATACAAGATTTCTTTCTTTGATTAACCCTAAAGTCATTGAATCATAACATTTATAATGTTTTATGTATTATGTGATTATGTGACTATGAATTGTGACAATGTCATATGACATTTTGTGATAGTTATGTGTGATATCATGCTAACTACTAATTCTAAGTCCAAAATGAAAAATAAAATAGAAATAAGAAAGAAAATAAAGATAAAATAAAGTCCACTACCTTTGATTCTGATATTAATAGAGTTTCAAGTACAAAGTCATCTATCTTATATATACTGGACTACTGGTTCATACTATACTAATCTTAGCCTATTCCAAAGAGTATGTATACTATATGCTATTGATATGTGGAATAATATTATTATTCTAGAACCTTTTATATTCTTTTATATAATACATAATTGTGTAAGCATGATTTGTGACAGCATCATATAACCTATGACTGATGATATATAACATCATACTAACTCTTAACCCTAAGTTCAAAATAAAACAAAATAAAAAATAAAAATAAGATAGAAAAGAAAATGAAAAAAGTTAAGTCTACTATCTTCAACTCTAACATCTAAAGCAGGACTTGAAGAGAAAGCCTACTAGCACTTACAAAATTAAGTTCAATTTGAATTATGATTCAGAGGGGAAGACTAGCACTAGCTCTATCTTATCTCTTTATATATTCTCACTACTACTATTATTATTATCTACATCAATTAATTCTCCTTTCACTTACTACAATGTGAGTCAACACAATATAAATCAAGCATTACTATAGATAAGATAGCAGATAGTGTTATAAGACAAAAGTGTGGACAGACTTTGGTAGGGTTAGGGTTAGAACAGATATAGAACAGTAGTAATTATTAGTCTACAACAGATGGAGAGCACGTGACTTGAAAGTCATGTGATAGAGTCTAGAATGGTCTGGAAGGACTTATGGTCTAGAAGGATCAAGAGGAGTCTAGATCAGAGTTAGGGTTAGGAGTGACGTCAAGGGACATGGGTTCCTCATGGTGTACATATGGTATGCACATGTACAGTGGAGATTAAAGGTATGATGTCAGGGCACATGTAGGAAGCATGGTGGCCTTAAGGAAAATATATGTGGATGAGTAATAGGACATGAGGTAGTGGCATGGGCTTAAGGGCCAGATAAATATTATTGTAGCATGGACCAGGAGCCATGTATATATATAGTGGATAATATAGTGAGGGCTCCTTATTGAGTTCTCTTGTAATCTCTACTACTAGATAGCCATCTGAGAGCTTTGCTGAAGTAAGAAAACTATGAGTGCCATTTCAGCGAGTGGTTGCTACAACAGATAGAGTAAACAATAGTATTACAAACATTGTTGGCAGAAAAAAGAGAAGTAGGAGAAAAAGAAGTTAAGGCAGTAGCTCCCAGATCTAATACTAGGTCAAATATAGAAGTGGCCAAGCTACCAGCATTCAATGGAGACACTAACAAGGTTTTGGGTTTCCTTATGGCATGTAAGTCATATATTATGATGAGGATAAGAGATACTTTAGTAAAGAAACAAATTCAGTAGGTCTTATTATATATACAAGAAATATTAGTAGATATATAGAAGAAAAATGTGATGGATAATTTGGAATCAGAAGATTTGGAGTTTCTATTAGTAAGAGACTTTTTTGTTGAGTTGAAAAAAGAAAGTAAAAACTTTCACAACTCCAGAAGGGTTATTTAAACCCATAGTAAAGTTCTTTAGACTTACTAACTCTCTATTAATGTTCCAAATAATAATGAACAAGATTTTATGAGACTTATCAATACTAGGGAAATGGTGAGCTTTATTAATGACATTATAGTGGAAAAAGAAGAAGAAGAAGGATAGAACAAAGTAGTAGAGATAATAAAGAGATTGGTGGAAAATGACTTGTATGTAAAACTGGAAAAATATAAGTTGAAGATCAAGAAAGTAAGATTCTTGGGAGTAGTGATGAGACTGGAGGAAATCAAAATAGTAAAAGTAAAAGTAAAAGTAAAAGTAAAAGGAGCATTGGATTAACTGATCTCTAAAAGGATCAAGAATATACAGAAGTTTTTGAGACTAGCCAATTATTACCAGTAGTTTATTAAAAATTTCATATCTATAGCCAGACTATTATATAACTTAGTGAAGAAGGATCAGAAGTGGGACTGGACAGAAAAACAGAAGAAAGCATTTAGAGAGTTGAAAAAGAGATTTATAAAAGAACCAGTATTAGTAGTACCAGACTTAGACAAAAAATAAGAATAGAAGTTAATATATCAAATTATATAATGGGATGGATATTATCTATGGAATATGAAGATGGGCAATGAAAACTAATAGCTTATTTGTCAAAATCTTTCAATGAGATAGAAAGGAATTACAAAATCTATAACAAATAAATGCTAGTTATGATTAGAGAATTAGATATTCGAAGGCATTTGTTAGAGAGCACAAAATTTAAGTTTGAGGTCTGGACTAACTACAAGAATTTAGAATATTTCATAAAAGCTGTTAAAAGCAATTTATACTTGCTAGTATTATCCACAAGTAGTACAAAAGACAGGTTGGATCAGAAGATGAGACTAGAAGATAGATCAGAAATGATACTTTATGGATAAGATGATCTTGGCTTCAATAGAAGATTGTTGTGCTTAACCTAACTTATTATATGGTTATATTTTAGAAGAGAGGGTTTGGATGTACTTAGAGTGAGTATGGTACAATCTAAGTTGATTATTAGAACTATACATGATGGCCAACATTCTTAAATATGAAAGTATTAATCTAATAATATTCTACTGCTATGTATACTCTAGGTTATCAGGCACTGCAGAAGTTGTTATTTGGAACTCCATTGTTATGGTGTACTTGAACACTAATATTTTTCTTTCTCTTTTCCCTGATTTAATATTTCTTTTCTTTTGATTTTATTTTTGATTTTATTTTTTTGATGATGAAGAGGCATGTGACTGAGGTCATAGGCCTAGACTTGGCTAGAGTGGGCTAGAGGGGACAAGAAGGATGATATTAGAGCACATGTATATAGTATAGTGTCCTTATGGAAGATATGAGGGTAAAGCATAGATAATACATGGACTTTAGGGTAGGGTTAATTATTAATAGCATGGACCATCTGTAATTTATATAAATAGGGTAGCAATTTAGCAAAGACTCCTTGTTGAGTTCTCTTGTAATTCCCATAATAATATCTGTCTTTGAGATTTATTGTTTGTGTTTCTATTAGTCTTTGTGACTAGTGGTTGCCACAGCATCCATGAGATTGATGAGAAATGCAGGGTTTAGTCCTAAAATTGATGGGTGCTGGAAGAAGGTAGAAAGAGTGCAGATGTCAGATGGTATATAACAAAAGTACAGAAACTGAATTGTAAACAAGCAAAATAAGCTCTTTATTTGTTAAAATTCAATTTCACTTTAAAGTATATCAGGAGCAAAGATAGAAAAAGTAGATAGACTGAGTAGGAGACTAGACTGGAAAGTAGGAGTAGAAAACAACAATGAAAATCAAAAATTAATAAAGAAGAATGGATTCTTAGTTTATCAGAAGTAGTAATAGAAGAACTAGAAGTAGATATAATGGAAAAATAAAAATAGCTAGAGAAAAGTACAAGGAAGTAGTTAGAGTAGTAAAGAAGATAAAAAAAGCAGAAGTAAAAGTATTGAGAGAAAGAGGATGAATAGCAGATAGAGAAAGAACTAATGTTGAAGAAAGGGAAAGTTTATGTGCTAAAAGATGAGAAGTTAAAAGTGAAAATTATCCAGTTACATCATGATGTGCCAGTAGTTAGACATGGAGAAATATAGAACATGACAGAGTCAGTAACAAGAAACTATTGGTGGCTAAGAGTAATGAAGGATGTGAGGAGATATGTAAATGGATGTAATATGTGCCAGAGAATAAAGAACTATATGGAAGCACCAGTGGGAAAAATAATGGCAAATGAGATATTAGAGAAACTATAGGCATACCTAATGGTTGACTTTATTACAAAGTTGCCATTAGTAGCAAGAAAAGATATAATCTTAGTAGTATACAATATGTTGTCCAAGATAATATATTTTGTGGTAATAATAAAAGGAACATTAGTAGAAGGATTAGTGAGATTGTTTAGGGATAATATTTGCATAGGTTTCCAGAGAGCATAATTTTGGATAGAGGACCACAGTTAACTAAGGAGCTCAATAAAATGTTGAGAATTGAAATAAAGATGTTAATATTATTTCACCTGCAAACTAATAGACAAACCAAATGTATGAATCAAGAGTTGGAATAGTACTTGTGATTTTTTGTAGATCATAGACAAAAAGATTGGCCAGAATAGTTAGTAATGGTGGAATTTGTGGTAAAAATATATATATATATTCAGTAACTAAGATATCTTTGTTTATGGCAAATTATAAAAGAAAACTAAGAATGAGAGTAGAAATTAGAAAGAGAGAAAAATTAGAAAAGATGACAGAGTTTGCAGAAAGAATGAAGAAGATTTAGGAAGAAGTAGAAGTGACATTGAGAAAAGCATAGAAGGAGATAAAACAACAAGTAGACAAGGGGAGAAAAGAAGCTGAGAAGTGGAAAAAAGAGAATAAAGTAGTGCTGAGTACAAAATATTTGATGTTCAAACAGAGGCCAGTGAAAAAACTAGTGAACTAATATGTTAGTTTATATTATTAAAGAAGTAATATCTACTAATATGGTCAAACTAAGACTGCTAACTTTGATGAGAATTCACCTAGTTGTAAATGTCAGTTAAGTAGTAAGATATAGGGAACAAGTGAAAGAACAAAAGGTGGAAGAAGTGAAATTAGTAGAAGTAGATGGAGTTGAAGAGTGGAAAGTAGACAAAATATTAAATAAAAGAAAAATAAGAGGAGTA
>Ga0157359_1001101_pt1 | contig 10767 bp, 10 predicted proteins | sample AttcapACBM3_FD_111482 | JGI IMG/M metagenome (GOLD analysis project Ga0157359, IMG submission 111482) | Fungus gardens microbial communities from leaf cutter ant in Botucatu, State of São Paulo, Brazil - Atta capiguara ACBM3 | ecosystem: Host-associated > Fungi > Mycelium > Unclassified ...
TTCTAGACTGCTCTAGGCCCTATGATGTGATATCATGTGACTTTCTAGTCATATGCCCTTTCTCTCTTGCCATAGACTAATAATAATACTACTATTTATATATATCTTACTGAAGTCTGTCCACACTTTCTCATCTTATAACACTTCTACCTGCTATTCATCTCCTTGTAATTCTTTTACTCCTGCCTTCTTTATCTCTTCTACTACTCTAACTACTTCCTCATCCTTACTCTTAGCTTTTTTTTTCTACTATATCTACTTTGGGTCTTTCTATTACTACTTCTGTTAGACTACAAATCCATTGTTTCTTAATTAAAGTCTGATTATCATTGTCATTTTCTATTCCTACTTTCCAGTCCAGTCATCTACTTAGTCCATCTGTCTTCCCTATTTTTATACCTGAGACATGTTTTAATGTAAAGTCAAATTTTAACAGATGTAATGCTTATTGGGCTTGTTTACAATTCAACTTTTGCGTCTTCATGAAGTATTCCAAATTTTTATGGTCCATCCTAACCTCAAACTTGAAACATGTACCCTCTAACAGATGTCTCTAATTCTTTAATCCTCTTATAATTGCTAACATCTCCTTATCATAAATCTTGTAGTTTCTCTCAGTTTCATTCAAAGATTTTGAGAGAAATGCTACCAGTCTCTATTTTCCATCCTCACATTCTATATATAATACCCAACCTGTTGCATAGTCCAATGCATCTACTTCTATCCTCATTTTTTAATCTAGATCCAGTGCTACTAACACTGGTTTGTTGTAGCAACCACTCGCCAGAATGGCACTCATAGTTTGCTTACTTCAGCAAAGCTCTCAGATAGCTATCTAGTAGTGGGGATTACAAGAGAACTCGACAAGGAGCCCTTGCTGTATTAATTCTCTATATATATTACAAGCTTCTGGTCCATGCTACAACAATATTAACCTGCCCTTATGTCTATGCATCGTCCTCATGTCCTATTACTCATCCACATGTGTTTTTCTTAAGGCCACTATACTTCCTACATATGCCCTAACATCATACCTTTAATCTCCACTGTATATATGTACACCATGTGTACACTATGAGGAACCCATGTCCCTTGATGTCACTCCTAACCCTAACTCTGATCTACACTCCTCTTGATCTTTCTAAACTCTAAGTCCTTCCAGACCGCTCTAGACTTCTATTACATGACTTCCAAGTCACGTGCTTTTCCTCCATTGTAGATTAATAAAATACTATCTTATCTATGTCTGGCTAACCCTAACCCTAGCCAAAGTCTGTCCACACTTTCATCTTATAACATGGTTCCTTTGTGAACTTCTTCTTTAGCTCTCTAAATGCTTCTTCCTGTCTTTCTGTCCATTTCCACTTCTGATCCTTCCTTACTATATCATGCAAGGATCTGACTATGAATACAAAGCCCTATATGAATTGACAATAGTAGTCCACCAATCCTAGGAACTTCTGGACATCCTTGACACACTTTGGTACCAACCAATCCAATATACCCTTTACCTTCTCTTTCTCTGTCTTTATTCCCTCTAGTCTGATTACTACTCCCAAAAACCCTACTTCTCTTACCTTCCACTTATACTTCTCCAGTTTTATATACAAGTTGTTTTTCTCTAATCTTTTTATAATCTCTGCTACCAACTTGTCATATCCTTCCTCATCATCTGTCCCTACTATCACATCATCAATTAATGCTACCACTTTTTCTATATTAATCAAATCTCTAAGTAACTCATTTATCATTGCTTGAAAAGTTGCTGGTGAATTTGTCTATCTAAAGAACATGACTGTGGGTTTGAATGATCCCTCGGATGTTGTAAATGCCACCTTCTACTCATCTCTCTTTTTAATCCTCATATTATTATAGCTCTATCTCAAGTCCATCTTTGTAAATATCTTTTTCATACCTATATTTTCTACTATGTTCAAAATTAAGGATAAAGGGTAATTGTTTTTTATTGTCCACTCGTTTAAATATCTATAGTCTTACACTATTCATTTCTTCCTATCCTTCTTTCCTACAAAGAACACTAGTGCCATTTGAGGTGACTTTGAGAGTCTAATATACTCTTTCCTCAGTTGTTCATTGATGAACTCATGCACCTCTTCTCTCTCTTCCCTTGACAATAGATATATCTTCCCCTTCCTTGGCACAAACCTTTCTTTTATATCTATTACATGATCTCAAATTTTCCATGTAGACATCCTCTCTAACTGTTTCTTGCCAAAGACCTTGATTTACCTATGGAATTTTTCCAGAACCAGCTTCTTTATCTCTGCCTCCAACTTTACCACTTCTTCTTCTTCCTCCCAAATCTCCTATTTCTCATCCACCTTCTTTACCTCTATTATCTTTTCTTTTCTCTGTTTTTTTTTTGTTTTTTCTCTTCCTTTTTCTCTTGTTTCTTTTCTGCTTTCTCTTTTACTTCTTTCTCTTTTTGTTTTTGCTACTTCAGTTTTCTCTGCTTTAGTTTCCACTGTCTTTCACACTCCTCTGGACATCTCATCATTTTTACTTCTCCTGTTTTCCAGTCAATCTCAGGATTGTGGTGAGCTAGCCATAGCATTCCCAAAATTATTTTCCACTTCTGTCCTCCAATCACATCTATCTCTATCCTCTCCCTATGCCCTTGGTAGTAGATATTTACCTCTACTGTATGTTCTATTGGACCTTCCTTATTAAAAGAACCATCCATATTTCTTATATATATGAGCTTCTCCATCTTTTTCAACTTAAACCCCTGCTTTCTCACAAATTCTGAACTCATTACCAGTCCTGTTGCACTGTTATCCAACAATGCCTTTACTATGATCTCTTTATGTGTATTAATCCTTTCAAGTCCTATTCTCAGGTGGTCCCCTTTGTCTAATTGCAGCAAGACATATTATCCATTACTCTACTAAGCATTGCAAATCTATTATTACTATTGAGATCTAGTTGGAACTTTCTAGACCTCCATTCCCATTTAAATTATTGTTGTCCCATTCCACTTCCATTCTCCTATTACTACTTATTCTCCAATTCCTATAGTGCTTTGCTATATGTCCAAAACCCCCACATATGTAACAATTTCTGTTCTCTCTCCTGTCCACATCCATAGCATATGGGTTCCTTTGAGAAAACCCTGCCCTCTGTTAAGAGGTTGCCATTGCCACGTTTATTCCCTCTACTCCCTCCATTGAAGTAGGCCCTGTTGGAATCTGCTGTTGAGGTGTCTCCTGTCTCCTTGTTCAAACTTGAGGCCATAAGAGTATTTGCCTATGTGTCTCCTGATTGTTCAACCTTGGGGCTGGTACCCCATTATTCTCCTTCTTTTCTCTTAGTCTCTCTTCCTTTCTCTTATTCTCCCTTCAATTCTTATTTAAGACAATTGTTCTCCTGAACTATTGTTCAATAGAGCTGGGTTAGTTCTCAGCTTCCATCAACTTCCTCCTTATTACTCTGTTCATGCCCCGTTTGAATTCTTTGATCAGTGGGCATCTCTCATATCTGCTTTCTCTTGCTACCTTCTTAAAGTCTTGCATGAATTCTTCCATTGTTCTTCCTCCTTGTTCCATTCTCTTTAATTCTGCTATCTTCAACAATTTTTCATCCTCTTCTCCAAACTCCTTCTTTATCTCTGCTAAAAATTCTCCTGCTGACTCATATTCTATTTCTTCTGCCTCTAAATCTTCCAATATATTCTCTTTTCAAATATCTATAGACCCTCTCTACATATATAACAAGATTTATTGGATCTGTTCCTCTACCACTGTCTCCTTCATCTTCATTTTTATATATAGCCTGCATGCTGTCACAAAATCTGAGATCTTCGATGAGGTCCCATCAAATACTTGTGGCTTTGCTACTTCTATATTGTTATATTGACTACTGCTGCTGCTCCTACTCCCCTTTCTCCTACTTGTGTTGTTAACACTGTAATCTGCTTCTGAAGTTGTCTTATAATGGCTAGGTAGTCAGTGTCAAGATCGTTGAAAGTAGATTTTATTTTCTAGTTTTTAATTTAATTTTTCTATTTTCTATTTTTAGAACAACTGGGATTAGGGTTAGAAGTGATCGGTCACAACATTGATCACAAGACTTGGGAGAATGGAGTAGAAGGTTCTAGAACAAATGACATCATACAACATGGATAACACATGTTAACCTCATGTTCTACACATGGTTGTTTAGGGTAGGGTGCACAGTAGTAAGCACAGACCATGGTTAGTAGTATATAAGGTAGATTAGTTTGTAAAAGAATCTTTATTGAGTTCTCTTGTGTTTCTCTAATACAAGAGTTTTTCTTATATCCAATTCAAAGGATTAAGTTCATAACAGTCAGATTGACTGATTTTGTATGGTGGTGGTGGAGATGGTAATAATGATGGGATGAGAGATGGTGGAATAGGTTGTGATAATTGAGCCAAGAGAACTGACCCTGTATTAGATTTAGTCTCTAACTTGTACTCCAAACTCAACACTTTCCTCTATATATGCTAGTAGGCCCTCTTTTTGTCCTACCTCACACTTCCTACTGACTACTTATTTGACTGACTACTGCCCTAATCAAATTCTATACTATCTTGTCTTAAGAAAGACATTCTACTCTAGACAGGATCTGATAGACACCTATTGTTCCTCTGTGTGTACAGACTACAAGGGAGCACTGCAGCATGAGGCTTTTATATGAAAAGCTATCTACCATGTCCACACAAGGTAATACATCTACCTGTACCAGTAGGCTTTGGTACAACTAAACAACTAGGATCTCCCCTCCTAGTTAGTATATCTCTTAAGCCTAGGGCCTGGCTATTCTTCTTGACAAAAGAGCAGTGTTACTCCCTGTTGAGAATGATATGAGAGTAAAGTATTGGAAAGGCTCTGTGTTGAGTGGTCCTAGGAAAAGAGTATTGAGTTCTAATGTTACAACTTAAAGACCTTAGAGCTAGTCGATAAGAAGAACCTTGTATTGGGTTAACATAAAAGAACTCAATAGAGAACTCTGTACAAGATTGTCTACCTTATATACTAATATCTAATGGTTTATGTGAGCTACTTTTAGCCTACCCTAAATGACCATGTATATGCCATAAGGTCAATGCATGTTATATATATTATATGATGTCATCCTTCCAGAACCTTTTATATTTTTCCATGTGTCTTATGACTTATGACCATATCATCTAATGTGACCTACTGTGTAACAGCATGATCTTATCACTTGAACCCTAACCCTAAGTTCTAAAAATAGAAAAATGAAAAATAAATTGAAAAGAAAATGAAAAGAAAAAAGGAAAATGAAAATAGATAGAGTCCACTGCTTTCAACTTTGATAAAAAGGTGTTTTGGACTGGCCAACTCCAAAATGAGTCAAAGATATATAGAAATTCTTAGAATTGGTGAACTACTATTATTGATTCATCAAGGACTTTGTAGTGATAGCTAGACCATTATATGATATAGTAAAGAAGAATTAGAACTAGGAATAGACAGAAAGATAGGAGAAGGTGTTTAAGAAACTGAAAAAGAGGTTTACAAAAGAACCAGTGTTAGCAGCATCTATAGAGTGTGAGGATGAAAAATAGAGACTAGTAGATTTTCTCTCAAAATCTCTAAATTGTTGTGACAACCACTTATTACAATGACAAATGATAATACAAACAAGTAAATCTCTTATTAGGATATAGAGTGGGAAGTTCACAAGAGAACTCAACAAGGAGTCTCTGCTAAATTAGAGTCTTATATATACAAAGTACATATGGTCCGTGCTACTAATAATTATGCTTGCTCTTATGTCTATACTACAATCTCATGTCCACCTTATTCCCTACTCAAGGCTACCATGTTGTATACATGTGCCCTGATGTCATCTTCTAGATCCTTCCTCCACGTTCTAAGCCTATGATGTCACATCATGTGACATGTCATGTGACTGTGGTGTCATGTGCATTTTCATCATTCAAAAGAAAAAGAAAACAAAATCAATATAAAAATAAAAGAAAATAAAAAAAAATTGTTAGTGTCCAAAGTGTCTCATAACATAAATGAGACAGAGAAAAACTATGAAACTCATAACAAAGAGATGTTAGCAGTTATAAGAGGATTGGAAAACTAGAGACATTTATTAAAGGGTATAAGATTTAAGTTTGAGGTTTGAACAGACTATAAGGGAATATTTTATAAAAGTACAAAAATTGAATAGAAGACAACCAAGATGGGCTTGATATTTGTCAAGATTTGATTTCACCTTAAAAAATGTTCTAGAAACAAAAATAGAGAAGACAAATAGACTAAGTAGAAGACTAGATTGGAAAGTAGGAGTGGAAAAGAACAATAACAATCAAATATTTATTAAGGGCCATTGGCTTTGTAATTTATCAGAATTAGTAATAAAAGGATCAGAGGTAGATATATTAGAAAAAATCAAAATAGCTAAGAGTAAAGATAAAAAAGTAGTTAGAATAAAATGTAATGTTAAGCTTAGCTTTGACATCTGGCTGGTACTATATATATACTTCATACTGTACTTCTGACAAATAAAAGAGATGAAGAAAATAGAAGTAAAAGTATTGAGGGAAGAGAAGTGGCAGATAGAAGGAAATTCAGTATTGAAGAAAAGAAAAGTATATGTGCTAAAGGATAAAGCATTGAGAGTAGAGATAATCCAGTTGCACCATAATATACTGGTAGAAGAATATGAAGGATAACAGAGTTGGTGACAAGAAACTATTGATGGCTAGGAGTAACAAGAAATGTGGGAAAATATATAGAAGGATGTAATATATGTTAGAAAATGAAAAATAAGATGGAGGTACTAGGAGAGAAGTTGAAGTTGAGTGAAGTGCCAAAGAAACTGTAGATATATCTGATAGTGGACTTTATTACAAAGTTATCATTAGTAGCTGGAAAAGATACAATGATAGTAATCTGTAACTGTTATAAGACAAGAAATTATGAACAGACTTCAGTAAGATATATATAGATAGTGGTATTATTATTATTAGTCTACAATGAGAAAGAGAAGGCATGTGACTAGAAAGTCACATGATATTACATCATAGGGCCTAGAGCAGTCTGAAAGGATCTATGGTCTAGAAGGATCAAGAAGAGTCTAAAAGATGATGTCAGAGCACATGTATATAGCATACTGGTCTTAAGGTAGATGAGTAATGAATATGAGGATGGAGCATTGCTACCATATGGTGTACACATGGTGCACTCATAGATGACACATGGGCTTTAGGGTATGATGTACAGTAAATGCATAGTCATAGCACGGACTATGAGGACTTAGTATAAATAATTGGTAGAATACTGTTGTAGTTCTTTGTTGAGTTCTCTTGTGAGTTACACAGCTCATGTTCCCCACTACATATCCTCCTGTGAGATTTATTACTTGTGCTGCTATTAGACACTGGTCTAGTGGTTGCCACAACAATGACAGGTCCAAAATAACACATTTTGTAGCAATAATAAAAAAGATATTGGCAAAGAGACTAGTAGGGTTGTTTAGGGATAACATATAAAAGTTGTATAGGTTGTTAGAGAGTATTGTGTCAGATAGAGGACCACTGTTACAATTCAAAGACCTTAAAGTGGATCAATGAAGAGAAATCTTGTATTAGAGTAAAACACAAGAGAACTCAATAGAGAACTCTATACAGGATTGTCTACCTTATATACTAAAACTCTATGGTCCATGCTAACTACTTCTAGCCTATCCTAAACAGCCATATGTTTGCTTTAAGGTCAACATGTGTTAAACATGCTATATAACATTATTCTTCTAGAACTTTCTATACTCTTCTATGTGACATGTGATTGTGTGACTGTGACTGTGACCTTGTCAGGTAACTGGGATGACAGTGTGACTGTGACATTACATTAACCCTAATCCTAAGTCCCCAAAAATAAAAATAAAATAAAAGGAAATAATAAATGAGAAAATAAAATAAAATAGTTAAAGTCCACTATCTTGAACTCTGACAACCACAGTTTGTAGCAGAGATGACAAAGAAGTTGAATAATATATTAGGAGTTGAGATAAAGCTGTCAACATTCTTCTATCTCTAAACAAATGAATAAATAGAATATATGAATCAGAAGTTGGAACAATACCTTTGATTCTTTGTAGACTATAGGCAAATGAACTGGCCAGAATGGTTAGCATTAGCAGAGTTTGTGATTAATAACAAGGCACATTCAACAACTAAAGTGTCTCTATTTGTAGCAGACTATGGAAGAGAGTTGAGAATAGAAATAGATATCAGAAGAAAAAGAAAGATGAAAAAAGCAACAAAGTTTGTGGAAAGGATGAAGATACAAGAAGAAGCAGGAGAGTATTAAAGAAAGTATAAAATAAAATAAAGCAATAAACAGATAGGGGAAGAAAAGAGGCAGAGGTATAGCAAGTGGGGAATAAAGTAATGTTGAGTACAAAATATTTATTATTCAAGGAGAGGCTAGCAAAGAAATTAGTGGACCAATATGTTGGTCTATATATCATTGATCAAGTAATTTCTACTAACACAGTCAAACTATGAATGCTAACTTCAATGAGAATTTATCTGGTTGTAAATGTTAGTTGAGTAGTACAATATAAGGGACAAGTAGAAGAACAAAAAGTAAAAGAGGTAAAACTAGTAAAAGTAGAAGAAGTTAAGAAGTGGAAAGTTGAGAAAATATTAAATAAAAGAAAAGTAAGAGAAGTAGTGAAGTATCGTGAAGTATCTGGTATGATGTTGTAGCAATCACTTGCTGGAATGGCACTTATAGTATGCTGACTTCAGCAAAGCTCTCAGTTGGCTATCTAGTAGTGGAGATTACAAGAGAACTTGACAAGGAGCCCTTGCTGCATTGCTCCTCTATTTATATAAATTACATGTGGTCCATGCTACAACAATATTTACTAGCCCTTATGTCCATGCTTCTACCTCATATCCTATTACTCATTCACCATGTGTTTATCTTAAGGCCACCATGCCATATACATGTGCCCTGATGTCATACTCTTTAATCTCCACTGTACATGTGCACACTATGTATACACCATGAGGAACTCATGTCCTTTGACATTACTCCTAACCCTAACTCCTATCTAGACTCCTCTCGATCCTTCTAGACCCTAAGTCCTTCCAAACCACTTTAGACTTCTATCACATGACTTCCTAGTCACATGCTCTTCCTCTGTTGTAGACTAATAATAATACTATCTATCTATGTCTGGCTAACCCTAACCCTAGCCAAAGTCTGTCCACATACTCATCTTATAACATATGATGGAAGAGGTTTACAGTAGAGTATGATAGTTGGAAAAGAGAAGATTTAGAGAATACAAAAAAAGTAGTAACAGAGTTTAAGGAAAGAGTAAATACAGAAGTAAGAAGACAGGAAAAATTAGATATAGCAGAAAAAAGAGACTGTAGGAGAGAGAAATTACTAGAGAAATATATAGCAAAGATATTGTACAGTTGAGATGATGGAAAATTTGAAAACAAATACTTGAGAAAGTTGAAAAGAAATTGAGAAAAGTGAAAGAGAAAAGATAAAACAATATGGGAAGAGAGAGCAAGTTTCTCTAGAGTAGAAACCTTGAAGGAAGAATAATATCTGAGTTGCAAAAAGTAGACTTTATTTTATTTTATTTTATTTCCCATTTTCATCTTTTTTTTGATTCATATTTGAACTTATGATTAGGGTTTAGTGTAATGTTACAAGTTGTCACATTACAATGCTGTCATAGTCACATTGTTATATAAAAAATGGTAGAAGAATTTAGAAGGAATAATGTTATATAATGTGTTATACACATGTTGTGTTATGACTCAAAGACCTTAGAGTTGGTCAATGAATAGAACCTTGTATTGGGTTAATACAAGAGAACTCAATAGAAAATTTTGTACAAGATAGTCTACCTTATATACTAAATCTACATGGTCCATGCTAGCTACTTCTAACCTACCCTAAACAGCCATGTATTAGCCTTAAAATCAACATATGTTGCATATGTTGTATGATATTATCCTTCTAGAACCTTCTACCTCCTTCCATACATTATGTGACTTATGACCATATCCCCTGATATAACCAATGTGTGACAGCATGATCTTGTCACTCTAACCCTAACCCTAGTTCTAAAAATAGAAAATAGAAAAGAAAATTAAAAGGAAAATGAAAATAGAAAAGAAAAGAAAAATAAATGAAGTTTACCACTTTCATTTTTGACATGTTGATCTTAAGGAAAACACATAGTTATTTAGAGTAGGTTAAAATAGTAGAGCACAGACCTTAGTATGTAAGATAGACAATTATGTACAGAGTTTTTTATTAAGTTCTTTTGTATTAACCTAATACAAGATTCATATTCTTGACCTACTCTAAGGCCTTGAGTTTGTAATATCTCCAGTATGAACCATGTCTGACACATCTATGCTTTAAATTATGAAGACATCTCCTAGTTCTGATATATTAGTAATCTTAACATCTAGAACTCCTAGAGAACAAGATTCTTATCAATTGCTCATTTAACTTTGGATGACATACTACTACAGCCCAAAGGACTGCTATGCATTCTAAAGTTACTCAGTATTATAATTTCTGGTGTTGGAAACATTCAACACATATCTGTCATACTCAAGGTACTAAATGTTAGAAGTGTAGTAGTCTATACAAAGTAGAAAACTACAGACTCTTGGCTTGGTATTGTAAGATTAATCCAAAGTCTAATTCTCTTAAAGAGGCTACTACAGCTAGTATATCTTGTCCTCATACTTTCAA
>Ga0157359_1001102_pt1 | contig 10759 bp, 11 predicted proteins | sample AttcapACBM3_FD_111482 | JGI IMG/M metagenome (GOLD analysis project Ga0157359, IMG submission 111482) | Fungus gardens microbial communities from leaf cutter ant in Botucatu, State of São Paulo, Brazil - Atta capiguara ACBM3 | ecosystem: Host-associated > Fungi > Mycelium > Unclassified ...
AGTTAATTGTGTGATTGTAACAATTGAGTTCTAATATTAAGACTTAAGCTTAAGAGTTAGAGCAAAAGAATTATTCTTATATTAGTTTAACACAAGAGAACTTGATGGAGTTCCAAGTACAAAATGTCTACCTTATACATACTGAGCTAATGGTTTATACTACACTAAACTTAGTCTATTCTAAAGAGCATATATACTATATACTATTGACATATAATATAACATTATTGTTTCAGAACCTTTTACATTTTTCTGTGACAGATATGTCACAGTGTCACATAATACTAATCCCTAACTCTGAGTCTAAAAGTGAGAAAATAAAATAGAAATAAAAATAAAAATGAGAAAAGAAATAAAAATAATTAAAGTCTACTATCTTTAACTCTGACATAGATTAGTCTACAAAGATCTTTTTTATCCTTGCAGTTATAACTTATGTATATTCCAAGAAACTCTTTGGTTTCTCCAAGATCAAGACATTCTTATTTTATTATAAGTTTTTACTTTAACCTTCAGAGAAACAGGAAATCTTTTGAACCCATGAAGCAAATATTATTGATATAGACAATTGCTATAACAAGCTCTCTAGTCTCTATATTAATGAAGTAATACACACTAGCATCAGATTTGCATTACTTAAATTCTAGAGTTGACATTGACTTAGTTATAGTTCACTACTAAGATAAGCCAGCTTTCTTAAGGCCATACCATGCTTTATGGGGTCACTAGACTTTCTTTTCTTTACCAGATAGCCTAAAACCTTCAGACTGCTCTATATATATTTTCTTATTCAGATCACTATATAGATAGGCAGTTTTTACATTAACACTATAGATATTCCAATCTTTAAGGGCAGCAACAGCTATAAATAGGTGTGCTTTCTCATAGCAGACAAATAGAGAGAATAAGTCATCAAAGTTAATTTCTTCAATCTGAAAAAATCTTTTTGTAACAAGTTGAGATTTATAACAACTATTAGACTTAATGTTGAATATCCAGCAATTCTTGATCACTTTTCTTTTCTTAGAGAGGTCTTCAACTTTATAGACATTTCTGTCTTTAAGCAATTTCAGCTCTTCAAGATAAAACTCAAGCTACCTCTTTTGAATATCAGTGAGCAATCTAGTGATATCTCCAAGATTTTTGGAAATTGGGCAAGACTCTGTTACATATTGTGCCAAGAAAAAGTGAATTTGCTCTACTCTCCCTTCTCTTGCAGGATATACCAAGTAGCTAGTGATAGCTAGCTCAGCTGATTTATCTGTAAAAGATAGGATGTCTATTTTACTCTTATTATTAATAATGATTAGGCATTTACCCTTCCACTGGATATTATATGGGGTCCTATTTATCTCAATGATATTATTGAATGAGTTATGTAGGTAATCAACTCTATTTATCCTTACTGTTAAGGTTGTAAACATTGAACTATATTTTATTTTCTCTTTTCTATTTTATTTTTATTTAGGGTTCAACATGACACCATGGTCATAACTGTCACAAGCCTGTCACATTACACAGTCACAGTCACATAATCACATGGTTACAATGAAAAAAGATAGAAGATTCTAGAAAGAATGATGTTATACAACATATATAACACATGTTGATATTAAGGAAGATATATGGTCATTTAGGATAGGCTAATCACAGTAGTAGCACAGACCATCAGTCTAGGTATATAAGGTAGACAATCTTGTACAGAGTTCTCTATTAAGTTCTCTTGTGTAAACCCTATATAAGATTTCTCTTATTGACCAGCTCTAAGATCTTTGAGTTATAATACTTACTATCCTAGGTAGCAGATTACCAGAAAATTATTGTTTATTTTAATGAATCCTTCATGATTTCTAACAAGTATTTTCATACCTATCATAAGCTATGTTAAGGTTAGAAAATCTCTTTCTTGGCTACTATAAGGATTTCACAGAATATTGGTAGAATATCCTCATTCTTTACAAATATTTCCTTTCTTAAAGAGTATCTAAGTTTGATGCTTAGATCTTCTCAATTCAGAACCTTTTTGTGGTGTCTGCAAAGCAGGTTGCAAAAATTGTTTAGAGTTAAGTGGTTGTATCTTAACATCAGAGTCAACATTATCATTCTCTTTAATCTCTACTATGAGCTTTTAAGACTCTGGAGTAGGTAAGAAAGATAAAGACTTATAAGAAAGAGAAGGTAAAGAGGAATAAGTAGGAGAACTATTTTGATTAGGAGGAATAGGTGTATGTGGAATGGATACTGGAGAAAGTTCATCTTTTCCAGAAGAATCAGATACTAACAACTCTGTCTCTGGACTTATTTTGTCTAATAACTTATCATACAATTTGCACTCTTTTCTATGAGAGTCAATACATTTAGGAAAAAGTCCCTTATCAAAGATGGTATATGTGGAGTGGAAAATGATATTTTCTTGTGTATGGTACATAAAGCAATAACCATTGTCCTCATACCTGATAAATATCATCAATTTAGAATATAGAACAAGTTTATTAGTACAAACTTCATTGGAGAGAAACATATAGGCTCTACAGCCAAAGATATGAAAGTATGATGTTTAAGATTTATTATCCAAGAAAATCTCCTGAAATGTTTTCCATTTGAGATGTCTAACAGATATATGATTGTATATATGAGTATATATAAGCTGTAGCTGCAATTGCAAGCTTTTACAAGAAATTTGGTAGGTATACTTCAAGTTGCATTGGCTGCACCTTTTCAAGCAAGGTATGGTTCAATCATTCAGCATAACCATTCTATTGATGTATATGTGGAGTACTAGTTTTATAGGTAATCTCTTGCTCTCTTAAAAAGGACTGTAATTCTGATGTTACATATTCTCCCTTATTTTCAGTGTGCAACCTCTTCCCAGAATGAAAAGTAGTGTTTGACTACATTTAGAAAATTAACTTAATTACTTTTGTAGTTTTAGACTTTTTGTACAGAAAAACAATATTATAATAGAAGGAATAGTCATTAAGAAATGTAATTATCCACTTGTACTTTGAATAAGACAAGGTAGGGAGCTCAAGAAGATTTGAGTGAATCAATTCTAGAGGCTCACTGAAGCAAACAAGGTTTTTAGAAAAACTGCATTAGTATATCTTTTCTAAAGTATAACCACAGCAGATATGTTTGTGTATTGGGAAACAGATCTTCACATCTTCAACATTGTTAAGGACATGATGCATAACTTCATCAAAGGAATGTCCAAAATAACAATGTAAAGTCTTAAAGTCTAGGTATCTTGTTGCAAGACTTACAGGATTAGAAATATTGTACTTGAGAATATAAGTTCTTATAATTTGGATGTTGCCCCAAAGATTAGAAGTAGTCAATAGAACAGCATCATCAGACTTATTACAAAAAGTAAAACTGCTTTTATTGCCTTCTACTCTCAATCTAGACTAAAGAATTTGTCCAGTAGAAAGAAAACACATTTGTATATTAAGAACACAATATACTGGTCATAGTTTTGATACAGTAACTTTAGTAGTCTCTTTCTCAGGGTTAAAGATTTCATGTTCAATCAGAACAGTTCTAGAAGCAACTATAAATAGTAGCACTTTTGAGTTTACAATCTTAACTTAACCATAATTACCCAAAGTCACATTAACAAAATCAGATGCAAACAGAGTAAATTGGGCAGAGATACCAGAATCCAAGAATTATTCACCTTTATAAAAGCTGCCATGAGGTGCTTTTTTACCCTTATATAAGAAACATAGTATCTTTTCACATTTAGAGAGATTTACAGTAATAAGTGAATTAGGCAGAACAAGTCTGTTTTGTCTTGGAGCCATATATATATAATTAATTTCCTTTGAGACTACAAAGTCTTCTATTGTAGCCATCACATTGGTATAGATAATTATATTATCACATTTAGAAATAGTTTGTATAGATTAGGTGAACTGAGTCAAGAAATTTAGTGAATCATCAATCTGTAAGGAAAGAGAGATATCACAGTTATTCCTATAGGATCTTATATAAAGAGAATCAGGCTTAGTATTCTGAGAAACAGGGTTCTGATTATTGAAAATTTGAAATATAACTATTCTTTATTAGTTGACAAAGACAGATATTAGACCAGATGTTCCCATAAGAGTCTATAAATGAGCCCAAAGAGCCTCAGCATTAGACTGATTATGCATTGACAAATTATTCAGCAAAGTGAAATCAAGAATAATCAGAGTTTGGAAGCTTAGGAAGTTTCTTCTGATTATTTTATCTATATTAGTAGTCTAAGGAAGTACTAAAATATTCAGCATATCCTTAGTAGTAAAGACAGTCCTAAAGTAGGTAATGAGAGCAAGAGATAATTTAACACAAATCTTTCAGAAGGAGTAGTTAACAGAACCAGTAAGCTTAGGAAGAGTAACAACAAAGTTGGCTATTACTGTAGTAAATATAATCAGCAATTCAATGAATTAGGGAGCAAGTGCAGCTAGCTAGAGTACAAATGTTCAACCTAACCAGTAATGAGCTATTAGCACATGTAAGATAGAAGGGGATTCTGTAGGCATAAAGTGATTCAAAATCAGCTCAATCCATAACAGGCTTAGAAATAAAATATTCACTATAGGTAAGTAGTTGCCAGTTATCCATACTGCACTATGCTACTGTGCATTCTGTTCCTTCCAACAGGTTATGGGCCCTGATTGCCTTAGTCTTTAGTTAGTGCTTTTTTAGGCTGCTTTCTATCCATGAGAAGGACTTGACTAACTCTACTAGTAAGCTGATACCTTGTTAATAGAAAGCTAAGGAAGTATGAGCAATGATAGAAGACAAGTAGTATTGGTAGTAGTTCAACCTATGTGAAAATTTTACATTGACTATATAATTAGGACTACTGATCAGAGACCATACAGTTTCAGCAATTTATTACACAGAGCGTGTAGGCAGACCATGGTAGTTACTTTGTAACTATATACATGGAGACATAAACAATATGCAAAAAAGAAAGAGAAAAGAGGAGATAAGAAAAAGGAAATAAAACCAGCAAAAAGTGATTAGATTAGTCAATACCCATCTTGAAAGAAAAAGCATTAGTGTTATATATGAGAAAAAGACAAAAATAACCTATAGAGTCCCTTCTTTGATTTCAATAGTTGTTAAACCTCTTACATTCATGTAGGATGTACCTCCTTGATTCAATGGAATAGATGTACCTCCTTGATTCAATGGAATAGAGATCATACAGACAAGTGAAGTCTTTCTTTAGGAAGAATCTTAGACAATATTTTCCAGTGGGAGTGTAATTAGTGATCACCATAGTAACTCTAGCACAGAGGGTATTTGAATAGCTAAAGTGTTATAGCCATGGACTATCTTTAATGGTAAACAGTTTGAGAGGATTTAGATTGTCATTGCATAATGCAAGGAAGTTTTTTCCTTTCTGGTCTGACACCTGAAGACATTCTCCATTGTGCTGAAATGAGATTACAATTATGTTTTCTGCAAAAGTCCCATGATGACTTGTAGGAATAAATTAGAGAGACATCAAATTTCCTTATGTCTTTGTCCACCAAGAAATATAACATCCAATTTAGTTTGCTAGGACAATCCCAAAAATCAATGCAATTGTTGTTGTCTTTATTGAAGAAGTCTCTAAGTTCATGAGAAATAAAGACAGATTAGATTTGATAAGGATGCAATGATGAATCAAAAGTTTTTTGGCCATGTGTAGGAAATCAGTGATGACTATTATTCAATTGATATTGAGGATGCTAACAGCTTGATTTATACCATATCTGATAGCAAAGAGTTTGGCTTCTGTGGATGTGACATTTATCACCTGATGGATAGTCTTGATTACTGGGCTGTTGTGTGAATGAATATGTGAAATTGAGGTGGCCACATTATTTTGAATGCTGGTATCTGCTATAATGATAGAGAAATAAAGGTTATTGGAGGCTTCAATGGTAATGGTATCAAGGTTTTGCATATAACTCTTGATATCATGAGTTTGGTTATGGAAAGAAAACTGATCTGAAAAGGAATTTATGAGTCTATTACCCAGAGAAAATTCATTGTTAAAGGAAGAAAAAGCAGGAAGAAATTCATTACACCTTTCATTCATATTGATTAATAGACTGTATAACCAGGAATTTTGTTTGGCCATTAGATTGCTAAAAGAAATACATTGATGATCACTTGATTTCTCCATGTCAATTCAGCTTGAAAAGGTGGTTGGAAAGGAGTGAGAAGCCTCTCAAGTAAAATCTTTTGTAAAATTTCTTGAGTTGTAGATGGATAGGCATTAAACCCAAGATGGTTTTAACACCTGTAGTAGAAGATGTTTGAAAAGCACCAGATATCCAAAGAGCTGCTCTTTGTTGCATCTTTCTAAGAATATGAAGGGGATAATCAAGAGAGGCCTTGTTGTAATACCACAATTGAAATCTATATAATGTTATAGGAAGCACACAGCAAATATATAAGCATCTCTTTTGAATAGAAGAGAGACCTCTTGACAAATTGCCTAGCATTTTCATGCATTTGATGGTGGAGATAGCCTTGTTCAAGTAGAAGTCAATATAAGGGTGGAACAAAAGTTTTTGATCAAAATAAAAACCTAGATACCACCACATAGGTTTAAGAAGAAGAACTCTGCCCCCAAGAGGAGTAATATTTAAAGGGGGAGAATTAAAAACACCATACAATCTGGAAAAATGAAATATTTTAGTTTTTCTATGTTCTACAACAAGTCCAAATCTTGTAAGAAGAGAAGAAATAACATTATAGCTACAAAAGAGGTTTGCATTCAAAACAGAGATAGATTTGTGTTGAGAAATGAAAAGACCATCATTAACAAAAGAAAGAATAGAAATGAGAATTTTTAGATTTTTTAACTGCTTTTCCAAAATATAAAAAAGAGGAGAAAGATAGAGGGCTGAAAGAATTGGAGAGAGGGCCAACCCTTGGCTGACTCCAACATCTACATTACAAAAGGGAAAAGAAAAGTTATTCCACAGGTATTTAGTTTTTCTTTTGATAAGGTGGTTTCTGAAAAAAGTTAAAACTTTGCAATTAAACCCAACCTTGGCTAAGATGAGAGAGAGAATCTAATGATTAAGTGAGGGAAAAAACTGCATAATATTGAATGCTAGTATACTTGTAGTAAGGTTTTTGACCCATCCCACTCTAATGAGATGAGTGAGAGCAATGCCTACATCAGCAGTAGATCTATGTTTAAGTTCACCTAATTGATATGAATAAATGAAATTGTTAGATACCAACAAGAGCTATAGCCTTTCCCCAATCATTTTCTTGAATAACTTGCCTGTAGTGTTGAGTAGCACAATGGATCAAAATGACTTTGGTAAATCATAGAAAGGCTTGTTCAGCTTGGGAATAATAACCATAGACAATGTTTTAAAATGGTTTGGCCAATGACCTAGATTGATACATGCATTAGCAATATCAATAAGCTTGTTAACACATTTCTTATTCTTGACAATAACTTTGAAATGCTTCCAGGACAATTTGTCTGGTCCAAAAGCCAAGGAGTTGTTGCAATTTTCAATGGTGCTATGGAGTTCCTTTTTTGAAAAGGAGGCCCATATTGTAGTTATTTTGTCTGGAATTTCATCTAATAAACCAATATTAACTTGACAATTTTGGGCAGAGTTGAAAGATTTATAGAGGGCTTCCCATAGGTTGTCCAATTCAATACAAGGCTTGCTATTAAATTGAATGGCTTTGATGGCCAGAATATTCCTCCTTTTTACCCAATTTATAAACTTTGAAGATCTGCATTTCTTGTTTGTGGTTTCTTCAATTTTTTCATCAAAGAAGATATGCTTAGTTTTCTTGACCATTCTTTGGAGATTCTTCTAGTCTTCCACTTATCTAAACTGTTTATAAGCATTCAAGTCCCTACAACATTTATTGTTCTACCATACTTTGGAGCACTTTGTGATATTAACAACCTTAGAGTGTTTGAGCCATGTTTTGTCAATATTGCTTGTGAATAACTGAACAATGGTGTTAAGAGCTTGAATATTTGGTATTGATTCAGTATTGATACTCTTGATGTAACTGATAAGTTCATCATTAATGAAGTGATTTTCCTCTTCACTATTCTTGGATAGAGATCTTTTCTTTTCTTGAACTTGTTCTTCAAGGATTGAAATATTAATGGTGATAAGAGCATGGTCAGAGATAAGTCTCTATTCAGGGTGAATACAATGATTGTCAATTTCTCTTGAATTTGGATGTAGAAAGATAAGGTCAAGAACTGAGTCTGAGTCCTGACCATTATTGGAGTATCTGGTGGGAAAATATTCAATAGGTCTGGACAATTCTATACTAAAAGAGTCAGCAAGTTCAAAAAGAATATCCCTATGAGAAGAATGATGCAGAAAACTTAGGTCTCAAAAACTATCTCAAATATTAAAATCTCCTGTTAGAATAAGAATGTTACCAATATTGACTTCAGTATCCTTGAGATACTTTAAAGCCAACTGAGATGAATCTGAGTATATATTAATAAGAAAGTAAGATAAACTGTGATTGAGAAAGGAAATGCACAAAATATCTTTGTGGTTAAGTACATTGTTTCAAAGGGAAAATCACAAAGAAGAAAGGCAAATATTGATGTAGGTAATGACTTGAGGAAAGTTATTGGCCTGTAATGAACATCTAGAAAAGACTGTCCAACTTGGATGATTGGGCACTCCTATTAGTATATCCTCTTTATAGTTGATGGAGCTCAGAATTGATTGAATAACTGACCACAATAGCTTCTGAATAAAGATAATATCAAAATCAAAATGTGTTTTGAGAATAATATTAATGAAGAAATTGTTCTTGCAAACATTTTGCAAGTAAATTTTGATTTCTTTAAAAATCATGCTTTGTTACTGCTCACAGCTGAGCAAATTGAGTTGTATCTGCTATCATGAAGTTCCTGCTGCTTCTTGTTGTACCAGTCCTGATTGAAGTGGTATTTCCAGAAAGGACATATGTTTGAGTCCACTTAATGTTTGCCTTGATAATTTGAACATTTGAAAAAATGAGAGCATAGCTCACCCTTCTTGGTCTCCAACCTCAGGGAATTGGTCTTCTTGTTTGCCTTGTAGCACCACACAAATTGATGGTGATACTCAGGTTTATATGGGCTATTGTACTTAATACACTTGGTATCCTGGATTTTATATAATAAGGTGGCATGGCCCCACCTCCAACAATTCTAGTATTGGAAAACGCCCAGATTTATATTGGTATCTCTGATGGTGGCAATAAAGCTTCCTACATTAAAGCATCTGTTGATAAGTCCCTTTGCCTTACTACCACTTTAGACATCCCAGATATTGATCTATATGATTGTTATATCTAACTTGGGTAAAACCTTGATGATACAAGACTTAAAGGCTAACGTAACATTGTTGAAGATGTAGTTCTTCTTAATGATGTCTTCCACAATGCTTGAGTTGATAGGAATATTCATGTTCTATTGAAGGAAAGGAATGCTTATAATCTTGAGATAGAACTTAGATTGGGGGAGCCTTGGGGCTTTGACCCCATTAGCACTGATATGATTGGTATTTTTGACATAATTTTCAATTATTTGTAATTCCAAGCTTGATGTGACTTTGTTAGTCATAATGACTATATCATTGCAGTCTGATCAAATGAAGTTAACCATGATATGATATCTGTTTTGATATTTTTAAGTACCCTGTTCATATTAGTAATGTAAGTACTACTTTCTCTTATAAAGTTGTTTTTATTCTCATTGTTCATAGGAATAATGATCTGCTTTCTAGATGGGCCTTTGGTTGTTATATTAATGTGAGGTTTAGGCTTACTATTGCCTTTGATAATTTGTTGGATGTTATTGATATTGTTAGCCTTGAGAGTAGGAAAAGCTTCCTTGATTTTTAAGACACTTTTAGTATTGCTTTCACCTTTAGAGACTTGTGCATATGACATACCTCATTTGACAGTAGTGTGAGTTGGTGCCTTTACTTTGAAGAATTTGGAGATCTCATTGACCTCCTTGGGAGTTTTAGCAGGGATAGGGGAAGATAGTCTTTCAACACTAGCCAGTTTGTCAATTTCTTTACTTTTCAATTTACTAGTTTTAATATTGTTCATTTTGGGCATACAATGATATGAGACTTTTTGCCTAAATGAGTTGTTGTGGATGTCAGCAATAAGTGAGTCCCATTCTGTATTATAGAAGGCTGAAACAAATTTCCAGACTACCTTGCTGATTTCTTGTAAATATTTGATCTCAATTGCTTTGGAAGAGTTGATTTTCTTATTCCTGATATATTTAGCAATGTGAGTAAGGGATGTTTTGATGGATCCAACATTAGAGAGAAGATGTTCTAACAAACTATAGAGGGAGATATGTGTCACAAACTTCATTCAGCTTGTATCTCTACAACCAGTAGACTGATTTTCACAAACTAAGTTGCGCTGGAAAGCCCCAAATGAGGGCCATCCGCACATATGTAGGATGTACAAAAGTGACAACAAATGACTAAGATATCAGACCATCAGTAGCTATAAAAGCTTTGTCTGCAAATATCTCATGAATGGCTGAACGGATTCGCACAGTTGAACTTGTGTTGGAAAGTGCTTATCAATACATTTACAACGATATATGATGTGTCTCAAAGCGATAAGTATTGGTAGAGATACAAGCATATCAATGTAGTGACATAATTAGTTACCTTCTAAAATTAGCCTGACAGCTGCTATGACAGATGACAGCTCCCATCAGGTACGAGTTTTGATCATGTGA
>Ga0157359_1001105_pt1 | contig 10754 bp, 14 predicted proteins | sample AttcapACBM3_FD_111482 | JGI IMG/M metagenome (GOLD analysis project Ga0157359, IMG submission 111482) | Fungus gardens microbial communities from leaf cutter ant in Botucatu, State of São Paulo, Brazil - Atta capiguara ACBM3 | ecosystem: Host-associated > Fungi > Mycelium > Unclassified ...
ACTCTGTCACATGACTTCCAGGTCACGTGCCTATCTCCATCCATTGTAGACTAATAATTAACTATTGTCCTAACCCTAACCCTACCTAAAGTCTGTCCACACTCTTGTCTTATAACAGTAGCCATGTAGTTAATATACTTCTTAACATCATCTATCTAGACTACTCCAGCTTGCTCTAGGCTTTATGACCTCACATCATGTGACATGTCATGTGACTGAAGTTTCATGTGCCTCTTCATTGTCACCATCAAATATAATAAAAAACAAGTAAATCCAAAGTAAAGTCCAATATAAAATCCAGAAGAATATATAAAAGAATATTACTACTTCATTGTATTATAACAAGAAGACAGAATGAGTCCGCAGAGTGTTATAGAAGTCCAGATTCATGCATTCACTAGAATAGGTATAGTAACATCTTCTATAATATTAGTGTAAAAAAGTCACCAAAAAGTGGAGTTTAATATTGAAGATGACAGAAATGCCAAAAAAGGGAGTACAAAGGAATTCAGAGTTTACAGAAGAATTAGTAGTCCCAGAGTTGACCAAAAAGTAGTTTTAGTCAGGGAGCCAGAGAAAGATACCATTATAGTGAATATATGGCCCAAACCTCATATTATTACAAAAATGTAACTGTAAGAAGAGATAGCTTGATAATATTGTTAGGTGTGGTTCACACTAGAAGGCAAAAGCCTGCAGAATTGGCTCAGATATGTATAGAGTATAAAAACTCTATACTAAAAGCTTAGTAATACAAACTTCCCAAAATGACCTTGGCTTCAGCTTATATGCTATACTATCTATCTACCATGTGGTTGTAACTTTAGGAGATGAATCAAAGTCCAAAGAGGATGAGTTCTGATGGTGGTGATGTGTCACTGTTGAATACCAGGAATTGAGTTCACTTGAATATTTGATTATCAGACTAATAAATTATAGTATAACTACTAGTCTTATATACAAAGAAGAATAATAGGAGATGCTTGAAGGTTTCAGAGTATAACACTAAGTAGCAGTTCCAGTGATGAAACACTGAAAAGGAATCAATAGAGGAACTCCACTGTAGAAGATTAAGTTAGATAGTAGTATCTCTACTATGAAAGACTGAGTATTTGAGAGATTTAGAAATAATTGCATTATCATTATATGAATGTGTTATAGAAAGTATGGCTGTTATAGAAGATAAGCTTTTACCAGAATTGTATAAGATATCACTATTATATAAAATAGTCTTCAAAACAGGTAGACTTGACATATGATAGTACTAGTCTAAAATAACTCAGACTACCATCTACTTTTGTAAGTTAATACCATCAAAGTACAACCTGAATGTTATTTTAGCAGAGATGTAGTTTGAGAAACATTAAAGATATTATTACAATTCTAAGCTTGGCTCAGGTTGTAACTAAGGTAAAGACTTGAGAAAAAATAAAGGAGATGATCAATTGGTGAAGTATAAGAATATAAGATTGTATCTATACATAATGGCTATGAGGAAAGCATACAATGTCTATGAGTAATACATAAGAAGAAAATGAGGAAAACATGATGAAGTCTTTTCTACTATATAAGATACTGACTGATAAAATATGAGAACCAAGTAAGATGCAGTAGATCACAGTAAATATAAGTCAAAGATAAAATAAACCCTAACATGTTTTTAGAGCATGTTAACTATAAGGTAAATATCTGTAGAACATAAGGTAGAGATTGTAACAATTATAACATATATTTTATCTTTACCTATTTAGTACTACTATATATACTTAAGTCCTAGCTATACTTAGTATATTAAAACTAGAATCTAAAGAGACAAAAGCTATCTTAGTTGGATACTTTGGCCAGAAGAGTTATAATTTTCCAAACCATACTACAGATGCTGTTTTGAATACAAGAAACATAATTTTCAAGGAAGGGTTGACAAATTATACAAAAAGAACTGAGTAAGCTAAATAGAATAATGAAGATAACCTACTGCCAGTACAAGTATTGATAGAAAGTGTTGAGAAAGTACATGTTCTTAGAGACAGTAGTAATAGAACTGTAGTGGAAGTTGGTATATAGGGCCAATAGTGTAACAGACAGCAATGTAGATCAAGTTGAGGCAGTTAGAGACCTTGGTTCCAAAATATAAGATATAGATCTTCTAGTAGTAGTAAAGAGGTCTAGATGTAAGCCCAAGCCTTCTAAAAGACTGATGTTATCAAGGAAATATCTAGCATATAAAGTGTCACAAACTTTATTCAACTTGTATTTCTATAACTAGTGGACTAATTCTTACAAACCAAGTTGCACTGAAAAGCCTCAAATAAGAGCTATTCACATATATATGGGATATACAAGAGTAACAACAGATTACTGAGATATCAAACTATCAGTAACTATAAGTTTCATTGGCTATTATCTTAGAAATGACTATATTGATTTCCACAATCAAACTTGTGTTGGAAAGCACTCATTAAACTATCTCTGATGATATATCATATATTACATGGTGATCAGTATTCAGAGAGATACAAGTATATTAATATAGTGACATAATTAGTTACTTTCTAAAATAAGCCTAACATCTGCTATAATAGATAACAGCTTCATCAGGTATGAGTTTTGATCATGTAATGGAAACAGCTTGTGTATGGATTATTACTATTTTGTATATATACTTCTATGTCTAAGAATTAGACCTTAGACTTAACAACATATTTTATTCATCAATTATCAATTATTATTATTCATTATTATTATTCTCTTGAACTTCTAAATCACTCCCAAACCTCTGAGAGTATACCCAAGATTCAGATATCACAAACAAGTGAGTAGTTTATTTTGTAATAATAAGGATCTTAGATATACTAGTATCAATTATTGGTAGAATATATATTCTCAAGATATATTATAGAAGTCAGAGGTATGGATTAGACCCATGCTAAGAAAGTTGAACATAATAAAGGCTAAGGGGATATATAAGTTAGTTAACTATCCTATTAATCAAAATATAGTAAGCTTAAAGTAAGTCTTTGCTCTCAAGTTTGATAATTCATGATATAATAGATATATAGTCTATGTTAATAATAAATAACCTTATTCTAAAGTTCATACATCAGCTATGAGTATATCATAAGGACAACATGCTATAGATATGTATCTTGATATCACTTCTTCTAGTCTGTTCTCTAATATTCTAGGTCTCTGACATAATTGTCATGACATATGTTATGTGATTGTAGTTACATACCTCTTTATCATCCAAAAGGAGAAAAAAACAAAAACAAAAGAAAATAAAAATCCATTTTTAGAGGAAATTACCTTCCTTTCTCTTTCTATATTGCCTAGCTTTTTTCTAACTTCTTCAAATACTCATTTTCAAACTTCCTATTGTCCTACTCATCTTTGCCATATACTTTTCTAGTAATTCACTTCTTCTAAACACCTCTGCTTCTGAATTCAATGCTCTCTCCTTCTTTTTCTCTTTTCTTGTCTGAACTGTTCTTATCTTCTTCTCAAAATTCTCCACCAAGTTCATTATATTTTCTAGATTTTCTAACCTCTTCCAAGTATCTTTTCTACTGTATATTCTTTCCATCTAACTAAGTATTTCAATTTTCCCCTTATATCTCTTCTATTCAATATTTACTTGACCTCATACACCTTTTCTTTATTTATTTTTACTAGTATTATAACTTAAGACACAAGTGTTATAGTTAAAAGTAAAATCTTGGATTAGGTTAATTATAAGAGAACTTGATAGAGTTTCTAGTACAAAGTTGTTTACCTTATATACTCTACTAGATAGTTTATGTTACTACTATGTCTAGTCTATCCTAAAGACCATATATAAATCATAAGGTTAATATGTATTAAGCATATTATATAACATTATTATTCCAGAACATTCTACTATATTCTATTGTGGCCATATGATTGTGTGACTATTACTGTGACACACTGTGTGACAGTTGTGACAGTTGTGACTATGATATCATGATAAACCCTAACCCTATATAAAATAGAAATAAAAATGAAAAGATCTTTTCTCTTCTAGTTGTCAGAGTTGTAAATATTAGACTATATTTTATTTTTATTTTTTTATTTGATTTTCTTTCTTTTGATATAACACTATCCTACTCACATTAACCACTGGGTGAATTTTCATCAATACCAGTAACTTCAACTTCACCATATTTTCTAATATAATTTTCTTTATTTTATAAGGTCTTATAAACTTCTCTATCAATTTCTTTATCTTTCTATTCCTCATCTGCTATGTCAAATCCTTCATACTTAATAATAATTTATCTCTTACTTTATACTCAACTATCTTCTTCCTATTTTTATCTACATATTTGTTCATTTCCTCTTATGATTTTGTCAATATTGCTTTCATCTCTTCATATATCTTTTTTATTTCCTTCACAAACTCTTTCATATTCTTCCCTTTTTTCCTTATCTTAAAACCTATTCTTAACTCTCATCCATAGTTGACCTTGAACAGTGATGACTTTGTCACTATATATACCTTGTTGTTGAAGGTAAACTCCATAGTTGTCAACCATTCTGATCAACTACTTTGTCTATGATTGATGTATATCTTTAGATAATGTTCTAGCTCTTGATTTATTCTCTCTCTCTGTCTATCTGTCTGTAGATGGAAAGCTGTTAATAGCTTTATATTATGGCAACTACTAGTCAAGACAATTGATAGACTACTTAAGTAAACTTAGAAATGAAGTGTCTCATGAAGATCACAAGAGAACTTAACAAAAAGTCCCTAATGTATTCATACATTATTTATACTAGTACATATGGTCCATGCTAATAATAAATAATCTTACCCTAATATCTATACATCTGTCATAAGATAAATATGCTATTGATATACATCTTAATATCATTTTTTTAGCTTTTCTTCTAGATTCTATGCTTATGAAATCATGTCATATGATTTGTCATGTGACTGTGGTCACATGCCTCTTCATTGTCCAAGAAATAAAAAGAGAAATCAAATCAAAGAAAATAAATAAAGATAAAATAAAATGACAATAAAATATAAGGGTTCAAGTGTATCATGATACTTCTTTTCTATTTCTAACATCTCATTCAATCCCTTCATCAATCCTACTGCAAACTGTAGCCCTCTATCTGAAATCATACTCTTCAGTAACCTATATAGCTTTTATAATATTATCTCTAAATAGATTTACTAATCCTTCTGCCATTATTTGTTCTGTTGTTGCTATAAAATGCAATATTTTTGAAAACCTATCACATACTACCAAAATTGAATTATAACCTCTATAAGGAGATGACAAAACCCAAACTCTGGATCTTTGATAACAGAGTTTATAAAGTCCAATATCCAACACAAGACTATGGAGTTTGTTGTACTCCCTCTAGCATTATCCCTGTCAAACTTCAATCTCTACTAGCACCTTTCTGTCTCATGTTTCCAATTGCCATTAGATGAATATTTATTATTTATAGATATTATTCTAGATGTTTCTATCAGAGTACCTGACTACCTGGATGCTATTATTTCTGGCTTGGTCAGCACTGATCTACTAGATTGGAATGTATTCTAGAAGTATTTAGTAAATCTGTTATCTCTATAACACCTCATTCTATTCTCTTAGGTTTTCTGGAGCAAACTTCATGAACTCCATAGACTTTCATCAGTTACTTTAAGAACTCCTAGATGCTGGTAACTTTGTAATAAAGTTCACTGATATATGTTGCCATGGTTTTTTTGATATTAGGTTCAGTCTTAGTTTTCCCACTGGCATCTCTATCCTATTTTTCATTTTCTAACACTGATCACATCCTTTCATATATTGCTTCACTTTTTTTGTAATATCTGGCCACCAATAACTCCTAGTAACCAACTCTACTGTCTTCCACTATTCTTTATATCCTGCTATTGGTGTATCATGATATAGCTGACTAATCTCCAATCTCAACTCCTCATCCTTTGGAATATACACCTTTCTCTCTTTCAACACTAACTTATCCTCAATCTGCCACTCATCATTTCTCAATACTTTCACCCCTACCTTTTTCATCTCTTCTACCATCCTTACTACCTCATTATCTTTTGCTTCTGATTTTTAATCTTTTCTATGATTTCTTTTTCAGCCCCTTCAATAAACAACTGACTCTTTTCCATTGCTCTAATCTCTAACTACCTCTTTTTTCAACATCACCTGATTTTCATTATCTCTCTCCACTTTCTCTGCTCAATTTGCTTTTCTACTCAAACTATCCACTTGTCTCATACTTTTGCCAGCTACATACTTCAAAATCAAATCAAATCTTGACAAGTACAATATCCATCTAGCCTGCCTTCAATTTAACTTCTGAGTCTTCATGAAGTACTCCAAGTTTTTATGATCTGTCCAAATCTTAAACTGACTCTTGGCTCCTTCTTAGAAATGCCACCATGCTTCTAAACACCTAATAATTGCCAACATCTCTTTATTATGAATTTCATAATTCTTTTCAGCTTCATTCAACAATTTGGAAATATAGGCTACTAGTCTTCACTTCTCATCTTCACACTTCATTAACAATACTTCTTCTGTAACAAAATCTGATATATCTACTTTTACTCTCATTTCTTTGTCCAAGTCTGGTGTTACCAAGACTGGCTCTATCATAAATCTCTTCTTCAACTCCTCAAATACTCTTTACTGCCTTTCTTTCCAATTCTACTTCATATATTTTCTTGTCATTTCATAAAGAGGTTTTACTACTCTTGCAAAATCCTTGACAAACTGTCTATAATAGTTTGCCAAACCCAAAAACTTCTGTACATCCTTCACATTCCTTAGCACTGGCCAATCTACTACTTTCTAAACTTTCTCCTTTTCCTTTTACACACATTTTTCAAGTTTTACAGATAAATCATTTTCTGCCATCCTTCATAATATCTCTTTCAAAATCTCATCATGTCCTTTCTCTGTTTCCATTCATACCATCATATCATCAATAAATGCTGCCATATCTCCTGCTTCTATCATATTTCTAAGTAAATCATTTATTATTGCCTAGAAATTTGCTGGTGAGTTTGTAAGTCCAAAAAACATTACCATCAGCTCAAAGACACCCTCTGGCACTGAGAGTGCTGCCTTCTACTTGTTTTCTTTCTTAATTCTCACATTATTGTACTTTTACCTAAGATCTATTTTTATAAACATCTTTTTCTCCCTATGTTATCTATTAAATCTGAAATCAGTAGCAATGGATAGTTGTTCTTGATTGTCCAACTGTTCAGATATCTGTAATCCTGCACTATTCTCTTCTTCCTATCATTCTTCAGCATAAAGAACACCAGTGACATTTGTAGTGATTTCAATGGTTGGATATATCTCTTGCTCAACTGATTCTTCACAAACTTCTACATTTCCTCCCTTTCTATTCTCGATAACAAATATATCTTCCTCTTTTTTGGAACAAAACCTTCTCTGAGATCTATAGCATGATCTCATATCTTCTTTGTTGGTATCCTCTCTGACTTCTTCTTCTCAAACATCTTCAAATATTTGTGAAACCTTCTAGGAACCATTTCTCCCACTGTTCTAATCTTGATTAAATCTTTCTTCCTCCTTCTCTTCCATCATTCTTTCTATCTCTATCTCCTCTTCAACAGTCAGTTTCCTGAAATTTCCCTTCTTCTCTCTCTATACTTTCTCTTTCTTTTATTCTTTCTCCTTCTGCTTCTGCCATCATGGCTTTGTCTGCTTTGTCTTCCATTTCTTTCTACATTCCTCTGGACATCTCATTATTTTCACCTTTCCAGTCTTCCAATCAATTTCTGGATTGTGGCATACTAGCCACAGCATCCCTAATATCACACTCTATTTCTGTCCTCCTATCACATTTTTATCTCTGTTCTTTTCATACTATTCACATTCCTTGCATATATTGGCCTCTCCAACTTCTTCTTTCTAAACTTGTTCTTTCTTGCAAACTCTGAGCTTATCACTAATTCTGTCATTCCACTGTATAATAACACTTCCACAACAATTCCTTCTTCATTATCTTTCTGTTTCAACCCTATCTTTACCATTATCTCTTTCAACAATTTTTTCTTTTTTTCTACATTTTTATCTACTCCTGTCTTTCATACCTTTATTGACTTTTTCTTTTTCAACCTTTCTTCTCATAGAATCATCTTTCTATCTTTACTTATATCTCTTCCACTACTTTCTCCTATGTTCATCACTCTGCTCTTTAATACTTCAAATTTATTTAAGGACCTTTATGTTGATCCTTCTTCCTGTTTATTTTCTACATTTCTACAATAATGAGTGATATATCCAAAACCTCCACAAAAAACATTTTCTCTTCATCATCACTCTTTCCCTATTCAATTCTCTCCTTCTTTCTCATGCCTCCTGCTGTCTCTACTCCTCTTCTGCTTTTCTTTTCTCCCTCATTCTCATTTCTTCTACTCCTCTTTACTCATTATCTACTCTCTTTCTTTCTTCCTCTTCCTCTTTTTTTCTCTGTTCTTCCTCTTCCCATTTTTTTCTCATATTCTCTTCTTTTCCACTCTCTTTCCTGCTCCCTTCTTCTCTTCTTCTCATTTATTTTTATTATTATCATCAATATTTTTTATAATTCTAATATTTTTGTATTATTTTTCATTATCATTTTTAACAATCTGATCACTTTCTCTTCTCCTACATCTCTAATCAACTCCTCCATGTTTACTTGACTAATATTCATAATACTCAAGTTAACACTGCTTATTGCCATAGTATTTGATAACAGAAAATAATATTCCCAAAAAGCATTACTTTGTAAATGCTAGCTGATATTCTTTCTACTTAGCCTCATACTGTCTACTGACTACTTGTTTACTGCCCTACTGACTACTGCTCTAATCAAACTGTTATGCTATTATTCCTAAGAAGGGAATTCCTAAACTAGATGCTTTCTTACTATATAATATCACTCTTCTATATATACTGATCATAAGAAGACCAGCAGCACAAGATTTCTACTATGAATAAACTATCTACCATGTCTACAAAAGGTATTATATTCAATATACACTATTAGGCTACAGTGCAAAAGAACAACCAAGCTTTCCCTGCTTAGCTAGCATACCTCTTAAGCCTAGAGCCTAGTTATATCTTCTTGACCAAGAAACAGTACTATCCCTTAGTTAAGAATAAGTAAAGAGTAAAGAGAAAAAAGACCATATGATATAGTATTCTTAAATAAAGTCAAGTTCTACTGTTGTAGCAACTATTAGTCAAAGACAACCAATAGCATACTAAGTAAACTTATAGATAAAGTATCTTATGAGAATTATAAGAGAACTCAACAAGAAATCCCCAATACATTTCTACACTATTTTTACAATAGATATATGGTCTGTGCTAGCAATAAATAACCCTACCCTAAAGTTTATATATCAGCTATAAGTATACTATGAGATCAACATGTTATAGATATGTACTTTAATATTACTTTTTTTTAGTTTGTTTTCCAATGTTCTAGGTCTCTGACATAAATTTAATGTAACATGTCATGTGATTGTGGTCACATGCCTCTTCATTATCCAAAAACAAAAACAAAAAAATAAAAATAAAAACAAAAATATTAGATAAAAGGAAAATAAAATCCAAATAAAATATTAGAGTCCAAGTATACCATAACAGAAGACTTAAGTAGTAGTATAAGAGTTTATGCAAGTACAAAAAATTAATTTTGATGATACAAATATAATAATGGTCCAACTTTAGTTATTCTAACTTTTATTAGCAATTATAGTATCATATAGTATAGTATTTACAATATAAGCTACTAAATAAAGTTATCTAATAAAGTCTAAGCATAATAATTAATAAAGAGAAAAGAAGCAAATAAACATGTAGTAATAAATCAAGAGATATAGATAAGATTACTATTGATATTATTATCTAAGCATTTTCTTAGAATGAACTCTGAACATTTTCAGAGTGTTATAGGCTTAGGCTTAAGAATTAAAGCAAAAGAACAACCTTATATTGGATAATATAAGAAAACTTAATGGAGTTTCAGTTACAGATTATTTATCTTATATACACTTGGCTAATAGTCTATGCTACACTAAATCTAGCCTACTCTAAAGAACATGTATACTATATACTATTAATATATAGTATGATATTATTATTCTGGAATTTTTTACATTATTCTGTGATATGTGATATATGATAGTTTGTGATAGTTATATATAACATTATGCTGACCCCAACTCTAAGTTCAAAATAAGAAAAGCTATCATTCTTAAATATAGAAAGTATTTTTTAATAAGAAATAAAGAATTTGGTCCTTAGGTTGATGAATGAATGATTGAAATAGAGTGTAATTCACACTAAAAGAGAATAGAGAAGGAACAGTGGTATATAACAAATATAAGACAAACATGATTAGTTCAAAACATCAAGCTAGACATACAAAGAACTAGGATACAAATAGTTAAGGATAAAACTAATGATCAAAACAAGATGTACACTAGAAGAAGCATTTATAATTACTTGTACATACACAGATAATATTATGAAAGATTTATTAAATATAGTAGAGAAGGAAAAGGCAAAGTAAGAACTAGGAGAGTATTTTGAAGCAAATATAATACCAGAAGTGTTATGGAACGCTTTGGACCTAACATTTTATTTTCTTTTATCTATTTTTCTTTTGATTTTATTTTTATTTTTATTTTTATTTTTATTTTTCTTTAGGACAATGAAGAAGGCATGTGACAA
>Ga0157359_1001106_pt1 | contig 10749 bp, 5 predicted proteins | sample AttcapACBM3_FD_111482 | JGI IMG/M metagenome (GOLD analysis project Ga0157359, IMG submission 111482) | Fungus gardens microbial communities from leaf cutter ant in Botucatu, State of São Paulo, Brazil - Atta capiguara ACBM3 | ecosystem: Host-associated > Fungi > Mycelium > Unclassified ...
AAGGTATGACGTCAGGGCACATGTATACGGCATGGTGGCCTTATGGAAAACACATGTGGATGAGTAATAGACATGAGGTAGAAGCATGGTGGATGGACATGAGGTAAACGCATTGTTGTAGCATGGACCACAATATAGTAGTATAAATAGAGGAGCAATGCAGCGAGGGCTCCTTGTCGAGTTCTCTTGTAAATCCCCACTACTAGATAGCCTATTAGAGAGCTTTGCTGAAGTAAGCAAACTACGAGTGCCGTTACGGTGAGTGGTTGCTACAACACTACTGAGAGCTTTACTCACTTGTGTAGCTATTGGACTTTGTGTATAGTGGTTACCACAACATCTAACAACCCAAAGTATGTGCAGTAGTAGATTATTATTAGATTACTAGTTTTAAATATAAAAATATAGTCTTCTATGTACTATTTTTCTTAGTCTGATTATTAACTTGAATTGTGTTACACTCACATATATTTACTCAAATCACTGTTATCTGAAATAATAACCATATAATACATAAGTTAAGTGCAATGTTATCTATTAAAGCCAAGATTGATCTATCTATATAATACTTCATCTAACTCTGTCCCAAAACCTGTCTCATGAAGGTTTTTTCTGTTTCTTTTTTTGTACTATTATCACAGATAAAATCAGTGAGTGTGAATCACATCTAATAGTATTCCATGAATTTTCTATATGTCATCTCTGTAAATTTTGGCTATATGACTATCATAACTGTTACATACCATAACAAAAGATGTTACATATCAAGTCACATGAGTCATAGTCACATAATCATGTGACATATAGAAAAATGTAGAAAGTTTTTATTACAAATTTTATTCAACTTGTATCTCCACAACCAGTAAACTGATTCTCACAGACTAAGTCGTACTAGAAAACTCTAAATGAGAGCTATTTGTATATATATAGAATGTACAAAAGTAACAATAGATTACTGAAATATCAAATCATTAGTAACTACAAGTTTTGTTGGTTATTATCTTAGAAATGACTAAATGGATTTCCATGATCAAACTTGCATTGAAAAGTACTTATTAAATAGTTTCTAGTGATATATTATATATCATATAGAGATCAGTATTCATAAAGATACAAATATATCAATATAGTGACATAATTAGTTATCTTCTAAAATTAGTCTAACATTTGCTATGACAGATAACAGCCCCACTAAATATGAGTTTTTATCATATGATAGAAATAGCTTGTAAATAGACCATCCCTATTTTGTATAAATACTTTTATGTCTGAGAATTAGACTTCAGACTTAACAACATTAATTTTCATCTTTTCATCATTGATATCTATATTGATCTTCATCATTATTATCATTATCATTGAACTTCTCAATCACTCCTAAATTTCTGAGAGTATACCCAAGGTTCAGATATTACAAATAAGTGAGTAGTTCATTTTGTAATAGTTCTAAAAGAATAATGTTATACTATATGTGTCAAAACTGAAAGCAGTGAATTCTAAATTATTTTTATTTTCTTTTCATTCTTATTTTACTTTCAATTTATCTTCCTTTCTATTTTTAGAACCAGGATTAGGGCAGATCATGTCATCACACATCAGTTACATCAGATGACATGGTCACAAGTCATGAGACATATAGAAAGACATAGAAGAATCAGGAAGAATGATGCTATACAATATATGCCACACATATTGACCTTAAGAGCAAACACATGGCAGTTTAGAGTAGGCTAGAAGTAGTTAGCATGGACCATAAGGCTTTAGTATATAAGGTAGACTATCCTATACTGAGTTCCATATCAAGTTCTCTTGTGTAAAACCTATACAAGGTTTTTTCTTTTGATCAACCCTAAGATCTTAAGTTTGTAACAATATGTCAATAGCATGTAATATATATGGCTTTTAGAATAGGCTAAAACTTGTGTAGCATAGACTATTAGTCTAGTGTATATAAAATAGATATACTATACTAGGAACTTTATCAAGTTCTCTTATGTTAACCCTAATACAAGATTCTTTTCTTAACTTAACTCTGAGTCTTGAATTATAACATATCTGGTTTTCTTTGAATATTGCTATCTCAGCCTCTATGCTTATTCTCTTTTTCCATAGTTTATCTTTGAGCATCCTGATATTCTTGTTGTCTTTTATTGTGCTTATCTAATTCTTTCTTAACAGAGTATCTACTCTTGTATTCATCTTTTCTAGAATATGAATATGTTATAAAATAAAGCTATAGTTCTGTAACTTGAAGTACCATCTCACTTGTTATCTATTGAGTTTGTGTGGTTCTCTAAAGTACTTGAAATTTTTGTGATCTATTCAAACTTCAAACTTTTCTATAGTATCAAATAGATATTGTCTTCACTTTGTAAGGACTTCTACTATGACCAATAGTTTCTTGTTGTATATCTCATAATGTCTTTCAGCTACTTATATTGTTCTTGATAAAAATGTGATTGACTTCTATTTCTCTTCTTGTTTCTAAGATAAAACTTTTCTAATAGCATGTTCTGATATATTTATATTAGTTTCCACTCTGAATTTTTCTTCCCTTCTGGATAGAGAAAGCACCAGTTAACTGGTAATCTTGTTCTTTAGTTCTTCAAATGCCTTTTGGTATTCTTTTTCCCATTTCCATTTCTTTTTTCCTTTAAGTTTGTTAAGAGGTTTCACTATATGACTAAAGTTCTTGATAAAGCATTTGTAGAAATTTGCAAATCCTAAGAAGCTTTCCACTTCTTTTATTGTAGTAGGTGTTTTCCATTCTTTGACTGCCTTGACTTTGTTATTTTCCATTTGTACTTCTCCTTGTCCAACTACTATTTATAGAATAGGTATCTCTTTAGCATTGAAGTCACACTTTGACTGTTTGAAGCAAAGGTTGTGTTTCTCTGCCATCTTCAAAAATTGTCTAGTTCTTTCTATTCGTTAAAATGTCACTGGCAAATTATATAATCCAAAGTATATCACTTTTAGTTCAAATAGTCTCTTGTTTATTAGAAACACCACTTTTTATTTTTTGCCTTCTTTGATTCATACATTGTTATATTCCTAGATAAGATCAAGTTTGTTGAAGTATTTTTCATCTTTAGGTTTGTTGATTACTTCTTCAATCAGTGGTAATAGCATCTTGTCTTTTATCATATGCTGATTCAACTTCCAGTAATCCTATACTAATCATAGGGATCTGTCTTTCTTTGGAATATAAAAGCATGGTACTACATATCTTGAACTTAATTCCACTATTAGTCCTGTCTTGAGCTGTTCATTTAGCCATTGATTTAAAGCTTCATCTTTCTTGACCATCATTGCATAAGCTTTGGTATTCAACTCTTTTGGTGTATCTTCCAGTAGATTGATTTCATGGTCCTATTCTTCTATTTCCAGTAGTTTTTCAAATTTCTTCTTATTGAAAAAATGAGTGAATAGTTGAATGTATTAAATCTTCCAGATTTGTTAAATCTGTATCATGTTTTACTTGAACTCTTATATCTTTTTTTTGATTTGATTTCCCTTTTCTTTTATTTCTTAGATAATGAAGAGGTATGTGACCACAGTCACATGATGTGTCACATGACATTATATCATAGGCCTAGAATCTGGGAGAAAGAGCTGGAAAAATAATGTTAAGGTGTATGTCAATAGCATATTCATTTCATAGTATATATATTATGCACTCATGGCTGATTCATGGACTTTAGGGAAGGGTTATTTATCATAGCACAGACCATGAACCATCTGTATAAATAGAATAGTAATATATTAGGGACTCTTTGTTGAGTTCTCTTGTGATTCACATGAAATTCTTTGCTTATAAGACTACTTAGTATACTGTTGACTGTCTTGGTTAGTGGTTGTCACAACAATCTGGTTCCTTGTCTATTTTCTGGTGTTCTTTGTCTGTTTCTTCTGATAGTTTCATTCTCCTTGTCCATATAAATGCAATGTCTTAATGTTGTATTTTACATTCTTTTGGGCATCCTGTAAACTATATTGTCTCTTTTTCCTAATTAACTTCTAGATTATGCTTAACCAACCAGTTATATTCTAAGAGTATATATATTCTATTTAGATCTATTACTACTATATTGATTTTCTTCATATATCTATTAATTTTTAGTTTCAGTGATGCAAACCATGTTACTTTTCTATTCTTAGTTCCATTTGCATTGAAAATATCAAATAATTTGAGTATTGGTTTTATTTTAATATATTCTTCTTTTACTAGTTGTTTATTAATTTCAATATGAGTACATCCCAAGTCAACTAATATCTTAAGCTGTAGTTTTTTCTATTTGATGTTTTCACATTTGTGTATACATTAAGTTTCCTCTCTTTGTTATATCTTTTTACAGAATAACATATTGATTTTTCAGGGAATTACTATATACAGAAGTTTGTTGTACTATGCCTACTCTGAACCTTTGACAAAACCCTTTTCTTTATTGTTGTCTTCTTTGTCTTCATTATCTGAATCTTCTTGTATACTTTTATTCTTTATTTTTTGTCCTAATTTGCAGTTCTTCTCATAAGATGTCCTACTTTGTCATATTTGTCATATTTTATAGTCTTTTTTTCTTTCTTTGATTTTCTGCAATTCTTTGCCATATGTCTATATACATTACAATTAAAGCATGTAGACTTTTTGTCTTTGTTGTAGTTATATTTGGCCTTTTCAATATCTATGAGTACACCTTCTCTTCTATAAGTTATTTCTGATCTTGTTTTGTAATCATGTTTACCTTCTGTGGATTTATATTTTTATCTAACTAATATAATTGCTATCTTCTCTTTGAGTAACTCTGATACTACTATGGGTAGATATTCCAATATGGTCTTGATAATATTGCTCCTAATATTCTTTTTCAATAAAAAGATTGCATGCATATCATCTGTTTCAGCCTTCATGGCCAATGCTTCAAACTCTATCATAAAGTCTACAATGTGCTTCTTTCCTTGCTTGAATGTTTCAATCTTCCATTTAGCATCTGCTACCTTAATCTTGCCACTGAATGCTATCTTAATCTCTAATACTGCTATAATATTGTCATCTATTGCTATAACTCTATTGCTCTTAAGAAATAATCATATTTCCTTCCACCAATCTTCAAATTTCACCTGGTTATCATCAAACTACCCTAGGTCTAGGACCATGCTCTTTGGTATAACTATCTGTACTGTGTTATTGTATACTGCTAGTATTAGTGCTGCTAACATTTACTCTGGTGCTGGTTTTGTAGTTTTGTTTCTGTTCAAGACATAATCTTCAGTGATTCCTAATAATCCCAATATACACTCTTCTTTTACAAGGTAAGCCTAACAATGCTTTACCAAATGTTATAACCTTAAGCTTTTCTCAAATCACAACTTAGGTAAAGACTTGAGAAAGAATAAGAGAAATGATCAATTGATAAGACATAAGAATACAATAAGAAAGAAAGAAGAAACATGAGAATACCTCTACTACTACATGAGATGCTAACTGATAAAATATGAGAAGAATTCAAGGTATAGTAAATATAAAGTAATGGTTGTAGCAGAATAACTTCCAAAACATCTAAGGTATCTGCTTCCTTACCTTCAGATCTATAATTTTTTTCTAGTTATCTTTTATACTATTATTTTCTTAGTTATAATTCTAACTACAAAACTAGTATTTAAAAACATTTAGATACTTTGTAGTCTCTAGTCTGAAAATCAACTAAAATCAACTAAAATCAACTGCATAATAAATTGACTTATATTTCTTTCTAAGTCTCTTGACTCCACTATTTATCTAAAATTATGATTACATGGTAAATAGCAGCACAAATATAAGTTAAGACTAAGATTATCATCTGAGGTTCAGTTGCAAGTTTGCAGATAAGCTTCTTAACTTAATCTGCAACTTAGGTACTTATCTATATTCACACATAATATTATATCCTGATCCAGCCATATCTATCCTAACTTATGGATAATACCAAACTTTTCTTATTCACACTCTCTAACTCCTTTTAGTGTAAATCATATCTCTTCATTTCATCTAAAGCATTTTTGCTAAACTTTTGACAACTGATGTAGCCAATAACCAATTAGCAAACTTCATGGATCTCTACCCCTGGCATCTAAGAATCATTTGAAATTAAGGTAACACTTAGCAGTCTCTATTCTAAATAACTATCCTAGATAGTTGATAGATATAGTTCACATCTCATTATCTGAGATCCAGAAAGGCATCTTAGAAGTCAAAAACTAAGTAATTATGCATTATTTGAGAATTTGGAAGGCAGATCATAATGATCTTTGGCTTTAGTTTATGTGCTGTACCTCTATGAGATGTATCATTGCTAACACTAGAAGAAGGGTGCTAGTTTTAGTTAATTTTCAGGATGACTACTATAGTGTAAACTACCTGATTATATACTAGTTAGTATATCTAGGGTAGCTATTTGGAATGTAACTGCTTAGTGAGTTACCTTGATTACTAGTAATTCTCAGATGTTAAGAGATAGAGTTCCATAGAGTTATTTTGGACTAGTAAGGATATCTGAGATAGAATAGATAGGTTTAATCTGTAATAGAAGAGATTGGGAAATACAGATAAGAGATAAGTGGTTATCTATGGATTGGGACAGATAAGATTGGAACATGGGATGTGACAGTAGTACACTTAGTATATAAGCCAGCAGTTTACATTATAAGCCTCATCCTGAAAATCAACTAAAACTATTATTATTTCTAATGTTAGTAATAATACATCTTTTACTTTCTAGTGAACTTATCTGCTAGTTATGTCTTGAGAAAATCATCTGAAATATGTGACCAGTGTAACTTATTAACTTATTTTGAACTTCTGAGAGACTAGTATCAGATCTCAGATAACTAAATATAAACCACATCTAATAGATAACTTTATCTATTTCTAGATAAGTCCCCATACTTAATCTAATCCTCTTATACAACTAACTGTAGACATCCATTTAAAGTGAGAACTGTGTTTTGACAAGTTTTAAAGAACTGGCCAGTCTCAAACTCTGGCTATCTTTATAGAGTTTATTTCAACTTGATGATTTAATATGATCAAACCTAGATACTTGATTTCCTTGTTAAAATTGTATTTCTTGAGGCTGAGAAACAGCTTGTACTTAGCTAGTACTTCCAGAACTCTGTAAACTGCTGGATGGTGCTTCTATAAGGTCTGGATAAAGATCAGAATATTATCCAGGTACACAATCATGATAACTTCTACTATGAGGTCATTTCAAATGTTGCTTATCATGATTTAAAATGTTACTAGCCATTAGTTGTCAAGATTGCAGAAAGTGGACTTTGTCTCTTTTTATTTTCTTTCTCATTTTTATTTTCTTTTTGAGTTATTTTTCATCTTTTCTATTTTAGGACTCTAGGGTTAGGAGTGACCGGTCACATCAGTCACATCTGATGGTGTGGTCACAACATTGATCATAGAACTTAAGAGAAGAAAGTAAAAGGTTCTAGAACAAAATGATGTCATACAATATGGAAACCCCATATTGGTCTCATCTTTTACATATGGTCATTTAGGATATGGTGCACAGTAGTTAGCATGGACCATTGGTAGGAGTATATAAGGTAGATTATTTTGTAAAGAGCTCTTTATCGAGTTCTCTTGTGTTTCTCTAATATAAGAGTCATTCTTATATCCAACCCAAAGGATTAAGTTCATAACATTAGTCATCCCAAAGAACATTACTAGGAGTTCAAAAAGTCTGCAGTTGGTGTGAAAGGCTGCCTATCACTACTTGATCTACATGTTGTTGAATTACTAGTAGATATCCAATTTGATAAAGTACTATGCTTCTTGAAGTTGTGAGACTAATTCAGAAATAGATACTTATTCTTGACTATGATTATGTTGAGATTCCTATAGTCTTGTACTAAGTGGAGGAATTCATCCTTCTCCTTTATAAAAAGACCAGTATAGCTATAGAGGACTTGGAAGGCTATATCTGTTCAGTGTGGAGGATTTCAATAATGAATATATTGAGCTCTGTTCATTCTGTGGACAACAGAGATATACTTTAGACAACTTATGCTCAGCTCAAAAGATAATCTCAATGGCATAGTTTTATTAGTAGTGATCCAGAAGTATGTCAATGTCTTTCTTTGTAAATACTGACTAAAATCCTAAAACATGAAGGGCAGGAGAGATATACTTATCTATTGTTTGATTTCTCTGAAATGCTTCAGAAAGTTGTTGTAAAGAGAAAGCTATAGTATGAAGATCTAGAACTAAGAGTTCAGAGAGTAGCTAGGTTATATAGATACAATTTCCCAGTTTCTTCTTGTATTCTTCAAAGGCTATAAAGAAAGGTATTACATTTTCAGAGTCTTCTGCAAGGGTATAAAAAGGGCCAAAGCAACATGCTGTTATGTTATACTAGGTATTAGTGGTTTATAAAAAGATTGGAAGATATAGAAACTGGGAGGTATAGCAAAATTCTATAAGCATTAAGGATCCTAATAATAAGACATTAGGAAAGCATTTTCTCCCATTTATGACAGTGACAGGGGTCAAGCAAAAGAGGACATTTTTTAGTGTCAGGAACTTATAAAGATAGAAATAATAATGTAATAAAAAGATCAAAGATATAAAACTTATAAAAGTACTTACAAACATGTTTTTTTACTAATATACTTCTAAACAGCAAAACTTATACTATATAACAAGCTCTCTTGGAAAATCTAGTATATAGATTAGATAGCTTCTCAAGGGCCCACCACAACACTATCTATCTCAAATGAAATACTCCAAAGGCACTCCTTGAGTCAAACCTTATGACTAATAATACTAACTAATACTTATTATACCAGCTTTTTCTAGACTGCTATAACTCTCTAAAACTTGCCTAAAAGTAACAGATGAAGTATTAATGATGCATACTTGATAAATAGTGTTCAAACTACTCTTGAGTGGAAATCTGTGGATATGGGTCTTTTTTTTCTCTTCCTTCTTCTCAAGGTTTATATATTAAACTATAAATATAAACTAAGAATAGAGACTCAAACAATAAGAAAAGCATCTAGGATTTCCAGAGTATATAGCCCACTCTTAAATATGCAGACTAGTATAATCTTAACTTTCCTATTTGTCTTGTAAGCAGAAAATACTATCTTCTTTCTGTAATTTTTAAGAGATTAAGCCTACTCATGAGCTAAATATTGAGAATAGACCTCTGCTGGTCTACTTCTTTCTTAGCTTCTAGTTCTAATATTCTGCTATTACAATCCCTAGCTAAACTCCTAACTCTCTCTAAAAATTATAATATATTATGGTCTTGTTATTTCCAAGTATTTTTGGTACACTTACAAGTCAATAACTATGCCAGCTAGACCTTCATAACCCTTTTCTGGTTCTGTTCTAGAAAGACCTTTATATCAAAGCCTAGTTTGTCTAATGGCTATTATATTATGTCTTAAGTTTAAAAAACTCAAGAAAGACTGAGACATTATTTAGAAGTGTTGTCAGAGTTGAATAATGAACTTGATTCTTGGATAGTTATAGTGTGTACACAGACTACAGTCCACAGTATATAAAGGTAAATTAGTTTGTACTTAGAACTCTATTGAGTTCTCTTATATTACTTAATACAAGAGTTTTCTTTTATTCTATTACTTGAACTTAAGTCATAACAAGTGTTGTGAGCACTTTCTGTACTTTTTAGAAAATGTTTACAAGTACCTAGCCACCTGAAAAATGTTATTTTATTGCAGAAAACATTTTCTTATATAATAGTAAATAGTTCTGATTTTGCTATAGAAGCAAACTTCTCTCAGTTATCCAAGAAAGATAGAAAGTGGCATCTAGTTGCCTTTTTCAGCAAGTCTCTATCCTATTAGAACAACTGAGCAAAGTCTATAAATTGCATGGAGTTTACAATCTTGCAAGGTTTGAGATGAGAATAACTCCACTGTAAAATATAAAATATCTGCAAAGTTTTGATAGATATATGTCTACTATAGAATATCCATAGAGTTTTTGATGCAAATATGTTCACTTCACCAGCAAAATATCCTAGATATTTCAACTTGAATAATAGTGTGAACTTTGTTGTAGAAAGTGAAATACCCATGATATTTGAGTGCTATCTTTATGGAAAAAAGCACAATCCAGAATAGAGCTGAATTATAAACTTTATAGAGAAAGATACAACTCAGATATGAGTTGAGTGTTATTCATATTGGAAATAGATATAACATAAAGTTTGATAAGTTCCTACACTTATTAATTCTGCTAACCTTATAGACTTTCATCTTTAAGTACAAACCATGCTTAACAAATATAGTTACAGTATGCTAGTCTTATAAATAGTATATAAACTTTAGGATAGGTTAGTTGTAGCATGTGCATAGACTACAGTTTATGGTATATAAGATAGACTAGTTTGTAATGAGAACTTCATTAAGTTCTCTTATGTTACTCAATATAAAAGTTTGTCTTTTGTTTGACTCTTTAAACTTAAGATCATAACAATACTATTGTCATGGCTTAGGCTTAAGTATAAGAGCAATAAAAATATTACAATCCTAAGCTTGGCTCAGATTGTAACTTAGGCAAATGTTTGAGTAAGAAAGAAGAGAGTGATCAATTGGTAAAGCATAAAGATATAAGATTATATCTACAACTATATATATCTAAAGACCATGAAAATAAGAGTATGTATCCTTGAGGAAACAATAAAGAAGAAATGAGAAGAATATAAGAAGGCCTTTACTATTACATAA
>Ga0157359_1001109_pt1 | contig 10728 bp, 6 predicted proteins | sample AttcapACBM3_FD_111482 | JGI IMG/M metagenome (GOLD analysis project Ga0157359, IMG submission 111482) | Fungus gardens microbial communities from leaf cutter ant in Botucatu, State of São Paulo, Brazil - Atta capiguara ACBM3 | ecosystem: Host-associated > Fungi > Mycelium > Unclassified ...
AAGATAAGATATAGATAGTAGTTATATTATTAGTCTATGACAAGAGAGAGAAGGCATGTGACTTTCCAGTCACATAACATTATGTCATAGGGCCTAGAGTGGTCTGGAGTGGTCTGGAAGGATTTAGGATCGGAAAGAGTTTAGAGATAGAGTGACATCAAAAAACATGTTAACAACATGGTTTCCTCATGGTGCACACATAAACAATGGAGATTAAGAGCAAGGTTGAGGGTATGACATCAGGGCACATGTATATAGTATGCTGGCCTTGAGGTAGATGCATGGTGGATGAGTAATAGGATATGAGGATAGGGCATGAACATTAGGGTAAGCATAGAGAAGTTGTAGCACAGACCATGAATACTTTATATAAATAGTTAGTAGAATACTGTTGTGGTTCCCTGTTGAGTTCTCTTGTAAATTATATAACTCGTATTCTCTACTAGATATCCTACTTTGAGATTTATTGCTTGTGCTGCTATTGGACATTGGTTTAGTGGTTACTACAACATTATCCTTCTTTGGAATGTAAAAGCATGATGCTGTATATCTTGACTTTGACTCCACTATTAGTCTGGCCTTCAGTTGTTTGTTTAATCACTGATTCAATGCTTCTTCTTCTTTTATTGTCATTGCATAAGCCTTTACATTTAATTCCTTTAGTACTTTCTTTGTCAAGTTTATCTTGTAATCTCATTCTCTTCTTTCTGGCAACTTTTCAAACTTCTTTTTGTTGAATAAGTGCATAAAAGATTGAATATACTCTGGGAGATTTTCTGGGTTTGCTGGATCTGGTTCCTTTTCTATTTCCTATATATTCTTGTTTTGTGTTTCTGTAGCTTGTATTCTTCTTATTTTAAACTCAATATCTTGGTGTTTTATCTTACATAATTCTGGGCATCTTGTAAATCATATCTTGTCTTCTTTCCAGTTTACTTCTGAATTGTGTTTAACCAACCAGTTGTATTCCAAGAATATATCCATTACATTTAAATCTGTTACTGCTACTTCAATATGTTCTTTATGTTTATTGATTTTGACTTTTAGTAGTGCTACTTTTGTTATGTCTCCATTCTTGGTTCCATCTGTATTGTATACTCCAAATGAGAAGTTTATTGTATTACGACTTAAAGATCTTAGGGTTAGTCAATGAGCAGAACCTTATATAGGATTACACAAGAAAACTTGATAAAAAACTCTGTATAGGATTGTCTACCTTATATACTAAAACTCCATGGTCTGTGCCAACTACTTCTAGCCTACCCTAAACAGCCATATGTTTGCCTTAAGATCAACATGTGTTAAACATACTGTATAATATCATTCTTCCAGAACCTTCTATGCTCTTTCATGTGATATGTGATTGTGTGACTGTGACATTTTATGTGACTATGTGTGACACCTAGTCACTTAGTGTGACAGTGATGTCATATTAACCCTAACCCTAAGTTCCCAAAAATAAAATAAAAGAAAAGAAAATAACAAATGAAAAAATAAAAATAAAATAGTTAAAGTCCACCATCTTGAACTCTGACATATTGGCCTTGTCTGTATTCTCTTGTCCTTGACCAGTTACTCATTAATTCCTATATGAGTGCATTTGAAATCCACTAGTACCTCTATCTGTAATTTCTTACCATTTTTTATCTTAATGTTTGCTTACACATTTAACTCTCTCTTCTTGCTGTTCTATTGATGTAGAATAACATATTGATTGTGAGTTTTAGTTACATTGATCTCTTATACCATGCATACTTAGGATCTTCTCTAAAACCCTTCTACTTGTTTAGTATCTGTGTTCTTATCTTCTTGGACACTTTACTTCTTCATCTTCTGCTTTGTTTTACAATCCCTGGCAATATGTCCTGTTTATCCACATTCATAACATTTCTGAGTATCCTTTTCTTTCTTTGGCTTTTGGCAATCTTTTGCCATGTGTCCATAAATCTCACAATTGAAACACTTAGGTTTCCTATCTTTGTTGAAGTTCTCTTTTGCCTTTCCAATATCTATGGGCATTCTTCACCCTCTATAGGTCATTCCTGTTCCTGTTTGATAATCATGATGTCTTTCTGTGGACTCATATTCTTGTTTGACTGATGTTATTGCTATCTTCCACTCCTTGAGTATTTCTGGTGTAGTGATTGGTGGATACCTTAGTATTGTCTTAATTATGTCCACTTGTATATTTTTCTTTAATAAGAAGATCATATGTAGTTCATCTGTGTCTGCTTTCATGGCTAGTACTTCAAATTAAATCATGAAATCTACTGTATTCTTCTTTCCTTGCTTGAAGGTCTCAATCTTCCATTCTACATTTGTAACTTTGGTCTTGTCGCTAAATGTCTTTTTTATTTCTTGTACAAAATCATCATGATTCTGGGTTCCTGTTTCTTCATCTAGCTCATCAAGCTTCTTCTAAGCATAAATGCCTATTACACTCCCTCTAAGGCAGACAAGGATCATGGTGATCCTGTTGTCAGTTTCTATTATTTTTTTACTCTTAAGGAATAACCTCATTTCTTTTCACCAGTTCTCAAATTTCATTCTGTTCCTATTGAACCATCTTAGGTCAGGGATCATGTTCTTAGGCACTTTGTCCTGTCTATTGTTCTCTTGTATTGGTACTGGTACTGTTGACATCTTGTCTATATACTCAGTTGTTCTTTCTAAGACTTCTTCTGTGATCTACAAGAATCTTAGTCTTTCTGACAATACCTCAATATCATTCTCTCAGTGTTGACTTGTTTTGCTCTTTGTGGATTACACTGCATGTGTTTCATTTCTTCCAACAGTTAAACTGTTAATCATTTTTTGTAGATGTACCACTTCTGTACTCTTCCTTTTACAAGATGAGTCTGCTGATGCTTTACCAAATGTTACAACCTTAAGCTTGGCTCAGGTTGCAACTCAGGCAAAGACTTGAGTAAGGATAGAAGGGTTGATCAATTGGTAAAGCATAAGGATACAATATTGTATCTACAACTATATATACCAATAGATATGGTTAATATATGTAATGATATCATAGACAATGAGGAAACAGAGAGGAAAAGATGAGAAAACAATGCCTACTACATGAGGTGCTGACTGATATCTTCTGTGATGTAGCTGATCATTACATTATACTCTGAATTCTCTGAACATGTTGAAATCATGCTAAAGATATGAGGAGATGATTGTAACAATAAAACTATCATCTTTTTATGATGTATGATATTACCCTTTCAATGTGTCATATGATATTGTGACCATGACTATGACATGTGTGACTGATCTGTGATATCACCTTATTCCTTCTTTACTAAGTTCAAAAATAAGAAAAGAAAAGAGATAGAGGAGTCAGAATAAAAAGTAAGAGAAAAGAAGAGAAACAGAAAATAGACAAGTCCACTGTCTTTAATTCTGACAACAGTGCTTGATTACAGTCCATAGCAGACTATTTATTACAAGTAGTCTACAATTTTTGTCTCAGGAGATAAAGACTTTCTTTATAGGCAGAGAGACACTACTAGTGACAACAGAACTCAAAGAGAAATCTAGATAAAGGTTTCTCATAACCAACCTACAAATTATATGTCCAAGTCTAAAGAGACCTATCATACTAAGAATACCAAATCAAGAGAAACTGAGAGAGATGAGACTGAAAAGCTATTTACAGAAACATAAAATCAGACTAATTGAGCACTGATAGAGGCTCATAAAGAAAGGGGTTGTTTTTGAGGAGAGAAGGCAAAAGTACTTGAATGCTTCTTCAAGAAGTTAATAAAGTCCTTAATTAATGAAGATGGATCAACTAAGAAATTATGAGCAAAATTGGAGTGGTTTGCAAAGATATGTCAATGTGTTTCCACCTGGCAATAGCTACATAAACACTGGGTGCACTCTGTAAAAAAGAAGCACTGTCTATACTCCCCAATGGGAGCATGGTAAAGAATGGCTCTAGTTGCCCTAGCATATAATATGGCTAATTGGCTAAAGTAAGCAAGCCAACTACCACCCTTAGAGTAGCTAGGCTAAAGGTGTTTGAAATTCTTGTCTCTAAGAGTTAGAAAATGACACTCTTGAACAGTGGGACAATTGAAGGAGGTTCTCTAAACATTTAGACATGAAATGATACTTTAGAGTGAAGAGCATCAATAGATGTTGCTAGATGAAGTCCAGCAACCACTCTAATGTTAGTCACATTATTATAGACTATTTAGTGAAGAGACTACTCAGCCTTGCATAAGCAATCTCAGAATTCAATTTTATAGCCAAGGCCACTACAAAAGAATGATCTAAGTGCAGAACAGACAGCCAAAGAGTGAGCCTGTCCAAAGTGCACTGAGAAGTCTACTGTTTTCCTAGCAGAGCCTAGAGAGTCAGTGATGAGAATTATACATTTAATATCCATACTGGTAGTCTTGGAGACATTCAGTCTTATAGCAAACAACTCAGTATTAGGAGCAGTTGTTCAACTAGCTGGAGTCTTGAAAGATGACATCTAGTGACCAAGCCAAATATTACCATCAAGTTAGTAACTCCTCTATAACTACTATAAAGCTCTGGCAGGGTTGTATCATATGTTTTTCCTTGAGAGATTAGAAGACCACCATCAACAAATGGGAGAATAGAAGTATTTAAGTTAAGAGCTTAAGCTCTAAGTTCAAAAATGTAAATAAGAGGTGTAATATAGAGTGCTGAAAGAATAGGAGAGAGTGCAGAATCTTATCCCACACCTACATCTGCATCACAGGCACTAGGGATAAATGAGTTCTAAAAATACTGAGTTGATTTACCTACAGGATAGCTGGAAAAAAAGTCTACAATACAGTCTGAGAATCCAAAGTGTCTAAGAATCAAAGTAAGCATACTGTAGTTCAAAGAGGGAAAGAATTGTACAATATCAAATGCTACTACACTAGTTTCAAGTCTCTTGGCCCAGCTAGCTTGAACCAAGTGTGCTAGAAACACACCAGTATCTTCAGTGGACTGTTGAATCACACCTTCAAGCTAGTTAGGATAAAGAATACTGTGCTTGACATTATCAAACTAGAGTTGCCTAGCAATTATCTTCTCAATGAGCTTGTCCAGTATGATAAGCAGAAGAATAGGCCTAAATACCTTAGAGATATCATCTGGCTCCTTAAAGTGTCTGGGCCAATGTTATAGTAATAAACATACATTTGCCAAATAGAGGATGTCTGTAGTGCAAGTGTTATTGGTAATAATAAGCTTGAGATACTGCCAAATAATATGGTCAGGACCTAGAGCAGAAACATTAGAGCAGGTTCTAAGTGCCTCTTACATCTCCAACATTGAAAATAGCACTCCAGAGTAAGTGGCCTAGCTAGAGATCAATAGAGAAATTGGTTGTAGTATTATAGGACTGGTGGAGGATGCTTCACAAGTTTGAAAAGTTATTGCAGGGTTGCCCTTGAAAGCAAATGGCCTCTACTATAGGCAACTTATGTTGTTTGACCTAGCTCATTAAATCCTAAGGTTGCTTGTTGGTAAATACAATTCTAGCATTCCTGTTGTCAAAAAAATGTTGTTCAGCCTGTCTAGTTTCAGAGTAAAAGAAGAACCATTTAGAACACTTCACAGTTTGCTTATAAGTATCCAGTGCAGTTTTGTACTTATTATCCCACTACTTCTGAGACTAAGTAGTGACCATAATTCTCTTCACATAAGTAGCCCAGTAGTTAGAAAAAAGCTTAGAAATTGCCTTAGAAAGTGAGTTAAGACTAGCAACAGAGTCTAGAGTATAGAAGTCAAGTTGAGAGAGCCCTTCACTTACAGAAAGCAAAAAGACCACTTCCTCTTCACTGTCATGTTTAAAGACTATTTTGTATACACAGATGTTCTCTGGAGTTATATGAAGGTCAACTATGAGAAGAGCATGATCTGAGAGTCATCTGAGATCAGACTTAATATAATAGGAAACTTGAGTATAACTCATGCCTAAGAAAATAAGATCAATTACTGTGATATTATGGTCTTAAATGTTTGAATAATGAGTAGGAACAGAAAGTGCTGGAATGGAGCACACAAGACTGTAAGAGTCTGCCAAGTCTCTTAAGGCCTAACCAGCTATAGAATATGAAGAAATAGATGAGCTTCATTTTACATCTCTAATGTTCAATTTGAGAATGTTCAGAGCTTTATTAGATAAGAAGTCCATAGCAGTATGAAGGATTTTGGAACAGACATTCATAAGGAATTGACACCTTTCTCTATTGAAAAAGAACAGAAGCTGAATATCTCTATGGTCAGCTATATCTCTTCTGAGAGCAAAACAAAGTCTGGATAGTCTAGAATAGATAAAACATATAACTCTAGATATCTACTCAGAGCTCTGTGAAAATTGGACTACCTGGGTCCAATCTAGATAAATGGGAGTACCAACAACTTCATCTCCTCTAGAGGTTATAGTATATAATACAAAGTGAACAAAATTCTAGAGAAATTCCTGAATAAATAGAATATTATACAAGTTCTTCTGTGTTTCAAGAAGATTGTCTACCAGTGTATAGTTCTTGCAAACATTCTACAAAGCATGTTAGTTGTACTAAACATACTTATTAACTACCTCTATTAGAGCTAGTTATGGTACTATAGCTGGCTTGTTCAGAGTGTATCTCAGTAGCTTTAGCAACCTTATTAGTATCAGATGGAACAGAGTGCATAGTAACATGGTGCATTGTGGACAACTAGCAACCACTTACCTGTAGTGTATACTTCAAAGGAGAGCTGTGAGAGAGCAAGCAATGATAGAAGATGAGTAGTATTAGTAGGAGTTCCATCTATATGAAAATTTTACATCAACTATCTAATTAGGACTACTGATCATGGGCTATATGCTTACTAAGCAGAATGCTTTGCAACAATTAGCATGTCATTATTTGTCAAAGTGATGGTACCAGAATAAATACTTGTTGTCATTAACAGTATAGTCTTCTTTGCAGTTTAAATACTTGAAAGTGTGAGGACAAGATGTACCAATCATAATGGCCTCTCTAGGAGAGTTAGATTTTGGATTGGCCTTGCAACACCAAGCCAAAATTCTGTGGTTCTCTACTCTGTGTAGATCACTATATTTTTAATATTTAGTACCTTAAGTGTGACAAGCATGTGTTGGATGTCCCTAGCACCAGCAATTGTAATACTGAGCAATCTTAGGGTGCATATTAGTTTCTTGGACTATAACAGTATGTTGCCCAAAGTTAAATGAGTGATTAATAAAAGTTCTGCCCTTAGAGTCTCTCTGGGAGTCCTAAAAATATGACACTTTCAAATAGAGAAGAGCCAGAAAGAGCTACTGCTATCTAGGTAGGATTAATAGGCAAGAAAGTGTTATAGTTCTAGTAGAAAATACTTAAAACCTTCAAAAAGAATTTAGACTGAGACAAGCAAGACTTTATCTTAGTAGTCTTCAGCCACTGCCTAATTACTTCTAGCTCCATCATCCTATAACTTGCAAACAGACTCTACTCTGAGTTTAGAGTGAGCCTCAATCAAGCTCTTGTTGTAAGACTCAACTACTGAAGCAACATTGGCCATAATGATCTTTATAGTGGAAGAATCAAGTAAAATTAAAACCTGTCATCTGGTAGGCCCATAGGTCATCATTTTAAATATCTTTGAGGCACTGAAATGACTGGCACTTCCTTGAGAAGTATCTGTACTGTCTAAGCTAGTCTAATGTATAGAAATAATTGTAGCTTGAGGAAGATTAGGAAATGTCTTCTTAAGCTATAACAAGTGCAGAAAGTCTTTAACCTTGGGCCTATGTTTGGAGGCTAAGAGAATAGGAAGAGATGCCATCTGGGGTTTAATAGACTTAAAGGATATCATAGCTGGACTAGGTGTCACAGCTGAACTAGAATGAGTTGAAACTAGTTTTGAGACTAGATAAGTTGTCACAGGTTTGAAAAGAGAAAGAGCCTATAAAATAAGTGATGTCTTGCTCTTAGAGTTAGAAGAAGACATAGAAGAAGGAAAAGAGACTTTTCTCTTTTCTTTGTGCTTTTTGTTAGAGACCAGAGTAAAAGCAACTTCTTCAGCCTCTGGTACATCAATAGCCATCTCAATATTAAGAGAGGATGTTAGAACAAGATTAGGACCATAAATAGTTCTTATAGCTTCTACAAGAGTGAGAGCATCAGGTTGAGGTGAGACTTTATAGTGGTATCACCTAGCTTTAGAAATTGCCTGGAAAAGATTCCAGATATAAGATCCAACTCCCAGGATAGTAGAGAATTAGTTAATAGATTGTCCTTCAAGAGAGTACTTTTTTAAAGCATATAAGATACTCAAGAGATGAAGAAAGTATCTTAGTATCAGTTTCTATTTTCCAATTGGAAGGATGACTCAGCTGATTCATGGATCAGGTTGAATAGTCCAAGTATAGGGGCTTGGGATTTTAGAGGGTATTTTCTGCTCTTCTCAACAAATACCTGGTCATTCTAGCTTATAGTAGATGCTGTTTCTTCAAGAATTGAGGTAGAAAAAGCAGAAGGGAGCTTAAAAGAAGGTACTTTCTTAAAAGAGAGTCTATATATAGTTACTCTTTATCACAAAATGAACTACTCACTTATTTGTGATATTTGAGCCTTGAATACACTCTCAGAAGTTTAGGAGTGATTTAGAAGTTCAATAATGATGATAATGATAATTAAGATCAATACAAATGTCAATGATAATGAGGGATAATTATTGGTGATTATTGATGAAAACTGATGTTGTTAAGTCTGAGGTCTAATCCTTAAATACAGAAGTATTTATACAAAATAGTAATGGTCTATGCACAAGCTGTTTCCATCACATAATTAAAACTTGTACTTGGTGGGGCTGTCATCTGTCATAGCAGATGTTAGGCTAATTTTAAAAGGTAACTAATTATGTTACTATATTGATATGCTTGTATCTCTATAAATACTAATCTCCATACAATGTATGATATATCATTAGAAAAAATTTGATAAATGATTTCCAATGCAACTTTGATTGTGGGAATCTGTTTAGTTGTTCCTGAGATAATAGCCAATGAAACTTATAGTTACCAATGGTCTGATATCTCAGTAATTTGTTGTCACTTTTATACATCCTGCATATGTGCGGATAGCCATTATTTGGGGCTTTCCAGTACAACTTAGTTTGTGGAAATTAGTCTACTGGTTGTGGAGATACAAGCTGAATAAAGTTTGTGATACCCTTGAGGCAGTAGATATCTTAGGGTCTAAACTCATACTTTCTTCCTCACTTTCTTTCAAAGAAGATAAAGCTACAGCCTTAGAAGAGATATTTTTGGAAGCAAAAGAAGTAAAGACACTTCTTAAGAAATATCTTGTAATATGACAAGTTTGAGGTCTTCTTCTTAAATATACTTATTTGTTAGCTCTAAAACTAGCTCTAGAGAGCAAGTTAGATGAGTTTGAAGACTCACTAACACATTGAGAACTGTTCTGAGACTAGGAGAAAGTACTGAATCTTTTAATGATTTGTTTGAATTTATTAAGTTAATCATAGTAGTAGTAAGAATAAAGAGAAATATAGCTAATCTTATCACTACTGGAAATTTGAATAAACATTCCAAATACATTGATATAAGATATAGGTTTATTTGTGATTACAATGAATCCAGATATATTTCAACTTACTAATCAACAACCTACAAATGAATTCTCTATATTTGTAAGTAGTCTTGGTCTTATATAGGTCTTATTTAGATGATTGTTTGCTAAGTGGGCATGTTGTATGTATTTTCAGACCATTTTGATCTCTGCCACTTATTTATCAACTCTGACAGAGTATTATAACTTAGATCTCAAGTTAAGATGAAAAACACTCTCTTATATTGAGTAATATAAGAAAACTTGATAGAGTTCCAAGTACAAGCTAATCTACCTTATATACTACAAACCATGGTTTGTATGCACACTACAACTAACCTACCCTCAAGTCCATGTGCTTTCCATAAGGCCAACAAGTGTCATATACAAGCCTACCCATCCGGAAATTATATCTCTGAATTATACAAGCCTGCCTTCTATGGTGGCCACCTTTCTCACAATACATCTTATGGCAGTACTACAATTATCTGGGTATTCTATCTTTCATGGCAGAGATACTCCTATTCAACTCGGTCTTCCATAATGGAGTTATCCCTGTTAGTGTCTCAACACTAAAACCTCCACTCAGGATAATAGGGGTTTTACTACTGAAACCCCAAGCATCTTCTATACTATTCATTTGTATATAAGACTAGTAGTTACACTGTAATTCACTAGTCTGATAATTGATAAAGATAACTCTTATTGAACTCAATCTCTGGTGTTCAACTGCAACACACCAATCAGCACTCACTCCCATCTCAGACTTCTTCCTATCATCTGAAGTTGTAACTATGGGGCAGACAGACAGCACAGCACACAAGCTGAAACCAAGGTCATTCCACAAGTCTGCTTATCTCTGAGTCCATTCTGTAGACTTCCACCCAGGTGTGAACTGTGTCTGACAGTATTATCAGACTCCCAAGTCTACTGTTGCCTTTGAGCAGTTCTATCTGCTAAATTCTCTGTTGCAGTTCCATCTGCAATTCAACTTTGTATTTCACACTTCAAAGTCCAAATGGCTTCCTCTTGCCATAACTCTTCAACTTCAGTCCTACTGCTTGGGACATCCTTCAATACGATCTTGTGTTTCAGTAACCAGATGGCTTATCCACCAAATGTGCTATGACAC
>Ga0157359_1001110_pt1 | contig 10726 bp, 5 predicted proteins | sample AttcapACBM3_FD_111482 | JGI IMG/M metagenome (GOLD analysis project Ga0157359, IMG submission 111482) | Fungus gardens microbial communities from leaf cutter ant in Botucatu, State of São Paulo, Brazil - Atta capiguara ACBM3 | ecosystem: Host-associated > Fungi > Mycelium > Unclassified ...
AGCTTATTTGTGATACCAGTACAGCTAATTCTAGTTCTTTTGTAAATTTATTTTTCAACTGCTTAAATATCTTTTCCTATCTTATTTCCCACTCTTACTTCTGCTCCTTTATTACCAAATCATTTTAAAAATCACTTATAAATCACTAGTAGCAATTAGCAAGCTTCAGAAACTTCTGCACATTCTTAATCTCTTTAGAAGCTGGCCAATCTAGTACTTCTTTCATCTTTTTTTCCCTTAATACTATCTGGCCTAATTACTATACCTAAGAAGCCTATCTTCTTGATATCTCCTTAACATTCCACATAAATAAAAAATAAAGATTGATGAAAATTGATGTTGTTAAGTCTGAGGTCTAATCCTCAGATACAGAAGTATATATACAAAAGAGTGATGGTACATGCACAAGCTGTTGCCATCACATAATCAAAACTTGTACCTGATGGGAGCTGTCATCTGTCATAGCAGCTATCAGGCTAATTTTAGAAGATAACTAATTATATTACTATATTGATATGCTTGTATCTCTACCAATACTTATCGCTTTGAGACACATTATATATTGTTGGAAAACAAATTGATGAGCACTTTCCAACACAAGTTCAATCATGTGAATCCGTTTAGCCATTCATGAGATATTAGCAGACAAAGCTTTTACAGCTACTGATGGCCTGATATTTCAGTCATTCATTGTTACTTTTGTACCTCCTGCATATGTGCAGATAGCTCTTATTTGGGGCCTACCAGTGCAACTTTGTTTGTGAAAATTGTTCCACTGGTTGTGGAGATACAAGCTGAATGAAGTTTGTGACAGCTTTCATATTCTTAAATAATATATATGTAACTCATCTAGACTTTCAAGAGGTTTTATTGGATATCAGATAATGAAGTGTGAACCATTTTTAACATAAGTATGGTCAGAGTCTTATCTGGAGATGAGAAAGCAAAAGTCTCAGAAGTCTTAGAAGTCAGTCTATAACAGTATCCTCTTTTAGGAATGAGCCCTTGAGAACCAAAGTGTGGCTAGAAAGTGTGACTAGAACTGAAAATGTGAATGAAAATGAGAAATATTAGAAGGAAAAAAAATAAAAGAAAACAGAAACAGAAAATAGATACAGGAGTATAGAAAATCAAAACAAAGAGAGTGGACTAGACTTTAAAAAATATATGGCATAGAATTCAGATATCAGTTCCAGAATACAGATAAGTTTGGTGGTAGATAATCACTCAGATTTGTCTTTTGTATTTTTATAACCTAGCTAGATGACCTTATAGAGAAGCTTGTAAGCTTATCTGCAATTGATTTTTGAGTTAACAATTCATGAGATTTCATATTTAATCTCACTATCAATGGTGACTAGTACAAATATGAGGCCAGATTGTTTCAAAAATATACTAGAATAGTAGTTTTGAGCATGGAGATATGGAAGACAGAATAAATAGAGTACATAGATTTCAGAAAACAAAAGATGAACAGATGAGTGTTAGATTGTGCTATAATCTCATAAAAACCTAGGTATTTCTTAGATAGCTTTTTATATGGTCATATAGTATGGAAGAACTAGGCTTTTATAAAAATCTTTTGTTCAACTTGGAATTCTGGGGCTGAAAGTTGGTGTATATCAGTATATTATTGGCAATAATGTTAGGCCATAGAAATTTTAGACTTAAGGGTACTCTAGAGTTTATTAATATTGATTGTAAAGTCATAGATATAGAAGAAGGCCATGTTATGTTCAGAGTGGACTGTGATATTTAGATGGTATATTTTGTTCATAAAAAACAAAAAGATACTAGTAGTAGTATTAGGTATATTGTTTAAAATAAATTTCGAAAGGAGTTCATATCAGTTGTTTTGCTAGTAGTTACAATGGACTCAGAGATATTGTTCCAGAGTTTGATTAGTTCTTTCTATCTACTCATTTTCTTTTAGGTAGTAGTCTAAAGTAAAATAAAGATATATATCAAGGACAGTGCCTAGAGAGTGAAAGAAGTTGGATACAAACCTGGATCCTTGATCAGAAGTAATATAAGACAAAGCTAAGTGTTTAGAGAGTATATGGATGATTAATAGTCTGACTAACTCTGTAGAAGTAATGGTATTCAATGTTGAAATGAAAATAGCTTGATTAAAGAGTTAACTGACTATGATGAGAATTGTGTCAAAGCCAGAAGAAGATGGAAGTTTCTTGATGAAATCTATGGATATATCTGAGCAGATATTGGGCCAGGTATATTTCTGATAGATGAGTTTCAGTGTTTTGTTTTGTCCAAATTAATCTACAAGAATGTAGTCATAGTAATACTAAAGTACTTGGGTGTAGAGGTTATCAACAGTATTATACTGGAAAATACTTTTTCACAAAAGAACATACTCTTATAGTAGTTTTAAGCATGTAAGATCTTTTTAAAGGTATTAGCAAGAAAACTTCATACTTTTAGATAATGTTTCAAGCTCTCTCAAGCAAACACCTACTTAAGAGATAGTATGGTAGCTATTAGTCAAACTTGATCTCAGGGAGATAAGGTTTTTAGGGATAAGAAATGCTATTATACTTATGAAAGACTAGTTATGAAGTATAGACACTTACAAGAACAATTCACATAGTGACAAACTTTCAGATGGTAGAATAAGATAGAAACATGTTGGATCAGAAGCTAATGAAGTTTAGAATGGATTTGTGAGTAGGGGCAGCCCATAGAAATGGCTAAGGAGAAATGGAATGGGTACTCACAAGTAGGAAACAGTTATTGTTCTAATATTGGGTTGTAAATGGAGAGATGACCATATGCTTACAAAACCTTAGGAAGCTTTCTTATAGTTTTAGTCTTTATTCTGTAAATTCATTTTCTGTATTTTTAGATTAATACATAAGCCACAAGTGAAGGGAAGTAAGAAGAAGACCATCATCTAAATTCTCTTACTCAAGAGCAGTTTAACTAAGTGAGCATCATTAGTATCTACTATCACTTTCAGGCAAGTTTTGGAGAGTTTTAGTAGCTTGGAAAATGCTAGCAAGATGAGTATTAGTTAGTATTTTTGGTTGTAAGGTTTGACTTGAGAGGTTCCTTCAGGATGTATCACCTAAAATAGATAGTTGTTGGAAGCTTTTAAGGAGCTTTGCAATCTATTCATTAGATATTCTAAAAGAGCTTGTTACACAGTATAAGGTTCACTGTTTTGAAGTATGTTTGCAAGGAAAAGCATTCACAAGTGGATATCATTTATATATTCTTTTTAATATCCTTCCTAACTTTATTCTTTTGTATTCACAAGAGCTTTTTTAAAGGTTTTATATGTTCTAATCTTCTTTTTTCTACTATTTCTTCCAATTTCTAACACTGATATTGTCCCCTTTGAATTCTTTAGTGTGCAATTAAGAGCTAGTGTTGTATAGTTCTTGTTGTACTCTAACATAATCTCTTTTCTACTTGACTTCTGTCAGCAAATAAGACATAGATTCCGTTATTAAGGAAAAAGAGACTAGAAGAGTCAGTCAGCCAATGGCTTTTGGAATTGGTAAGGTATTCTATAATAGAAATATTTCTTACAAGTATAGATTGGATATCAAGATAGAATATATCAAGATTAAGGATTGTGGCTATATAGATGGACAAAGAGACTAGAATAAATACTTTAAGAAATACTATCAATTGTTTATAAGTAAAAACTAGACAGAAGTTGTGAGAATTGACAAAAGCATAGCCAATACTCTGTTATAACTTAAGTCTCAGAGATAAGGCAAAAACACACTTTTGTATTAAGTAATACAATAGAACTTGATAGAGTTCCAAGTATAAACTAGTCTACCTTATATACTTTAGACTGTAGTCTGTATACATACTACAACTAACCTACTCTAATGTTTATGTGCTTTCTATAAGATTAATATGTTGCTACCATACTATATAATATTATCTATTTCAGAACCTTCTACAACCTTTTCTATGTCACATGATTGTGTGACTTGTAACTGTGACATATATCACACCTACATCATACATGACATTACATTACATCTTTTATCTAAGTTTAAAATGAAGAAAAGTGAAAACAAAAACCAAAAATAAAATAAATATAAAATAGAAAAAGAAAGAAAATAGAATAAATTCAAGTTCATTGTTCACAACTCTAATATACTCTTCTCTTTAGAATAGATGTCTTATCATTCAGTAAGAGTATTAGGCTTAGCTCTAAGTCAACCAGAACAGAAATAGATGACAAGATAAAACTGGAAGAGATATTTGGATCATCTTGCTTGTCAACAGTGACAGGAATCAGGCAGAAAAGAGATTATGCTCAGATGCAACAAGAACTATACAACATTAACCCTTAATTACATGCTAAAGAATTTAAAGAGGATAATATTAGTATTAAAAATTGAGAAAAGAGATAGAAACAATGATATTAAAGAAATATATAAATAACAACCACTTGTGAATGCTTTTTCTAGCTAACACTCCTAAATAGTGAACCTTATAATATGTTACAAGTTATTTTGTAAAATCTAGTGAATAGATTGAAAAGCTCCTTAAAAGTCTCCAACAACACTATCCATCCTAGATGATGTACTCTGAAGTTTAAAGAATGATTGGCAAGGAAGCTAGTAGACCACTATGTAAGACATTGAGGAGGTAGTATCCACCAATGTAGTTAAACTAAAATTGCCAACTACAATAAGAATCTACCTAGTAGTTATCATAAGTATATCACAAAATGAACCACTCACTTATTTGTGATATCTGAACCTTGGATGCACTCTCAGAGGTTTAGAAGTAATTCAAAAGTTTAATAATATGAAATAAATGATGAGGGATGATTATTGATGATTATTGATTATTAATAAAATAAAAGAAATGATGATAAGCACTTTCTAGCATAATTTTGATTGTGGAAATCTGTTCAGTTGTTCCTAAGACAATAGCCAATGAAACTTGTAGTTACTGATAGTCTGATATCTTAGTAATCTGTTGTCACTTTTGTACATTCCACATATGTGCAAATAGCTCTCATTTGGAGTATTCTAGTACAACTTTGTTTGTGAGAATTGGTGTACTGGCTATAAAGATACAAGTTGAATCATGTTTGTGACAAAGTCAAATAATAAAGTATAGAGAGCTAGTGAAAAGATAAAAGATAAAGAAACAAAAATCAGTAAAAGTTGATGGAGAAGAGAAATTGGAGGTCAAAATAATATCAAATAAATGAAAAATAAGGGGAATAATAAAGTACTTGGTACATTGGAAGAGATTTATAGTGGAATATGATATATAGGAAGGGGAGAAAGACTTAGGATATATTAAAGAAGTAGTAGTAGATTTCAAAAGAAGAATAAGTATAGAAGTCAGAAGATAGAAAAGGTTGTAAGTAGCAGAAGAACAGGATTCCAGATAAAGGGAGTTACTGAGAAAGCATATAGCAAAAATATTATATAGATAAAACAATAGAAAGTTTGAAAGAGAATATCTAAGAAAGTTTGAAAGAAATTGGCAGAGGTAGAAGTCCATTTCTCTGGAGGAGAAACCTTGAAGGGAAGTTATATCAGAATTAAAAACAGTGGACTTGTTTTTTTTTATATTTTATTTCTTATCTAAGTCTTTCTTATCTTCTATTTCTAATTCTTGTATTTTATTTTTCCATCTTGGACTTATTAAAGAAAGAATAATGTAACATTACACATGACTGTCACACATATCACAGTCACAAGTTATGGTTACACAATTATATATTATAAAGAACATTGTAAAAGATTCTTAAATAATGATATTATATAGTATGTATTATATCTTAAGACAAATGCATGCTCTTCAGGGTAGGCTGGGTTTAGTGTAGCATATACTATTAGTCTAGCATATATAAGGTAGATAAATTGTACTTAGAAACTCTATTGGGTTTATTTTTGCTCTTACACTTGAGCTTAAATTGTAATATCTCTTGTTTTTTTCTTTATTCCTCTTCTTCCCATCTTTCTTTATATTTCCTTCTCAACTACTCTTTCTCTTGTTTTTTCCTCTTCATTTTATTTGTAAATTTGATATTATTTCTCCTTATATTTTTATTACTTGCTTCAATTACTTTATCACTTCTTTTTTTCTACTTCTCTTACCCATTTCTTTATATTTATTTTATTAAGTATTTCTATTATCATAGTGTTTAATAACCTAAATTAATATCTCCAAACAAATTCCTCTGTAAGCACTAGCTGGTATTCTTTCAACTTGACCTCACATTGTTTACTAACTACCTGTCTACTATCTTATGAACTAATGCTATAATCCAACTGTTACACTAATATTTCTAAGCAGAGAGTCTCTAATCTAGGATAATCTAGAAACTTTTTTACTGGACAATATCACTACTTTGTATAGACTAATCATAAGAAGACTAGTAGTACAAGTCTTCTATATGAATTATACATACACTTTATTCAACACTATCCATCTAAATAATGAGTATTGTCTAATTGGCAATAGTCTAAGTTTGGTTACCAATGTCTATAATTGCTCATGCTAAGCAACTAGCTCTCTTTTATGTCTAGAATCTAACTTCTAATTCAAAGAAAACTAATAATTATAATAACCATTGATTGAGAATAAAAGAGTAAAGTAAAAATAAATAAATAGAGAGAGTTCTAGATTGGGCAGTCTCAAAGATGGGTATCAAGTTCTATTATAACTTTAAGTTCTTAGACTCAAATAAAAAATACACTCTTATATTGAGTAATATAAGAAAACTTGATAGAGTTTCCAGCACAAGCTAGTTTATCTTATATACTATAGACTGTAGTCTGTGCATACCCTATAACTACCCTGTCCTAAAGTCCATATACTTTTTATAAAAGCCCACCTTTCTCACAACATGTCTTATAGCAGTGTTACAACTATCCAGGTATTCTGTCTTTTATGGCAGAGTTACTCCTGTGAGTGCCTCAACACTGAAACCTCTACTCAGAGTAATAGAAGCTTTACCACTGAAACTCTGAGTATCTTGTATAATATCTATTTATATATAAGACTAGTAATTATACTATAATTCGTTAGTCTGATAATCAATGAAGATAAACTTTTATTGAACTCAATCCCCAGTATTCAACAGCGACATACCACAAATTAGCACTCACTGTCATCTTGGACTTCCTCTTACTATCTGAAGTTGTGACCATGTGGTAGACAGACAGTGCAGTACATAAGCTGAAGCCAAAGTTATTCCACAAGTCTGCACAACTCTGAGTCTATCTTGTAGATTTTCACCTCCAGTGTGAACTGTGTCTAACAGTATTATTAGACTCCCAAGTCTGCTGTTGCTTCTGAGCAGTTCTGTCTGCTAAATCCTCTATCATAGTTCTGTTTGCAAAACAACCTCTCTATTTCAAAGTCCAAAATGGCTTCTTCTTGCTGTAATTTTTCAACTTCAACTCTGGTCCTACCACTTGGGATATCTTTCAATACTATCTTGTATTTCAGCAATCATCTGGCTTATCTGCCAAATGCTCCACAATACTCAAAACAAATTCACCAAACAGGCCATTCATCTCCAAGGTCTCCATCAAGTACTATCCATCCTAGCAGAACAGGTTTGCCTATTCTTGGCCTAAGTAATTGTCCCTACAGACAATAATTCTAATTGGAAGGATGCTCCCACTACTAATTCTATTACTAACTTAACAGCTAATAGACCTATATCTTCTACTTGCTCATGGTCCAAACCCCGTTAGAGCAAGAATACTGATGAACAGTTGGCCAACATACTTGGTTGAATTGCTAATACTCTTAACTTTAATCAGACCCCCAGTTCTAATACTAATTCACAAGGAACTAAAGCCTGCATCTTCAACACCTTCAGTAGTACTGAGTCTGACAAGCTTAATAATTTCCTGTTCCAATATCACCTATATTTCTGTACTAACCTAGCATAATTTGACATGGATATTGCAAAAATCAACTTCATAATAACTTATCTCACTGGAGTAGTCCAGGACTGGTTTGAGGTAGGTTTCAACTAGAAAAACTAGGGCATCCTTCAAGACTAGCTCTCTGACTGGAATTTGTTTGTGGATGAGCTACGTTGACATTTTGGTCTCTCAGACCCCATTGGTAAAGCAGCCAATATGCTAGACAACCTCCATATGAAGCTAGGCAATAAGATTTCCACTTACAATATAGACTTCATACACTATGCCTCTCAACTAGATTGGGGGAATGGTATGCTCTGCCATTACTATTATCAGAGGCTCCTCAATTGGATCTAGGACCCTATCTTTACCTGGGAATAAGAAAAACCCACCTTGTTCTAAGACATGTATATCTTGGTAATGACTATTGATCACCACTACTAGGAATGTGACTGTGAATGCCACCATACAAGACAGGTGGAAAAAGAGGTCCTTAAGTCTCATTCTTAGAAGCAAGGGAAAGCTTTCATCTTTGGTTCTGCTGTGGCCTCCCAGAATAAGACAAATATATTTCCAGCAGTCTCATCTACCAAAATCTCCTCAAAATCATCTCCATCCTTCACTCCTAAGAAACAACCCAATACTCTGTGGGTGGATCTCTCTTCTAAGCTGGCCAGCAATAGCAAGTTGACTAGTAATGAGTGCAAGAAGCATCTCAAAAACAACCTGTACCTCTATTGTGGTGCAGAAAACCACAAGCTGGACTCCTGTCCCAGGAAGCAGACCATGGTGTTGTGGCAATTACTAGTCACAAAAACCAATAGCAACACAAACAAGTAAATCTCTCAGTAGGATATCAAGCAGGGATCACAAGAGAATTCAACAAGAAGTCTCTGTATCAGGTGTGGTTTACACTGGGGTAGAAGTCCATAAAATGGACTTGGAGATGAGCAGACTTGTGGAACAACCTTGGCTTTAGCTTATGTACTGCACCGTCTATCTGCTACATGGTCGCAACTTCAGATGATAGGAAGAAGTCTGAGGTGAGAGTGAGTGCTGATTGGTGTATCACCATTAAACACCAGAGATCGAGTTCAATAAGAGTCTTATATACAAACAGAAAGCATAGGAAATGCTTGGGGTTTCAGTAGTAAAACTCCTATTACTCCAAGTGGAGGTTTTAGTGTTAAGATACTGACAGGAGTAACTCCATCATAGAAGACTGAGTTGAATAGAAGTATCTTCACTGTGGAAGACAAAATACCTGGATTGTTGCAGCATTGCCATAAAACGTGTTGTGAGAAAGGTGGCTGCCATAGAAGGCAGGCTTGTATGTTTTGAAGATGATTTCACTGCGGGAATGTTATTTCTGGATGGATGGACTTGTATATGACACTCTGCTGAATTGCTATCCTATTTATATAAATTATATATGGTCTGTGCTACTAATAATTACACCTGCCCTTATATCCATGCTTTATTCTTATGTCTGCCTCATGTTCTACTCAAGGCCACCATATTGCATCCATATACCCTACCACTATCTTTTAGATTCTTCTATCATGTTCTAGACCTATGATGTCACATCATGTGGCATGTCATGCGACTGCAGTGTCACATGCCTCTTCATTGTCCAAAAAAATCAAAAAGAAAAAGAAAACCAAAATTAATTATAAAATCAGAGAAATTAAAATAAAAGAAAAGAAAAATTATCAGTGTTCAAAGTGTTCTATAACACATGGTCACTCCTAAGGACCACAGTGTTTCAGCAACTGCTGATACTCTGGCAGTCACTTCTGAGAAACCTTCAGACAAATAGAGAGCAACTCCAGGACTCTGCACAAACTGAGGGCTATGTTAAACTTCTCTGTACAGCAACAAGTTCTATTCAACTCAATGCATCTGCTCTTTCTGATCCTCATTTACTCTTTGTTTCCCTTACCTCTCCCTTGATCCTTAGTCAGGATCACCTTAATAAAATCCCATTCTGAGCTCTCATCAACTCCAGGTCTACTCATTGCTTTGTAGACTCTAAATTTGTGGATACTCACCACCTGAAGACATCCACAACTCCCTCAGTTGCTCTCTGCTTGTTTGATAGTTCATCAAATAACACCATCTCCAAAATTGCCAACTTGCGCATAATTTTTTCCACTAGTGATTGTATGAATCTGGACTTTTATGTTACTCTGCTTGATTCTTCCTACTCTTTGGTCCTTGGATACAACTGGCTCATCTGACACAATCCACTGATTAACTGGATAAATAGGTTAATAAATTTTTGTCCATTTTTGTAGGAAAATCTTACTCCTTCTCATATTGTGGCCAACATACTATTTGCATCTTTATTCTTTCTGGACACCCCTCTGCAATCATTGGATTCTGCAGTTTCCATACCTGCATTTGAGACCTTCATGTCTAACTCCAAGTAACCTAACATTGCTATCATTAGTGTTACAGTATTCTTGCATATATCAAAACTCCTAGGCTCTAACAATTTTGAACTCTGTCTTTGTTCTTTGGACATTCAGGCTAATTCTGCAAAACTTGCAAAAGCTCCTGATCTTTCCAATGTTTCTTTCAAGTATCATGAGTTCACTAACATTTTTAGTAAAACTAAAGCTAAAGTTCTTGCTCCTTATCATCCTTATGACCTCAAAATCAATCTGGAAGAAGATGTTCAACCTCTGGTTGGCCCTATATATCCTCTTTTGGCATCCAAACAAGAGGCTCTCAAGGAATTTACTGAGGAAAACCTCAATATAGGTTTTATCCAACCAACCTCATCTCTACATGGTGCACCAGTTTTATTTGTTAAGAAGAAAGATGGTTCA
>Ga0157359_1001111_pt1 | contig 10724 bp, 2 predicted proteins | sample AttcapACBM3_FD_111482 | JGI IMG/M metagenome (GOLD analysis project Ga0157359, IMG submission 111482) | Fungus gardens microbial communities from leaf cutter ant in Botucatu, State of São Paulo, Brazil - Atta capiguara ACBM3 | ecosystem: Host-associated > Fungi > Mycelium > Unclassified ...
ACACCTGGAATCCACTAATATCTTGACTTTTAATTCTTTACCATTCTTTGTTTTTATGTCTGCTTGCACATTTAGTTCCTGTTTTTCCTTGCTGCTTCAGTGATTTGGAATAATATATTTATTCTGGGACTTTACATGGGAGATTTCTTGTACTATGCCTACTCGAGATCTTTGCCAAAATCCTGCTCTTCTTTCTTATCATCTTTATCATCTGATTCTTCCTGGACCTTTCTCTTCTTCATCATTTGCTTTCCTTTGCAGTCTCTGGTGATATGTTCTTGTCACATTTAAAGCATGTCCTGGTCTCTCGTTCTTTCTTCTTCACTCAGCATTCCTTTGCTATGTGTCTACACCTGTTACAGTTGAAGCACTTAGGCTTTCTGTCTTTGAAGTTATCATTGGACTTTCCAATGTCTATTGGTTGTTCTAGTACTAGTCTTGTAGTCATGGCATCCTTCTGTGGACTCATATTCCTGTCCCACTGATATTATTGCCACTTTCCACTCTTTGAGTGTTTTTGGCATAGCTATTGGTGGATATCCCAATATTATCTTGATGATGTCTTGTTGTACATTCTTCTTTAATAGAAAGATGGTATGTAGCTCATCTGTGTCTGCTTTCATAGCTAATGTGTCAAATTCAATCATGAAATCTACTGTATTCTTTTTTCCTTGCTTGAACATTTCTATCTTCCATTCGGCATCTGCTACCTTCGTCTTGTTGCTAAATGTTATCTTGATTTCTTGTATGAAATCTTCCCAATTCTGGGTTCTGGTTTCTTTATCTAGCTCATTGAGCTTCCTCTGCATGTAAATGCCTGCTATACCTCCTCTGAGGTAAGCTAGAATTGCCGTGATCCTGTTATTGGTCTTCATGATCCTATTACTCTTGAGAAACAGTCTTATCCCTCTCTACCAGTCTTCAAATTTTGTTCAGTCACCATCAAACCATTCTGGGTCTGGTACCATATTCTTCGGCATTCTCACTTGTTCATTCTCATTAACTGTTACTGCTGGTACTGGTACTATCGATATTTCTTCAGTGGTTGTTTGTTCATACTTGTTTGAGACTTCTTCTGTAATCTGCAAGGATTCTAGTCATTCTGACAATGCCTCGATATCATTTGTTCTTCTAGAACTTATCTTGGTTTTTCTTTGTAGTTTAAACTATACATATTTTGTTCCTGGCAGGTAACTCTGTCTAGTTTTGTCCATATACACCTCTCTTGCAAGGTGAGCTTGTTAATGCTTTACCAAATGTTACGATCTTAAGCTAGAGCTTAGGTTGCACTTAGGCAAAGACTTGAGAGGAGTTAAGGGAGTATATAACAAATGGTAAAGCATAGGGATACAAGAGAGTATCTATGCTATATATACTAAAGTGATAAAGTGAAATGAGGAAACCATATACCATACATGAGGCATATAACATGAGGAGGTCATCAGGATAAAAGCACCTACTACATGAGGTGCTGACTGAGACTACTATGGTGTAGCCGATCGTGTCATCATACTCTTTGTCTTTCTCCATGCTACATCCTGGAGACATCGATTGTAACAATAATGGTGATTTGGCACTCTTGAACTTGGGCCTTGACTATGTCTTGTCTTGTGTATTGTCAACATATTAGAGTATTATAGTATGCTTGAATTCTTATATTTTTTTTTGTTTTTTTTTAGTTGATGAAGAGAAATGTAGCTATGGTCACATGATATGTCACATGATGTGATACCATAGATCTGGAACATTGATAAAAAGAACTAGAACAATAATATTAAGAAGTATAGCTATATATTATATTCCATTCTGACTGTATTTATTCTAACCTATAGGTAATCTCTTTTCTCCTCATTTATACTCCTCTTCTGGTACAAATCACATCTCTTCATTCCACCTCAGAAGTTCTTGCTGGTCTTTGTTAACTCCATAGACTTTTATCTCCTAATATCTAAGAATCACTAAAAATTAGGATAACTTGCTTAATAGTTTCTATTTCAGAAAGTTACACTGGGTAGTATATCTAGTATATAATCTAGTAGTTTATACTATATTAGTTATTCTAAAAACTGACTAAAACTAACACTTATTTCTGGTATTGGTGATAACACACCTTATCATCCTCTAGTAGTTTTCTATTTATTTAGTCTCCAAGTTCTATTCTGAAATATGTGATCAGTATTGTTGTGGCAACTACTTATCACAAAGATAAATGATCACACAAGTGGTAAATCTCTTACTGCTTGTGTGATTATTTGTCTTTGTGATAAGTGGTTGCCACAACATATGGCTAGTAAAGGTACAGTATACAAGCTGAAGCCAAAGGTTATTCTAACTTGTCTATATTCTTGGATAACATATTAATTACTTATCTGGGCTTTTAAGATGCCTTATTGGATCTCAGATAATGAGGTGTGAATTATGTCTAATATTATAGCAAGTTTGTCTTGTAGTAATGGTATGGTGAACTTATAGATGATACATGTAGTTTAGGATAGGACTTGTAATAGTAGTATATATAGTGGAAAAATACATTAGAGACTTCTTGTCAAGTTCTCTTGTGATCCTCATAATTTGGCTGTTATTTGTTTGATTTCTTCAGTAAGGGATAAAGCCTTTGAGATTGGGGAGTCTTGGTATGTGGAAGTGAAGTTATGTTAGCCTATTATAGTTCTATATGGGTTGGCTACAAGAGCTGGAATGTAATCATTTATGGCAAAGTTCTTGCCTGTTAGTATAAACAATTTCTTAGTCATTGTGAGAGTGCCTTATAAGTACTTCAAGATTTTTTTTGCTCTTAAAACATCATGTGTTTCTGTGTTTCTAGAGTTTCCTTACAGATTGTTCTGAGTGTGAAAGATGTATGTTTGGTTGTGTAAAGTAGGTGTGGTGAGAGAGTGATTGAACATATTAGAGTTAGGTCTGATATGTTCCTATTTGCTGAAATCTCTGTTAGTTGTGTCAGAATCATATCTGCCTGTATCTGATGCTTAACTTCTGCATTTTTTAGCTTTGGGGGTAGCAGGAGTGGTAGGCTTCATGAATGGCATTGAAAGGATAGTGTGTATATAGATTGTTAGGCTGGTCTGGTTTGAGTTCACTTGTGTTGGTGATTCTCTCAAGCTTTGTACTAGTAGATTTCTTGGTGGTGGTATATTGGAGGAGTATGTGCACTAGATGTGTCTTCTATATCTCTAGTATATATTCCTGTGAGGTGACATAACTTAATTAATGCCATGGTACATGTATGAATGATTTGCTTGATTTTGTGAAATGTTCTGTTTTATGAACAAATATGTTATTGCCATTTGTGAGTTACATAATGAAAGAAGTTAGTCATACACTTTAAGATAGGTAGTATATTTATAGACTATATACTAGTAGTGTTATAGCAATGTCTTAACTATGTGGCAAGTTAATGCCAGGCATGGTTTACACTTAAGAATGAAAGTCTGTAGAGTTTAAACAGGGTTTAAATCAAGTATGAAAACTTATCTAAGAATACAGGATTATAGACTTTTGAAAATAACCTTGGCTTTAGCCTATATACTGTGCTATCTACTTGTTACTTGGTTGTAACTTCAGATAATGAGAAAAAGAGTTCAAGATAGCAAGTACTAATAGAATAAGTATATTACCATTAATACTGGAGTTTAGTGTCAAGAGTGAACATAATTGATTATTAGACTAAAGAATACAGTATATTTACTAGTTCTTAAATAATAGAAAAAGTATTTAAAACACTTAGATACTTGAATAGTGTTATTATTATATAGTCTAGTTTTAGGATATGTATAAGAGGACTGTCAACTTTGACATCCATCAATAACCTTATAGAGTTTGATACCTCTACTGTATAGTCAACTTCACCATCTATATTTACAGTTGTTCTATTGAACTTAGTCTTTCATAGTAGAGTTTCCTTATCTGATCCCTTTCAGTATTTTATTACTAAAACCTCTGCTCAGGGCTGTACTCTGAAACTTCTAAACCTCTCCTATCTATCTTACTCATATATAATATTAGTAGTTACACTGTAATTCACTAGTCTGATAATTGACAACAATAATTTCAAGTAAATTCAATTCCTAGTGTTCAACAGCAATATACTATTATTAGTACTTAATCCCTTTTGGACTTTGTTCCAATTCTCTGAAGTTGTAACCATGTAGTAGACAGATAGCACAGCATATAAGCTGAATCCAAGATTGTTCTGAAAAGTCTGTATCACTGAGCTTATCATATGAATTTTTCACACTCTACAAAATCCTAAGCCAATTCCATAGGCTTTTGCCTCTTGGTATGAACTACACTTAACAGTCTCCTACTATTATTCATATAATCATCCTCCAGTATTCTTGATCACCATCATATGAGTCATTGTCAATTCTAGACAGTATTTTAGATGTTTTCATTAGTGTTTTTATTAGATATAGTTCATATCAGAAGACAAAAGTCTATGGGCTTGGCTTAGAGTTTGTACTAGGTATGGAAACATATACAAAGTGTATAGTGATATAGACTGTCCAGAATAATCTTAGCTTTAGCTTATATGCTGTGCCATTATTTATCTGCCATAGGTTCACAACTTTAGAAGTAAAGTAAAGTCTAAGAGGGGTGAGTTTTGATAATGTTAGATATAGTTCATATCTTGTTATCTGAGATCTGATAGTGAGCTCTTGGAAGTCTAAATTAGCAACTTGTTACAACTTAAGACTTAGAGTTAAGTCAAAAGAAAAGCCTTGTATAAAGATTATACAAAAGAACTTAATAGAGTTCTGAGTATAAAGTATCTACCTTATATACATTGGGCTGATGGTCTGTGCTACACTAAACCTAGTCTACTCTAAAGAGCATGTGTACTACATACTGTTAATATGTGGTATGACATTATTTAAAAGTATTAGTAAGAAGATCTTATACTTCTAGATGACATCCCAGATTCTCTCAAGCAAATAGCAGCTGAGGGATGGTGTGGTAGCTGTAAATCAGACCAGATCTTGAATAGAAGGGATCTCTGGGAACAAGAAACACTACTTGCAAATGACTAGCTATAAAGAACATGTACTCATGAGAGAGTTTTATCAAGTTATGAATGTTTGGACAGTTGGATAAGGCAGAAATATGCAAGATTGGAAGCTGACAGAGTTCAGAATGGAGGAATGAAAAATAGTGGCCATGGAAATGGTAAAGAGAGAATAAACTAGGTTCTTATAAGTAGAGATCAATCATTGGATTGATATTAGGTTGCAGATAAAGAAATAGTCATGTGCTCATGAGGTCTTAGAGAGCTTCATTGGGATTTTGGTCTTTATTTTCTAGTTCTATTCTTGTATTTTTAGACTAATACATGAGTCATAAGTAGAGAGAAGTAAGAGAGGACCCTTATCTGAATACTTCCACTCAAGAGCAGTTTTTATTGAGTGAGCATCATTAGTATCTGTTATCACTTTCAAACAAGTTTTGAAGAGTTATAGCAGTTTGGAAAAGGCTAGAGAGTTGAGTATCAGTTGGTATTATTGGTTGTAAGGTTCAACTTGAGAGATGTCTTTAGAGTGTATCATCTAGGATGGATAGTGTTGTTAAAGGCTTTTAAGAAGCTTTGCAATCTATTTACTAGATTTTCCAAAGAAACTTGTTATACAGTGTAAGGTTCACTGTTTAGAAGTGTGTTAGCAAGAGAAAAAATTTGTAAGTGGATGTTACTTATATATTCTTTTTAATATTCTTTCTAACTTTATCCCTTTATATTTATAAAAGCTTTTTAAGGGATTTTGTATATTCTAATCATTTTATATATTATTGTTTCTACATTTTCTATTGATTTCTAATGCTGATATTGTTTTCTTTGAATTATTTAGTGTGCAGTTAAGGGCTAGTGTTGCATAGTTCTTGTTATATCCTAGCATAACCTCTTTTCTGCTTGACTTCTGTCAATATCATTGTTCCAGAACTTTCTATATTTTTATGTGACATGTGATGTATGTCTTTTCTTTTCTTACTATTATCTAGTAGCTTCTGCTTCTTCTATAGTTCCTCTTTTCTCCTCATCTTTTATTTTGTGACAGTTACATATGATATTATGCTAACCCTTGACTCTAAGTCTGAAAATAAAAATAAAATAAAAATAAAAATAAAAATGAGATAATAAAATAAAAATAAAATAAAAATAAAATAAAAATGAGATAAGAAAATAAAAATAAATAAAGTCCATCATCTTCAACTCTAATACAACTTGTATTATTCAGATATGTGGAATGACCTTTAGCTTTAGCTTGTATTCTGTGATTAGTAGAGATATACTGGTTATATATTTTAAAAGAGGTACTTAGAATGTTGTTAGCAGATAAGTCTACTAAAAAGTAGGAAGTATATCATTACTAACACTGAACAATAGTAAAAGTTTTAGTTGATTTTTAGAATAAGGCTTTTATAGTATAATTACTAACTTATATACTAAGTATACTATCTAGGATAGTTATTTAGGAATGGAGACTGCTAAGTGAGTTACCCTGGTTTTAGGTGATCCTCAGATATCTGGAATAGAGATCTATAGAATTTTCAAGAGTCCACAAAGAATATCTGAGATGGTATAGCCATACTAAAAGAAAACAGGGAGTACATATGGATAAGGTAATGTTATCTATAGGTTAAAATGAATGTGGCCAAATTGAAATGTGATAAATAAGTGGTATGTTGCTGAAGAATACTCAAGTTAGAGTTCAACAATATTTGTTGATTATCAGGCTAGCAAAATACAGTATACCTACTAGCCCTTATATACAAGTAATGATAGAAGAACTCCACTGTGGAAGACTGAGTAGAAAGAAGAACTTTGTTATGGAAGCCTAAGTTAGATAAAAGTAAACTCCATTATGGAAGACTAAGTACTTATGGGATTTTAGACAGAGTATAACATTGTTATAGAGACATATTATAGAATAATACTACTATAGAAGATAAGTTTTTATTAGAGTTGGAATGAGATAATACTACTGTAAAGAATGAGCTTTGATCAGATTAGACTTAGCATATGACAGTACAGTTTTGCTACTTGCAGAGTTCTTCTACAATAATGTTCTAAGTACTATTACCAGTATTTTTTCATTCTTTGCTAATAAGAGATATTATCTAAATATTTTAGTACATTCTGAATGCAATATTGCTTTCTCCTGAGTCTACAACTTTACTGTCAATCTTGATGAGTTAGAGAGTATCCTTAAGACTGAAATTACTACAGTCCAATAGTGCTATCAAAAGCTCACTAATATGCAATGTTTTTCTGTACCAGATTTCAAAGTAGGTAATAAAGTCTTTGTTAAGGCTCAATTCTTTAAAACTACTTAGCTCTCTAAGAAACACTCCAAAAAATACCTTAGATCTTATAAAATTATTTTCTAGCCCAGTACTTTGTTGTTCACTCTCTAACTTCCAAAGTTTATATGCTTTGTATATCTGGCCTTTTATGTCTTATTATTTAAACCTACCACTTCCAACACTTTTCCCAAGAGAACTCAATCTATTCTTATACTGGTAATTATTGATGGAAAACCTGAGTATAAAATCTTATAGATAGTGGTCTCCAAAATTGACTGCTGATAAGCTTACAAGCTCCTTTATAAGGTTATTTGGCTAGGATATGAAGATACTAAAGATGAATCTAAGTAGCTTTCCACTACTGAACTCATTCATGCTATGGACTTGGTATCTGATTTCTATATTATATATTCTACTAAATCTGGTTCTCTTTCATTGTCTTGATCACACTGCTGCAATTTAAATTCTGGCCTTCATGTACTTATAATAGAGTTTCTCTTAGTATTTGATTTTTCTCACTTAATTATTTACTTGTTAATTCAGATAACAAAAAAACAAATCCATTTAAGTAATATACTAAAAAACAACATTCTAACTAGCAGGAAGCAGAAGATATTATTTGTACAACCTTCTCCTATTCTTTATTTTCTTTAGAGCTCTCTATAGACTCTTCCCATTCTCTTCTTCTTCTTTGCTATCTCTTATAGACTCTACCAGTCTTCATCTTATATTTACTATGGTCCCAATCTTTGCAAGTTGGGCTATATTTCTCTTCTGCTTTTTTACCAAGTTCTAGAGAGACTTTCCAATATCACAATACTCTTCTATAAGGCCTTAAAGTGCTTTTTTAATAATACTTAAAACTTCACTGTAAGCAGAGGTTTTCTTTTTTGTACTAGCAGTGTTTTTATAAGCTAGGATACATTGTTGCTTAATTGTGATACACTCTGTATAGACTAGAGATCAACTGTATGTAAGGAAACTTGTTCTTCCAGTGTTTTTCTCTTCTGTATTTTCCAGTTGATCCATATTCTGTGACTCTTTCCAGCATCTCTACTTATCCACTGATATGCTTTTCCATGCTCTAAATCTCTATAAGCTGTACACAAAAATTCCTAATCATCTGGATATTATTACAATCCTAAGCTTGGCTTAGGTTACAACTTAGGCAAAGACTTGAGAAAGAATGAAGGAGATGATCAATTGGTAAAGCATAAAAATATAGGTCTGTATCTACTATTATATATAACTATAGACTATGAGGAATAAATGAAGTGTCCTTAAGAAAACAATGAGTAAAGTGTGAGAACCATATGAGAATATCTCTTTTACTACATAAAATATTGACTGATACTATATAAGAAAAGCATATGGCACAGTAGAATAGAAGTTTTTTAAATGAAACTACTTCAACACATGTTCAAGTCAAAATAACCATAAAGTGAACAATAAAGCATGAGATATCTGTTATAACTTAAGTTTCAGAGTTAAGATAAAAGTATACTCTTGTATTAAGTAACACAAGAGAACTCAATAGAGTTCCAGATACAAACTAATCTATCTTATATACTACAGACTGTGGTCTGTGCACACATTATAATTAATCTATCCTAAAGTAAGGCCAACATACTGTTACTATACTATATAATGTTATCAGTTCCAGAATCTTCTATATTCTTATCTAACACATGATTGTGTGACTTTTGACTGTGACATATGTGACCTCCCTGTGACAGATGCATAGCATCTATCATGCATTGTAACTTGTGTGATTGTCATATATAACATTACATTATACTCTTTGCCTAAGTCTAAAATAAAGAAAAGTAAAAGTAAAAACCAAAATAAAATAAAAGGAAAAATAGAAAAAAAATAACAAAGAAAGAAAATAAATAAAAACCAAGTCTACCATTTACAACTCTGACAGTATCAATCATAACAGATATATCATCTAACTTCCCTTTTTTGTATTCTTTTACTCTTTTATAATATTCTGTGATCTTCTGCAGTTTGCTATTATTATCTGCACTTGTCTATCTATTTGCTTATCTGCTTTTCCCATGCTCTGGAAGTACTTGCTAAGTACTCTTGTTTTCTTTTAATTTGGTTTTTCTATTTTGAAATATTTATGATTACTTAAGCATCATCAATTCCTACTTATGTAAATAGTATTTTGGCATATCAGAATGGACCTACTATTATATAAAGTAGTTGTCATCTTCAGAAATTCCCATCCTATTCTTTTAGAATTTTATAGAGATAAGTATATAATTAGTATTTCTTAGATAATAAAATTAGGATTTTCTGAAGATTTAAAGCACTTTGCTCTTCCACTCAGTTGCTTTAATACTATAAGAGAAGAAACTTTAGTAAAATTGGTAAAAAATAATAATTTGAGCTGTGTCTTGCTACTAGAGAGAAATTGTTGATACTTCTTCTCAAATCTAGCAGCACATTTGTCTTGATGATGAAAACTACTTAATAGCTCTCCAAAGCTATCAGACTGAGTAATAGGCTTATTTATCCTTATCTTTGCAATTTGATGTTAAGGTTTATATCACAAACCTAGATTATTTGCTACTATTAATTTCCTCTCTTTTGTCTTATATCAACTGATGGTACTTATTCAAACTAACAGGTTAACAAGAAAATAAAGTGAATATATTAGAATTGAACCTCAATGTTACCACATTCCAAAATCTTAACATTTCTGTCTATGACTAGAATAATAACTATCTCAAAGAAAATGAGGATGAGATGAAAAGTACTTTTATATCCAGTAATCTGCCCTTTACTCATATGATGAATGTATGAATGGATTTACTTCTGTAAATATTTATGTTAGACTTATATATATATTTCACAAGAGTTCTCACCTCTATTTTTACCTACTCCTTCTTGCAGATTTTCTTTGTTTGTTTGATCTTTATTTTCTTTGCTGGCTATAGACTAGCCAATATTATGACTTAAGTCTTAGAAATAAGATAAAAGTATACTCTTGTATTAAGTAACACAAAAAAACTCAATAAAGTTCCTAGTACAAGCTAGTCTATCTTATATACTTTAGACTATGGTCTGTATACATACTATAACTAACCTATTCTAATATCCATGTACTTTTTATAAGGCTAACATATTGTTATCATATTATATATATAATATTACTTATTTCAGAATCTACAACTTTCTCTATATCATGTAACTGTGACCTGTGACTGTGATGGGTATCATGTATTCATCACACTTTGTAACTTGTATGATTATCACATATAATATCACATTATACTTTTTGCCTAAGTCTAAAATTAAAAAAAATGAAAATAAAAACCAAAAATAAAATAAATGGAAAAATGGAAAAATGAAAAGAAAGAAAATAGAATAAAGTCAAGTCTATTATTTACAACTCTAAT
>Ga0157359_1001112_pt1 | contig 10718 bp, 4 predicted proteins | sample AttcapACBM3_FD_111482 | JGI IMG/M metagenome (GOLD analysis project Ga0157359, IMG submission 111482) | Fungus gardens microbial communities from leaf cutter ant in Botucatu, State of São Paulo, Brazil - Atta capiguara ACBM3 | ecosystem: Host-associated > Fungi > Mycelium > Unclassified ...
CAATACAGCGAGGGCTCCTTGTCGAGTTCTCTTGTAATCCTTGTAATCCCCACTCTTTACTTGATAGCCCATTGGAGAGCTTTGCTAGTTGTGAGATCATTTGTCCTTGAGTGACAAGTGGTTGCTACAACAATTTATATAAATGGTTTATGGTCCATGCTAATAAATAACCCTATCCTAGAGTCCATGTGTTAGTCATATATACACAATATATACTATGAGGTGAACATGCTATTGATATACACCTTAATATCCTCCTTCTAGCCTCTTTTCCTAGATTCTAGGCCTATGATATCATTTGATGTGATATATCATGTGACCATAGCCATATGCCTCTTTATCATCCTAGAAATAAAAGAAACAAAAAAGAAAAGAGAAATCAAATCAAAGAAAATAGATTAAAAAAAAAAGAGAAAATCAAAATAAATATAAGGGTTCAAGTATACCATAACAAGTACTTACTTTCTTTGGACTTTTTTTATCTTTTAAAGTTGCAACCACATAGCAAACAGATAGTGTAGTATATAAGCTGAAGTTAAGATTATTTTAGAAAGCTTGTACTACTGTATACTTTATACAGTATTTTTATATCTAGTATATTACCAAGTTAACTTCATAGGCTTTCATCTCCCAGTGTGAACTATACCTGATAGAAGATTAATAATTTATAGAGATACAAGAATATCAGTATCATAATATAATTAGTTATCTTCTAGAATTAGCCTAATATCTGCTATATGTTACAAACTCAAAACCTTAGAGTTAGTTAAGAGAATGAACCTTGTATTAGGGTTAACACAAGAGAACTCAATAAAGAACTCTGTACAGGATTGTCTATCTTATATACTAATACCTAATGGTCCATGCAAGCTATTTCTAGCCTACCCTAAATGACCATGTGTACACCTTAAGGTCAACATGTGTTTTATATGTTGTATAATATCATCCTTCTAGAACCTTCTATATCCTTCCATGTGTCATGTGACTTGTTACCATGTCATCTGATGTGACCTGCTATGTGACAGCGTGATCTTGTCACTCTAACCCTAACCCTAGTTCTAAAAATAGAATAAAGGAAAATAAATAGAAAACAAAACAAAAATGAGAAAAGGAAATAAAAAATGTTAAGTCCACTTCTTTCGTTCTTGACACTATATACCTTTGTATTTGAGAATTAGATTTTAGACTTAACAATATTATTTATTATTGTTATCTATATTGATTGTCATATGTTAGATCTACCCATGCTGAAAACACATTTCCATGGTAATACCATACTCTCTACCTCCATAAAACAAGCCTGTCTTCTATGATGGCCATCCTTCTTGCAACATGTCCTTGTGGTGGTGATGCAACAATCCAGATATTCTATCTTCCATAATAGAAATACTCTTATCTGACTTGGTTTTCCATGATAGAGTCCTTCTACCTTACTTTTGTTAGTATTTCACCACTGAAATCTCTATTTGGGGTAATAGAGGCTACATTACTAAAACTCTGAATATTTTCTATATCTTCTACTCATATATAAGACTAATAGTTATATTATAATTTTCAAGTCTGATAATTAATAAAGATAAACTCTTATTAAACTTGATCTCCAGTGTTCAATAACAACACACTAATCAGCACTTACTTCTATCTCAGACTTCATTCATTTATCTGAAGTTGTAACCATGTAGCAGACAGATAGTACAGTATATAAGCTGAAGCTAAGGTTGTTCCACAAGTTTGTATTACCAAGCACAGAGTTTATATACTCTGTACATTATTGAGCCAATCCTGTGGACTTTTATCCTCTAGTGTAAACTACACCTAACATTGATATTTATTATTATTATTAAACTTCTGAATCACTCCTAAATTTCTAAGAATATATTTAAGGTTTAGATATCACAAACAAGTAAGTAGTTTATTTTGTAATAACCTAGTATATCTGTTCATTCTTTATATATTTTCCAAGCATGTGTCACAGTCCAAACTCTAAGCTATATTCATTTATACTTGCTTTTATTATCTATTTATTTCTTCTCAAACTCTATAAGTATTCAGACTTTTATATAAAGTTTCTTTTTATTTAATTATATATTTAAGGCCGGTAATTACCCTGTAATAGCTAGTCTGATAATCAACTAAAGTTAATATCAAATCTAGTATCAATGACAATACACTTCCTTTTATTTCTATAACTTTTAATTCTTTCTTCTAAGACCTTTCTCTGAAATTGCAACTCTGTGGCTAGTAGAAAGCACAATATATAAGTTGAGACCAAGGTTATTCTAAAAAGTTCATATCTTTATTAGTCTTTAATAAGTTCCCATACTTGTCAAAACTTTGTAATCTCCTTCAAACTTTTGTTTCTCAAGTATAGACTGTACTTAACAGTATGGTTTTTCTTTCTATATCACCTTTAGTAGAGGTTTGGAGTTCGTGTTGAATTTTTTTGTTTTTTAGACATTGCTCTTAACATGTGGCTTCACTTCACTTTAGGATACTATTCTGAAGATAATAGACAAACCAAATACACAAACCAGATCTTAGAGTAATATATTTATATATATTGTAACTATCAGCAAATATCTGGTAACCTTCATACATACATACTCTAGTACAATCATAGTCATATCTTAGCCAGCTATTTCAGTTAAAACAAAACACTAGAACTAATTCACTATAGTTATTCTTGGCCAAGTCTTCATACCAATGTACAACAAACAGTTCTATATATTCTTTGTTACCTGTATACAATCCAAACCTCAGAATCACAAACTCTACAGATTTCTCAAGCAGCTTCCTATCTCCAAATATCTGTGAAATTCTATTTCTATGGATTTTATCAAGAAAATTTTATTATTCTCCAGATTTGATACTATCTTAATAATTGTCAACTAGCTTATTAAGTAGACAATTTTCATTCCTGTGCATAATACCATTACATCTGTGATGTCAGAATTGAAGACAGTGGACTTTATTTTCATTTTATTTCTTATTTTATTTTTATTTTCCATTTATTTTCTTATTTTAAGACTTAGGGTTAGAAGTTAATGTGATATTACATGTGACTGTCACAAATATTACATTACATAACAAAATATGTCACATATCACACAAAAAAAATATAGAAAATTCTAGAACAATGACATCATATTATATATTAATGGTATATAATATACATGGTCTTTAAAGTAAGCTAAAACTTGTGTAGCACAGACTATTAGTCTAGTGTATATAAGGTAGATAGATACATTGTACTTGTAACTCTATCAAGTTCTCTTGTGTAAATCCTATATAAGATTCTTTTTTTGTTTTAATACTTTGAGACTTAAGTCATAGCATGTGAATCTAGTATATCTGTTTATTATTTATATGTTTTCCAAGTATAGTGTTTCTTCTCATATTATCTCTGGTGAAGGTTCAGAATTTGTGCCAGATCTTTTCTGTTCATTGTTATGGTGTGCTTGGACACTAACATTTTTTTCTTTTATCTATTTTTCTTGATTTAATATTTCTTTTCTTTTGATTTTTATTTTATTTTATTTGGACAATGAAGAGGCACATGACTGTGGTCACATAACATGTCACATGATATGAAGTCATAAACCTAGACTCTAAAAGAAAGGACTAGAAGAATAATATTAGGGTATATATACATAGCATAGTGTTCTTATAAAAGTATAGATAACATATGGACATTAGGGTAGAGTTATTTATTGTTATCATGGACCATGTATCTATAATATAAATATGGTAGCAATACATTGGGGACTCCTTGTCAAGTTCTCTTGTGATTCTCACTTAATATTCTACTGAGAAATTTACTCATTGTACTACTATTAGTCTTTGTGATTAGTGGTTACTACAACATTCATTAGGTATTACTCTTAACATGTGGATCTACTTTACTTTAGAATACTACCCTAAAGGTAATAAACAAACTGAATACACAAACTAGACTTCCAAGTAGTATCTCTATATATATTATAACTATTAGCAAGACAACTGGTCTAAACTCTTGTTATTTGCAGAGTTTTCTTAAGAGGATCACAAACTCTGAAATCTATTACAAACTCTATTGATAAACTCTGTACCTGGGCTTTCTGAAATAAATGCTAGCAGCAGACTCCAATGTAAACCTTTCTACCCTCATCAAACTTCATACCTAAACTCTGTTGTACTTAGACCTACCACTCTTATACTGAAACCTCAGTACAAGTTTGTGATATCTCCATTTACTATTTCTAACAATGCTGGTATTATTATTTCTTAATTATATCAGTATTGTTCCACTAGATTGAAATGAACTATATAATATTTAAGATAGTTGTCACCTCTAGGAAACCTCATTCTATTCTCTTAGGTTTTTCTTGGAGGTAAGTGCTGTATTATACTTCCTCAAAGATATATACCTAGGTTTTTCCTGGAGAGTATAAACTCTATGTTTCTACCTAGTTGCCTTAGTAGCAGAATAAAATCTTCTACTCTAAGACCTTGATATATCTTGAAGTCTAGCAGTTTCAGATTGCCTACTCATATATTTTGACCTTCCTCTCCCTTTCTCACTTCTTAAATAATGTCCATTTCAAGAGACTACTCTATGAACACTGTTGATACAGACAAAGCTCTGGGCTTTCTTTAGCACCATCTTTAAGAAGTGGTCAAGTGTCAATGCATCTTGGAACTTTCAACATTGTTCTTACAAGTTTTGTAACATAACTCCATGATCTGTGAACTTTAATATCAAACAATGCTCCCATATCTGTGGATATTTCCCCTCCCTAGCTCCTATCCAGACCTCATACTTTGGTAGACCTCCCTGTAACTAAGATCTCTTCATACTACTTTAAGCCTAACATACTCCCACTTTACTAGTGATCACTAGATAGGTTAGTGTTATGATCTTAAGTCCTTAGAGTAAGATGAAAGAACAACTCTTGCATTGAGTAACATAAGAGAACTCGATAGAGAGCCCTTTACAAAGTAATCTACTTTATATACTACTACCAATGGTCCATGCTTACTACTGTGCACCCTACCCTAAACAACCATGTGTAGAACATGAGGCCAACATATGTTGTCCATATTGTATAACATCACTTGTTCTCGAACCTTCTACTAAGTTCTCCTACATCTCATGATCTGTCTTGTGACTATGTCATCCGATTGTGACTGATGTGACAGTGTGACCAATCAACCCTAACCCTAGTTGTTCTAAAAATGGAAAATGGAAAAATAAATTGAAAATAAAATAAAAAATGAAAAGAAAAATAAAAATAAATCAAGTCCATCTTCTTCAGTCTTGACAGTTAGACTTTTTTAAGCACCTGTTCTCTTTATATCCAACTATCTTTGGACTAGTTTGCATGTGACCAAAACAAGATCCTTTAGATACTATCATTTTTCAGAAGTAGTAGAGTTGCAAAGTAGTCAGAAAGTCTGTTTAGAAAAGATTTAGCTACTAACATTTCCTATTACATCATCATAAAAATTTGAGCAGGCCTTCAAGAACTACTTCTTTTCTATTAACACTAATACTGAAGCAGTTAACAAGTTAGAAGAGACTTCATACTACCAAGAGAGTCATTTAGTAAAGAATTATCTAGATGAGTTCCAAACATTAATCTCCAAAGCTAGTTATATTAACCTATAGACTATAGTAGTCAAGTTTAGGCAAGATCTTAAAATAGTGATCTAGAATCAGATCACTATCCTGCCAATAGAACAATCTAAAGACACTGATTCCACTGCCTAGTTTGAAGTGGCAAAACATATCAACTAGGCTTGACAAGCAAATAAGACTTTCTAATCCAACCAATATACTTCCCCTACCTCAACTCTGCAACATTGGAGTTTTCCCCCAAATACCATTCCTCAACCACAATTCTCTAACTCTACCACACCTTTCTAGCAACTCTCCTCAGCTCTCTCCCCAGATGTCCCTATGAATATTGATGTTGCTTGCAAACTCCATCTTCTGCCTATCAAAGGATATTACTAATATGAAGATTTGAACATGTTGTTCAGAAGTATTCTGTTAGGTCAGATGTCTGACAGCCAACTACTGAGTAGTAGGAGCAACTAATAGAGAATCTAAATGTGATGAAGAACATAGAAGTACAACAGCATCTAGAATCAGATAGTATAGACAAGTTGAATAGTAGTCAGAATTTTGCATAGAATGGCCAGTGAATTGTGTACCCTAGTTGCTAGTAAATAAGTTTACTATATTAGCTGTAAAACAATTTGAAGACAGTTTTAGTGATCTCTCTGACACACCTCTGTATCTGCTCTATAATCATTGGACTTTGTCTCTTCATCACTCTAGATGGAAAAAATACTTCTCTTATATCCCATAATCAACATCCTCAATGTCTGTGGTACTTTTCTATACCTCCCCATCTCTCTTGAGACTACTAATACTTTTGAATTGTTCTTTGTTTATGTGCTGGTCAACTCCAGAGCTATTAGAATTTTCATCAATAGGAGTTTTGTAGAGAAGCATGGTCTTAATACTCACAAGCTCTTACTCAAAGTCCATACCTGTGTATAATATCAACAGTACTTCAAATGAGAATGGCCAGATATCAGAGGTGGTAGATATGATGCTCTGGTACAAAAATCATTCAGAGCAGACTTTGCTCATGGTATCCAATCTGGGAAAACAGAACTTGATTCTTGGATTCACCTGGTTAAAGTCCCACAATCCAGAGGTCAACTGGAAAAAAGGAGAGATTGTTCTGATATATTGCCTTATCTGCTGCTCTGCTTGCCAAGATATTCAAAAAACAGACAAATGATAGACACAAGCACTGAATGCCTGCTGATCTGGCTCTTTTTGGGCTGATGACTCCAAAGAAGTATCTCTTCTTGTCTATGCATCCAGAAAATATATTGAAGAGTTGAACAACCATATTTGTATGTTTAGACTACTTCCCAAATTTTTGGACCTGGATCTTTGTATTATAGCCACACTCTCTCAGTATCTCTCTAAAACATTTCAGCAGAATTAGCTATTGGATAATGATACTTTGGTGCTTCCTTCTCATACTCAGAGTTTTCAGCTAGTTTTTGCCAAGAAAGCTTTTGATATCCTCTCTGACCATTGCCAGTAAGACCATGTGATCAAGCTTTTATCTAGAACAGAGCCCAAGTTCTCTAAGGTATACTCCCTGTCTCCTGCAGAGCAGTCAGAGCTTGATATCTTCCTTTCTAAAAATCTCCACACTAGACAGATATGTCTCTTCAAATCTCCTATGGTTACACTAGTGTTTTTCATCAAGAAAAAAGACAGTTCTCTCTGGTTGATACAAGATTATAAGAACCTTGATATAGTAACTGTCAAGAACAAGTACTCACTCTCCTTGGTCTTCAAGCTTATTCCACAACTTCAAAGAGCAAAGTAATTTACCAAACTGAATATTCACTGGGATTTCAATAATATCCAAATCAAGCCTGGAAATAAATAAAAGGCCACATTTCACATAAACCATAGACTTCTCAAGCCTTTGGTAATGTTCTTCAGTATGACTAATAGTCCAGCTACTTTCCAAACCATGATAAATGACATTTTCCATAATCTCATAGCTAAAGGCATCATGATAGTGTATTTGGATAACATCTTAATCTTCACCCAAACATTAGAGAAGCATCACATAGCAGTCCAGAGAGTTTTAAAAGTCTAAGCTGAGCATAGACTGTTTCTTCATCTTGAAAAATGTAAATTTGACAAACTACAGATTGAGTACCTAGGATTGGCTATTTCCAAGAATCAAGTTGAGATAAACTCTATAAAGGCAGCTGGAGTTTGTGACTGGCCTGTTTTTAAAAACTATACTAATTTACAGACTTTCCTTGGTTTCACTAGTTTCTATTGGAGGCTTATCTATGTTTTTTCAGAAGTAGCCCACCTTCTCTTTGATCTCACTGGTAGCAACAGTACTTAAACATAAACTGCCTCCTAACAAGATACTTTTGACTTTCTGAAAATAACTATCATATCTGTGCTCATCTTGGTATTTTTCAATACCTCTATTCTATTTCAGATAGAAGCAGATAGCTTGGACTTTGTGACCAGAGCTATTCTCTCTTAGGAGTCCAAGTCTAATGGTAAGTGTCACTCAGTAGTATTCTTCAGCAAGTCTCTCTCTCTAGTCAAGCATAACTACAAGATCTATGACAAGAAAATATTAGTGATTATCTAAGCACTGAAAGAATGGTAACACTTTCTCAAAGAAGCATCAAACTCCATGGAAATCTGGATGGACCATCACAATCTGGAGTATTTCATAACTGCCAAAAAACTCAATCATGGGCAGGCTTGATGATTCCTATACTTAGTAAGATTTGACTTTGTGCTCCACCATTGCCCAAACAAGTCTATGAAGAAACTAGATGTGTTGTCTCATCAATGAAACTATGGAGATGAATTGCATAACAATAAGAATGTAGTCCTGTTCAAACTAGATATTTTAGTAGTTCAGATAATAAAAGAAATAGTCTTTGAGAGTGAAGAATGAACTCTTCTGATGGATATCCAAAAGAGTAACAGATTTGGTCACCATGAAGAATCTGTGGCTAGAGTTATCAGAGAACTCCAATAGTCATCTGCAAAGTCTATACATTCCTCAGAGTAGTCAGAAGTAGATAGTCTTTTTTTATTTCATGTTAAGATTTATATCCTAGATATCTATGACATCTGTAAATACATTTTTTCTCTCCATCACAATACCAAAGTAGCTAGACATGCTACATATTGGAAAACATTGGAACTAGTCTCTCAGAGTTAATAGTGGCCTTAGATGTCTAGGTATATGGGTCAATATGTTTCTATCTATGATCTGTGTTTGTAGACTAAGCCTATTTGACAATTACCACTTAGAGAACTAACTCTGCTAGCCATACTGAATATAAGATGAGATATTATTAGTATGAACTTTATGGTAGAACTTCTGAGGTCATCAGGTTTTGACATAGTTATAACAGTAGTAAACTCTGTCTCCAAAAGGGCTCACTTCATTCCAACTCACACTACTGTGACCATAGAGGGCACTGTGAGGTTGTTCCTATACTATGTATAAAAACTTCATAGTCTTTCTAATTGTGTTGTCTCAGATAGAGATCTGCAGTTTGTTATGCTCTTTACTTGAGAACTCTACCATCTCCTTGGAATTAAGATTACCTCATCTATAGCCTAGCATCTGTAGCTGAATGAACAGACAGAATGAATAAACTAAGAGCTTGATCAATACCTCCAGACTTTTATCAACAAATGATAAAATAACTGGCATAACCTCTTCCCAATTGTAAAGTTCTAGTACAACAACTATGTATACTCTTTGGCACAGCAGCCACTGTTTCTTCTCAATACTGAATGACTTTTGTAGATAGGTTTTGAACTCCGACAATAGAAGTCCAGACTAGAGAGTGTCTTAAAGTTTATGGAGAGGATAAAATTTTGGATATGTTTATACCAGGTAACATAGCCAAGTTCCAATACTTCAACCCCTGAGTCCAATAGCCTTTTAGAACATCAAGTTCTAACCCATACCATCTACTTTTGTTATGGAATACTTTGGACACTAACAATTTTTCTTTTCTTTTATTTAATTTCTTTAATTTTATATTAATTTTGCTTCTTTTCTCTTTTTGATTTTCTTTTGGACAATGAAGAGGCATGTGACACTGTAGTCACATGACATATCACATGATGTAACATCACAGGCCTAGAACATGATAGAAGAATCTGAAAGATAATGTCAGAGCACATAAATGCAATATAGTAGCCTTGAATAGGATATGAGGTAGATATGAGGATAAAGCATGAACATAAGGGCAGGTTTAATTAGTAGTAGCATGGACCATCATGTAATAGTATATATAGGGTAGCAATACAGCAGGGACTCCTTGTCGAGTTCTCTTGTGATCCCCACTTAATATTCTGCTGAGAGATTTGCTGCTTGTGTGATTATTGGTCTTTGCAACTAGTGGTTGCTACAACAGCTTTGAGACAGTAGTCTTAAAGGGAGAGTAGATATAAGAGAGCTATAAACTCCAAAATATATTGCAAACTCCACTGATAAACTCTGTACCTGGGCTTTCTCAAACAAAAGCTAATAGCAGACTTTGATATGAACCTTCCCACTTCACCCTCATCAACCTTCATACCTAAACTCTGTTACACTCAGACCCACCACTCCTATACTGAGATCTTAGTACAAGTTTGTAATGTCTCTATTTACTATTTATAGCAATGCTGGTATCATCATTCATTATATTAGTATAGTTTCACTGGATTGGAATGACAGTGTAATATTTAAGATAGTCATCATCTCTAGAAAACCTCATTCTGTTTTCTTAGATTTTTTCTGAAAAGAATATACTTAGGTTTTTTCTGGAGAGTGCAAACTCTATGTTTCTGCCCAGTTGCCCTAACAAATATCTCAGTATATCCTAAACATAATATTACTTTCTTCCAAGCCTATAACTTTATTGTTGATCTCAATGATTTACAAAATACACTCAAGACTGAAATTACTATGGCCTAACAGCACTATCAGAAGTCTGCTAGTATGTGGTATTTCTCTATATCTGATTTCAAAGTAGATAATAAAGTCTTTGTTGAAGCTCAATTCTTTAAGACTATCTAGCCTTCAAAAAAACTCTCTGAGAAGTATCTTAAACCTTACAAAATCATTTTCCAGCCTGATACTTGGTTGTTTACC
>Ga0157359_1001113_pt1 | contig 10716 bp, 7 predicted proteins | sample AttcapACBM3_FD_111482 | JGI IMG/M metagenome (GOLD analysis project Ga0157359, IMG submission 111482) | Fungus gardens microbial communities from leaf cutter ant in Botucatu, State of São Paulo, Brazil - Atta capiguara ACBM3 | ecosystem: Host-associated > Fungi > Mycelium > Unclassified ...
GCATGGACATAAGGGCAGGGTTAATTATTAGTAGCACAGACCATGAGGACTTTGTATATATAGGACTCTAATTAAGAAGAGACTTCTTGTTGAGTTCTCTTGTAAATTCCCCACTTGATATCCCACTTTAAGAGATTTACTACCTTGTACAATCATTTGTCATTGTGATAAGTGGTTGCCACAACATATAATCCTACAAGTCACTAGAGAATTAGAAAGAATTCAAGAGGTTTATTAAGAAAACCAAACATACTTTCTTTAATGACAGGATTTAAGAAGTTGCATTGAAAAACAAGAGACTCTGGGATCTCATGAACTAGGTCAAGAAGCATAAACTTCCAGCTACTGAAGCTCTCAAATATAATGAACATTCTTGTATTGAGCTCAAAGATTTATAGCAAGCACTTCACCAGACTTTTAATTCAGCACAAAAACATCAAGTGAATATATGATTATTAGATAAAATTCTATTAAAACCCTTATTAGAATGGCCAAGTTTCTCTAAAGAGGAATTTAGAAATGTGATTAAAAAATGCAGCAATTCTTTCACTCCAGGCCCTGACTAGATCTCTTAGAGACATCTTAAAGTTGTTCTAAACAATGATAAGTGTCTATCTAATATTATCAATATCACTGACATGTGTATTAATCTTGGTTATTGGTCTTCACATTTCAAGATGTCTATTTTGATTATCATTCAAAAACCTAATAAAGTGTTGTATGACTCCCCAAGATGTTTCAGCCAATTATTTCCCTCAATACACTAGGAAAACTCATCAAAAAAGTCATTGGTGAGAAACTTCAATACTAATCCATTGCATCAAATTTCATTTATCCAAATCAATTGGGTAGACTCAAACAATGATCAATAACTGATGCAGATGTTGTTCTTACTTATTTTATCTATTTGGGCTAGGTCAAAAGTCTTCAAACCAGCACTCTGGCCTTTGATATAGCCCAATTTTTCCCTTTTCTGAATTACCAAATTTTTCCTGTGATTCTGAATAAAGCTAGTTTCAACTCTAGAATTTTGTCTTTCTTTTCTAACTATTTAATAGATAGAAAAACACAGTACATATGGAACAATTTTGTCTTACCTTTCTTTAGAGAAGATGTAAATGTAAGACAAGAGTACACCCTCTCTCCAATTTTATCTGCTTTATATATTGCTCCTATCTTTCACATCTTTGAAAAAAGATCAAAAAACCTTTTGCAAAATATGGCTGTTTCATTCTTATCTTTTGTGAATGATGGTCTTTTTATTTCATAGGAAAAATCTTTCAAGAAATCAAACACTATTCTTTTTTGTAGTTGTAACATCATTACTTCTCTCTTTGATTAAGCCAGACTTATAGTTGAGTATGGAAAGTTGGAAATCTTTCACTTTTCTAGATTTACTAAAAACTTCAACCTCTCTAGGAAGCTCTATTCTTTGACCAAAGAACACTTGGAAATATCTTGACTTTATCTTCAACAAGAAACTCTTCTTTTATCAACACATCCACACTTATTTCTATAAAGCCCTCTCTATGATCAAAGGCATGAAAATACTAGGCAATTTTATAAGAGATCTGTCACTATTCCATAAACAACTCTTATATTATACTTACATTCCTCCAATCACACTTTATGACTTTCCTCTGTAGTACTTCAAAAGTGTCCCTTTATCTTATTCACTCAAAGAACTTGGAAAAATACAACAAAGAGCTATCCTATAGATCACTGGCACTTTTTATACTTCTCCTACCTGGGGAATTGAGGCCATTGCTAGCCTTATTCTTAGTCATCTACATCTGGGCAAACTTAGTAGTCATCATCAGATGAAAATAGTATTTCTATCTTCTAATTATACTATCAAGTCATTGCTTGAATGCCATCTCACTTTGAACTCAATACTGCATTATCTTTTGTTGGATAAAATAACCCTCAAACAAAGACTCAAAATTAAAAGCTCTATTGTAGATGCTAATAATCATCTTAATAGTATTCTTCCTTCCTTCAACTGTTTACATAAAGAATTGTCTTCTGGTTTCTGTCTAGTAGATACTTTTCAAAATAATTTTTTTTAACTCTGTAGATCAAAAAAACAATGAAGTCAAGAATGCCCACCTCTGCAAACTTGATAAAGTCTTTGAAGATTCTCTATAAGATTCCAAAATTGTTATTGTCATATCAGATGCTAGTATCAAAAACAACATTGCTATGTCAATTTCACATATTTACTGTGGTCACAATATTGTGGCTAAGATTATTCATCATGCTATTAACATTATTACAATGAAGGCTAAATTATTTGCTATCAAATGTGGAACTAATTAAGCAATCTATGTCACTAACATATTGTGTATCATAGTAGTAACTGATACTATTTATTTGGCCAAGAAAATATTTGACTCATTAACTTATTCTTACCAAATATAGTCCATCACTATAGCACAAGATCTTAGAGAGTTCTTTTAAAGGAACTCTGACAATTCAATTGACTTTTGGAACTGCTCTAGCAAAGCCAAATGGACATATCATGTGATTGTTAACAAAAAAACTAAATAATTTAACCTCAGACCTTTTTTTCCATGTAAATCATTATAGGATTTCAATATAAAAGAAGAAAACAATGCAATCATTCACAAGTTGTAGATGACTTTCCAAGCATCTGACTTCAAGGGGAATTATTTTCTCAATTTACTTAATAAAAATCACCTTTCTATTAAACCCACTTATATGAAAAGTGGTCCTTGGCTAAAATTAGTAGGCTATTCAGACTCTTTGGGCACAAGAGTGACAAAAGCAATCACAAATCATGTACTAATAAAAGAATATTGACTGAGGTTTTTCTCCAAAGACATTTCCAATTGTCTGTATGGAGACTATCCAATTGAATCTAAATATTATTTCTTTCAATGTGATATGTCATGTGACCACAGTCATATACCTCTTCATTGTCCAAGAAATAAAATATAGAATAAAATAAAAAACAAAGAGAAATCAAATCAAAGAAAAAAAAAGAAAATATAAGAGTTCAAGCATACCATAACACATTAGGATAAAAACAAGAGATATGTCAGTGGAAGAGCAGGTGCAATGGGTTTTATTGTATATACAAAAAGGATTAGCAGACATCTAGAAGGAAAATGTAATGGAGTACCTGGAAAATAGAAGCTTGGAATTTGTAATATTAAAAGATGCTGAAAGAGTTTAAGCAGGGCATAAATAGGATGATCAAAGAAAAACTGATAGAATCAGAATGTCTCCTAAGAATATTGAGCAGGAATATAAGAGGGCAATAAATTTAGATTGATATTAAAGGGAAAGCAAGAGAGAAGAGGAGAAATTGAGAGAAAGAAGAGAGACAGGGTCTTTGATACCAAGAGTAAACATACTAGCAGATACTGGTAAGGTACAATGGCAACAATTACCACAGCCTCAAGTTTGGCTGAAGAGGTAGGAGATACAGTAAAGATAGTAGTTAAGTAGAAAAGAGATTATGCTAGGATGCAACAAGTATGTAATACTAGCTTTTAACTGTATACTAGAAAATTCAAAGAGAATAATATCAGCTTTAGAAATTAAGAAAAAAAATACAAACAATAATATAAAATAAGATTAGGACATATAAAACTCTTAAAGGAGCTCTCATAAATGTGAAAGGATAAAGTTAAAAATTATATTAACAAATAACATCTACTTATCTACTCTTAAACAGTAAACCTTACACTGTATAACAAACATTTTTGAAAAATCTAGTAAATAGATTACAAAGCTTCTTAAGAGCTTCCAACAACACTATATATCCCAGGTAATACATTCTTCAAGTCAAACCTTATGACCAAAGATACCAACTGATACTCACCTCACTATTCTTTTCTAGGCTACTAGAACTCTCCAAAACTTATCTGAAAGTGATAGTAGATACTAACAATACTCACTTCAAGAAAATAGCAAATCAAAATACTCACAAGTAGAAAATCCAGATAAGAGGTCTCTCTCTTACTTCATTTTACTCATGGCTTATGTATTAATCTAAAAATACAGAGAATAAACCTAAAGAATAGAGACCAAAACTATAAGCAAGATTTTTAAGGTCTTACAAGCACATGGTCCTCTTTTTATTTACAACCCAACATCAAGCTGATAATTGGTTCCTGCTTGTGAGCACCTGTTCTATTCCTTCTTAGTCATTTCTATAGGCTGCCCTTACTTATGAATCCATTCTAGACTCTATTGGCTTCTGATACAGTGTGTTTCTGTCTTATCCTATTATCTGAATATTTGTAACTATGCAAATTGTGCTCATAAGTATCCATACTTTATAGTTAGTTTTTTTATAAGTACAAGTATTTTTTATTTTTAAAAACCTCATCTTCCCAAGATCCAGTTTGATTAATAGCTACCACACTGTCTCTCAAGTGGGTGTTTATCTAAAAGAGTCTGAGGCATCATCTCAAAGTATAAAGTCTTCTTGCTAATGCCTTTGAAGAGGTCTTACATGCTTAAAAACCCTATAAGAGTATGTTCTTTTATGAAAAAGTATTTTCTATCATAACAGCAGGTGCCAGTAGAACCTGTTCCAATAAAAGGAGTAGAGAGAATGAGTGCAGTTATAGTGCACCTGCAATAGTGGGCAGGGTTTATACCTAGGTAAAATCTATATGCTATGAACATAGATTAAGGGAGAAATTGTTTTAGTTGTGAAGGTTTTGGAAATTTTGCAAGAAACTATAGGAACCCGGAAATTGTGGGGTAGGGAAGAAGAATCAAATATAGGAACAATCAAAATGCAAGGGACAATTTAAAAGAGGAGAAGATTCTGGTAGTCCTTGACTAGGCCCTAATAGGTTTGTAATGCTCTCTAGAGTAATGGAAAATATATTCTACTACAAGCTAGATAATGGAAACATACAAAGAGAAGTAATGGTGAAGATTGGACTTGAGAGAATTGATACTTAGAAAGAGGTAACAGTGAGAGCATTATTGGACAGTAGTACAATGATATTGGTAATGAGCTCAGTGTTTGCAAGAAAGCAGGGGTTTAAGTTGAAGAAAATAAAAAGGCTAATATATATGTAGATGGTTCCTTTAACAAGGAAGAACCAATTGAGCATATGGTGGAAGTTAATATTTATTATTAGGAGCATAGGGAGAGAACAGAGTAGACATAATCAGAGACCAAAAGTGGAGTATGATTTTAGAAAGTCATAGCTTGTTTATCACAATTCTGAAATTGACTGGAGAATAGGGGAAGTAAAGATGACAAGATATCCAGATAAATATGGGAAGCAGTGGAGACTGAAGTAGCAAAAACTGTGATGGTAAAAGCAGAAGGAGGAAGAGAAAAAGAAAGAAGAAGGAGAGAAACAAAAAGAGAAGGAGTCGAAGAAAGAGGGGGGAGAAAACCAAAAAAGGAGAGAATGATGGAGATGAAAAGAATAGCAAAAGAATAGAAGATTTAGGATAAAGAGGAAGAAGTGGCAAAGTCAGAAGAAGCCAAGAAACTAGTTCCCCCAAGGTTCTACAAATAGATCCACATCCTTAGAAAAAAAGCAAGTGAGAGGATACTAACATAAAAGATGTGAGATCATGCAACAGATATGAAGAAAGAGTTTGTACCAAGAAAGAGAAAGGTGTATCCATTGTCAAGAGAAGAAAGAGGAGAGGTACATCAGTTCATAGATGAATAATTGAGAAAAGGGTATATTAGACCCTCAAAGTCACCTCAAATAGCACCAATATTTTTTGTGAAAAAGAAGAATAGTAAGAAGCATATGATTTAGAACTATCAGTATTTAAATGAATGGACTATTAAGAATAATTTCCCTTTACCTTTAATTTCAGATATTGTAGAGAACATTAGTATAAAAAAAGTATTTACTAAGTTAGATTGACAATGGGGATATAATAATGTATGGATAAATGCAGAGGACATGTGGAAAATGGCATTTATGACTTCAGAAGGGTCATTTGAACCTACATTTATATTCTTTGGACTAACCAATTCTTCAGCTATGTTTCAAACAATGATGTATAAGATCCTATGGGATTTGGTCATTACTGGAAAGGTGGCAAGTTTCATTGACAATGTAATTGTGGAAACAGAGGAGGAAGAGAGACATGACATAGTAGTAGAAGGGGTGGTAAAAAGGCTGGCAGAAAATGATTTGTATATATAACTAGAGAAGTATAAGTGGAAAGTAAGAGAAGTAGAATGTAATAGGACCAAAGAGAATTAAGATGGAGAAAGAGAAGATGAAAGAAGTGTTGGAATGGCCAACTTCTAATGGAGTCAAGGATATATAGAAGTTTTTGGGACTAGCTAACTACTATCAGTAGTTCATTAAAGATTTTGCATCTATAGCTAGACTATTACACAACTTAGTGAAGAAGAATTAGAAATAGGATTAGACAGAGAAGCATGAAAGTGTTATAACTTAAGCTTTGAGTTAAGCAAAAAACACACTCTTATATTGAGTAATACAAGAGAACTCAATAGAGCTCCTAAGTACAAATTATCTACCTTATATATGAACTACTGTTAGTCTGTGCTACACTTCCTTAGCCCTACCCTAATAGCCATGTATTCTTTTTAAGGTCAATATATGTTATCTATACCATATGACATCATTATCTCTAGAACTTTCTATGTTGTTCCATCACATCATATGAGCATGTGACCTATGTAGCTGTGACATATGATGTCACATTTTGTCTTCTTTGTCTATGTTCAAATAAAGAAAAAGAAAAAGACTTTAAAATAAAATAAAAGAAAAAGAAAAGGAAAATAGAATAAAATCAAGTCCCTTGTTCACAACTCTGACAGAAAGGGCATTTAGGAAGTTGAAGAAGATGTTTACAAAAGAACTAGTATTAGTATCACTAGACTTGTTTAAAAAAATAAGAATAGAAGTTAACATATTAGATTATATAATAGGAGAGGTTTTATCTATAGAATGTGAGGATGGACAATAGAAACCTGTTACATATTTCTCAAAATTTCTCAATGAGATGGAGAGAAACTACAAAATTCATGATAAGAAAATATTAGCTATAATAAGAGTGTTGGAAAACTAGAGATATTTGTTAGATAGCACAAATTTTGAGTTCAAGGTCTGAACTAATCACAAGAACTTAGAATATTTCATGAAAGCACAGAAATTAAATTGTAGACAAGCAAGATAGGCTCTTTATTTATCAAGATTTGATTTGATTTCAAAATATGTATTTGGAACAAAAATGGGAAAAGTAAATAGACTAAGTAAAAAACTAGACTGAAAAGTAAGAGTAGAAAAGAACAATGAAAATCAAAAACTGATTAAAGAAGAATGGATTTGTAATTTAAAAAAACCAGTAATAAAAGGACCCAAAGTAAATATAATAGAAAAAATAAAAATAGCTAGAGAAAAGAACAAAGAGATAGTTAGAGTAGTAGAAGAAATAAAGAAGGTAGAAGTGAAGACCTTAAGAAAAGATGAGTGGCAGGTAGAAGGAGAGCTAGTGTTAAAAGAAGAAAAAGTGTATATACTGAAGGATGAAAAGTTAAGAGTTGTTACATTCTATGTTCTGACCTTATCTGTTCCAACCCATAGATAACTCATGTTCTCTCATCTATACTTTTCAACCTCTTCTAGTGTAGATCACACTCCTTTATTTCACCTTAGATATCCTTGATAATCTAGGTTAATGTTAGGGCAACTGGGCAGAAGAGCCAAGTACTTCAAATCTCTATAAAATTCTAAGAGAACAGAATAGAGATTCCTGAAGGTGATAGCTACTTTATATATTAACAAGTCCATTCTAATGTGTCAGAATTCGAATTACATAAGCAAGGAATGATGATACTTAGGTAATCAGGAACAGTTTAGAATAGAGAAACAAAAATGGAAGAGAGCCATTAGCAAGTATTTCCAAAGTATAGGAAAGCAGATAAGAGAATGTGCAAATAACACTAGAAGACTTCAGAAGACTACAGAGTATTGCAGAAGAGTAAGGGAGTGTGTAAAAGTGAGTTTAATAACATATCCAGACAGTTGGAGATATTGGTATACAGCTTAAAGGGATCCAAAGTATAGGAAATCAAATGAGTGGATGAGTGTGGATGTAGAAAAAGGTCATAGAACACAGATCAGCCAAAAAACATAGAAGAGAAAAGTTCTGGAAGAGCCAGTCCTCTTATAGTTAACTTCATAGATTTCCATCCTCTAACATCTAAGAATCACTATAAATCAGAGTAACTCACTTAGTAGTTACATTCTAGATAACTAGTCTAGGTATACTAACTAGTATATAATCTGATATTTTATACTGTAGTAGATATCCTAAAAATCAACTTAAACTAACACCCCACTCCTAGTGTTAGCAACAACACATCTTGCTATCTTCTGATAGTTTTCCATTCTCTAAGCTTCTAAGTCCTAATCTGAAATATGTGACCTGTATGACTAGTAGAAGTGCAGTACATAAGCTGAAGCTGAAAGTCATTCCAATCTGCCTTCCACATTCTCAGATAATGCATAATTACCTATTTTGGACTTCTGAGATGCTACTGGATCCCAGATAATAAGGTGTAAACCATGTCTAACAAGAGTAAAGATAGTCCAGTTATATTATAGTATACTATCATATATCAAGTCCACCTATTCTGAAGATATATCCCTGTAGTAATGCTATTATTACAATATCCATAAGACAAGTCTATCTTCTATGATAGCCACTCTTCTTGTAACATGTCTATGCAGCAGTGATGCGACAATCCTGATATCCAGTCTTCCATGATAGGAATACTTCTATCAAACTCAGTCTTTCATAGCAGAGTTCTTCTATTTTGCTCCTGTTAGTGTCTCACTACTGAAACCTTTACTCAGGGCAATACACTGAAATCTTGAGCATCTCCTATATCTCTGACATGTATATAAGACTAGTAGTTACACTGTAATTTGCTAGTCTGATAATCAATAAAGATAACTCTTATTGAACTTGATCTCTGATATTCAATGGCAATATACCAAATTAGTACTTACTTCTATCTCGGACTTCATTTATTCATCTGAAGTTGCAACCATGCAACAGACAGACAATGTAGCACATAAACTAAAGCCAAGGTCATTTTAACAGATTTGTATCACTGAGCTCATTTTATGAAGTTTACATACTTTATGTATTTCCAAGCTAACTCCACATACTTTCACCTCCTGGTGTGAACTGCATCTGATATAACTCCTAATGTGGGCTTTTGTCTTCTAGTATAAACCATGCCTAACAATTCATTAAAGCCTAGTTTTTCTATACTACATGACCTTCAAAAAAACTGTTTGAAAAATATCTAGAACCTTTTGAAATTATTAGTCAAGCCAGTACCTACTCTTTTATGATCCATCTTTCAAGTTCAATGCATACTGTCCATCCAGTGTTTTACATGTACATACTTAAGCCCACAATGCCTAATACTTTCCTCAGTCGATCTGAACTCCTATCACTATCAGTTGTGATATATGGCAAAACCAAATATGAGATCTCCCAGATCATAGACTCAAAAATTGACTGCAGATAGATATGCAAGTCACTCTACAAAGTCATCTAGCTGGAATACAAAACCATGGAAAAAGAATCTGACTGGCTACTTGTATCTGAACTCACTTACACCTCCAATCTCATATTTGATTTTCACCAAACCTATCTCAATAAACCTAGTCCCCTTCCATTACCTTAACTCTGACATCATTTCTGTTATTGTTCCCCTTTTCTACTTCTCCTCTTCTTTTTCCTCTCTCTCTCATCTATTCTTTCTTGGGCTGGAAGTAGTACAATTGATAATGCCTCATATTCTACAGATGTTCACCTTGTTTATATGCTTTATACATGGTTCTGGGGTTGTTTCATATTTATGCTTTTTTGTTTACTGTGCCTTGTATCATCCTCATGTTGTATCAGTTAGTATCTAATATAATAGTAGAGTCCTTCTCATGTTTTCCTTGTTGACTCCACATTATTTCCTCAAGGAGACCTTTCTGTTTCCTCATCATCACTAAGTATATATAGTCATAGATACAGTTCTATATCCTTATGCTTTACCAATTGATCATTCTCTCCACTCTTACTCAAGTCTTTGCCAAAGACTAAGTTGTAACCTGAGCCAAGCTTAGAATTTTACACAGCCCTTATTTATCATTTCTTTGTCCTTTTCTTTTTTCATTGAAAAAGGCTTGGACTTGAAACATGTCATAGTCACTCTATTTTTCCTAACATGATCCACTCTAGGTTCATCTTGGTGAGATCAATTACTAATCCCCTCAATGGATGACCAAGCAGTTACGTAAAGAGTGTCCTTGTCCTTATCACCTCATGGCAACCCTCGACAGAAATTGGGAACTTATCTCGCGGAGACTTCAAGAGGTCCTGGGTGCAGATATCATCAAAGCCATCCTGGCCGAAGGTCGGACGCCGAAGGCTTACTGGGGTGTGCGAGCTGATCCATCTGCTGGTGTTAGTTCCTGATTAGTCTTCAGGAACCGCACCTACCGGCAGACGTACGCTGAATCCATCCATGCTAGTTTCTATTATCAAGTATCAGGCTAAGACTTGAACACTGCAGCACACATTGGATACTTTGTACCCTTGACGAAGATCGCTGATTTCCTTCGAGCGGGGGTCGAGGTAAGTGCACGATTTGTTGCCAGAACCAATCCTTTACTTATCTTCCTCAGGTCAAAGTATTACTCGCTGGTA
>Ga0157359_1001114_pt1 | contig 10716 bp, 10 predicted proteins | sample AttcapACBM3_FD_111482 | JGI IMG/M metagenome (GOLD analysis project Ga0157359, IMG submission 111482) | Fungus gardens microbial communities from leaf cutter ant in Botucatu, State of São Paulo, Brazil - Atta capiguara ACBM3 | ecosystem: Host-associated > Fungi > Mycelium > Unclassified ...
GAAGATAGCAAAAATAAAGAAGATAGAGCAAGGAAGTAAGATGATGAAAGAGTTTGTACAGAAGTTTAGAAGGATTATGAAAGAAAGTGAGTATGAAGAGAGGCTGTTGATGGAGAAATTTAAATAAGGCATGAATGGAGTGATTAGACAAAAACTGATATAATGAGAATGCCCCTCTATGTTATGAACTAAAGTCCTTAAAGTTAGATAATAGAATAACTCTTGTATTGAGTAACACAAGAGAACTCGATAGAGAACTCTTCTACAAACTAGTCTACCTTATATAGTCCTACAGATGGTCTGTGCTAACTACTGTGCACCCTATCCTAACAACCATGTGTAGTTCATGAGGCCAACATGTGGTATCCATGTTGTATGACATCATCTGTTCTCGAATCTTCTACTGAATTCTCCCAAGTCTTGTGATTTGTCTTGTGACTACACCATCAGGTTGTGACTGATGTGACAGCATGACCGATCTGCCCTAACTCTAGTTGTTCTGAAAATAGAAAATAGAAAAATAAAATGGAATAAAAATAAAAATGAAAAGTAAAATAAAGAAAAACTAAGTCCACTGTTTGTGAACTTGACACTCTAGAAGTATTGAACAGTGGTATGAAAGAGCAACAAATTTAGACAGGCATTGGAGAAAGAATAGGAGAAAGAAAGAAAGGTTAAGAAAAAGAAGAGAGACAGGAACTCAAATACCAAGGGTGAACATACCATAAAATGCTAGTAAGGCACAATGGCAACAATTGACCCAGTGAGTGCTAGTAAGGCCTACTTTGATGAAAAGAGTAGAAAAAATGAATACAGTTATAGTGTATCTACAACAGTAGATAGAATTTGTACCTAGATACAATATATAAACTATAGATGTAGATAGAATGAGGAACTGTTATAGTTTTGAAGGATTTGGATATTTTGTGAGGAATTGTAGAAATTAGGAAATCATAGAATAAGGAAGAAGGTTTGAATATGAGAACAATAATAATAATAGGAATAATTTAAATAGGGAAGAGAGTCTGGTAGTTCTTAACCAGGCTCTAATAACTACAATAGATTTGTAATACTCAGTAAAGTAATAAACAATAAATCCTGCTACAATTTAGATAATAGGAATTGAACTTGAAAGAATTAACATACAGGAAGGAGTGACAGTAGAAGCATCATTAGATAGTGGTGTGACAGAGTTAGTGACAGGTTCAGAATTTGCAAGAAAGTAAAGATTTAAACTAAAGAAAATAAGAAGAAAAAAGACTTATAAATATAAGAAATATGGACAGTTTCTTTAACAAGAAAAAACCTATTGAGCATATAGTGCAGGTGAATATTTATTATCAGGGACATAGGAAAAGACAATAATTGATGTAGTCAATAGTTAGAAGTAAAGTGTGATTTTGAGAATACTATGGCTTTCTTGCCACAATTCTGAAATTGACTAGAGAACAGGAGAGGTAAAAATAACAAGGTGTCCAAAAAGAGTATGGAAAGCAGTAGAAACCAAAGCAGGAAAAACTAGAGTGGCAGATGCAAAAAAAAGAAAAGAAAAGAGAAAAAGAATATAAGAAGTAAGGAGAGAAAGAACAGAGGAAAAAAGGAAAAAAAAAAGAAAAAAAGAAGAAAAATGAGAGGATCATAAAAATGAAGAAAGTAGCAGAAGAATAGAAAATTTGGAATAAGGAGAAGAAAGCAGCAAAATCTGAAAAAGAGACCAAGAAATTGGTTTTACAAAAATTCTACAAGTGGATCTATATTTTTAGAAAGAAAGCAAGTGAAAGAATGCTGACAAAGAAGTTGTGGGATCATGAAATAGAGGTGAAACAAGGATTTGTGCCAAAGAAGTAGAAGGTATATTCATTATTAAAAGAGAAAAGAAGAAAGATGTATGAGTTTATTAAAGAACAATTAAGAAAAGGGTATATTAGACTCTTGAAGTCACCTCAAATAGCACTAGTGTTTTTTGTAGAGAAAGAGGATAGTAAGAAGAAAATAGTATAAGATTATAGATATTTAAATAAATAGACAATTAAAAATAATTACCCTTTATCCTTAATTTTAAATATTGTAGAGAATATTGGTATAAAGAAAGTATTTACTAAGTTGGATTTATGATGAGGTTATAATAATGTCATGGTACACTTGAACCCTTATAGTTTATTTTGATTTTCTTTTCTTTTTATCTATTTTCTTTGACTTGATTTTTCTATTTCTTTTCTTTTCTATTTCTTTTATTTTCTTGAAAGATTTGGAAGATGAAGAGGCATATGACCACAGTCACATGATGAATCACATGATGTGATGTCATAGGTCTGGAACATAGTAGAAGGAACTGAAATAATGATATCAAGGGCATGGCTATAGTATGTTCATTTTATAGTAACAGTATGGTGGACTCATGGACGATATATGTAGTTTAGGGTAAGACTTGTGATAGTAGTATATATAGCATAGGAAGATATTGAAGACTTCTTGTTAAGTTTTCTTGTGATCTCCATAAGATTATTACTTTATAAGATTACTTAGTACACTATTGACTGTCTTGGTTAGTGGTTGCTATAACAAATAATGTATGAATAAAGGAGAGACAAGTAAAAAACAGCATTCATGATGCCAAAAGACTTATTTGAACCAACTGTAATGTTCTTTGAACTTACAAATTCTCCAATGACATTCTAAACAATGATGAATAAGATCTTACAGGACTTGATCAATATTGGGGAAGTAGTGAGCTTTATCAATAACATTATAGTAGGAACAGAAGAGGAAAAGAGGCATGATGAAGTAGTAGAGGCAGTAGTAAAGAGACTAGTAGAAAATGATTTATATGTAAAACTGGAGAAGTACAAGTGAAAGATGAGAGAAATAGAATTCTTAGGAATAGTAATCAGACTGGAGAAAATCAAGATGGAAGAGAAGAAGATGAAAAGAGTGTTGGATTGGCCAACCTCAAAGAAAGTCAAGAATATATAGAAGTTTTTAGGACTAGCCAATTACTATTAGTGGTTCATTAATAATTTTACATCCATAGCCAGACTATTACACAACTTGGTAAAGAAATATCAGAAGTGGGATTGGACAGAAAAACAGGAGAAGGTATTTAGGAAGTTGAGGGAGAAATTTACAAAAACTAATGTTAGCAATACTAGACTTAGATTTAAAAAAATAAGAATAGAAGTTAATGTGTCAAACTATACAATGGGAGGGTTTTTATCTATGAAATGTGGGGATAGGAAATAGAGGCCAGTAACTTATCTTTCAAAATCTCTCAATGAGATGGAGAGAAACTATGAGATTCATGACAAGGAGATGTTAGTAGTGATTAGGGGATTGGAAAACTGGAGGTATTTATTATAAGACATAAAATTCAAGTTTGAGGTTTAGATAGGCTATAAGAACTTAGAATACTTCACAAAAGTGCAGAAGTTGAACAGAAGACAAGCTCAATAGGCATTATATATTTGTCAAGATTCAACTTCACTTTGAAATATGTACTAGAAATCAAGATAGGAAAAGCAGATGGACTTAATAGAAGACTGGACTGAAAAGTAGGTGTAGAAAAAGAAAACCAAGAATTAATTGAAGAAGAATGAATTTATAGTTTAACAGAAGTAGTAATAGAAGGACCTGATATAGATATATTAGAAAAAATAAAAATAGCCAGAGAAAAGGATAAAGAAGTAGTCAAAGTAATAGAGGAGATAAAGAAGACAGAGGTTAAAGTATTAAAAGGCAATGAATAGTAGATAGAGAGAGATTTAGTATTGAAGAAGGGAAAGTTATATATCAAAGAATGAGGAGTTGAAAGTGAAGATAATCCAGTTACACCATGATGTACTGGCAGTAGAACATGGAAAAAGATAAAAAATAATAGAATTGGTGACAAGAAATTACTGGTGGTCAGAGATGACAAAAGATGTAGGAAAATATGTAGATAGATTTGATATATATTAGAGAATGAAGAATCAGACAGAGGCACCAGTGGGAAAGTTGATGATAAAGTTTTAGAGAGGCTGTGAACACATTTAATAGTAGACTTCATTACAAAGTTACTATTAGTAGCTATGATCCTGGTAGTTTGTGATAGGTTGTCCAAATGGCATATTTTGTGACAATAACAGAAGGAACATTGGCAGAAGGTTTGGCAAGGTTGTTCAGAGATAATACATTGAAGTTGCATGGGTTGCTGAAAAGTGTAATTTTGGATAGAGCTTAGTTTGTAGCAGAATTGACAAAAGAGCTAAACAGAATGTTGGGAATTGAAACAAAGTTGTCAATATTTTTTCACCTACATACAGATAGGCAGACTAACTAAATAAATCAGAAGTTGGAACAATATCTTTGGTTCTTTGTAGATTATAGACAGAAGAATTGTCCAGAATGGCTAACAATAGCTGAGTTTGCAGTTCACAATAAGACACATTTAGCAACTAAAGTGTGTTCATTTATGGCAAACTATGGTAGAAAAATGAGGATGGAAGCAGATGTTAGAAGAAAAGAAAAAGTGGAAAAAGCAATAAAGTTTGTGAAAAGAATAAAGAAAGTGCAGAAAGATGTTAGACACAGTTCATATCTCATTATTTGGGATCTAGTAAGATATCTTGGAAGTTCAAATATATTAGTGTGTTATCTGAGAATACAGAAGACAGGTTGGAATAACCTTTGGCTTTAGCTTGTATGTTAGACCTCTACTAGCTGTACTAGTTACATATTTCAGAACTGGACTTAAGGAACTTAGTGGGTAAAAACTATCAGAGGGTGGCAAGGTATATCATTACTAATACTGGAAAAAATGTTAGTTTTAGTTGATTTTCAGGATAAGCTAGTATAGTGTAACTACTGGATTATATACTAGGTATACTATCTAGGGTAGTTATCAAGTTAGCAAGAGTTTAGTGAGAATATCTAAGGGAAATAAAGAGATATGATTTGTACTAGAAGAGATTAGTGAGTGTAGATAAGAGAAAGAGTGTTATCCATGAGTTGGGACAGATGTGGTCATAATGAAATGTGATAGAAGAGACAGTAGCAATACTAAGAAAAGCATAGAAGAAAATAAAGTGACATATTGATATAACAAAAAAAGGCTAAAGAGTGGAAAAAGAGAGATAAAATGATGTTGAGTATGAAAGATCTGATGTTCAAGAAAAGACTGGCAAAGAAATTAGTAAATTAATATATTAGTCTATATATTATTAATGAGATAGTTTCTACCAATACAGTCAAATCACAACTGTTAACTTCAATGAGAATTTACCTGGTTGTAAATGTCAGTCAAGTAGTAAGATATGGAGAGCAAGTAGAGGGACAAAAAGTAAAGAAAGTTGAACTGGTAAAGATAAATAGAGTCAAAGAATAAAAGATAGAAAAAATTTTGAATAAAAGAAAAATAAGGGAAGTTGTGAAGTATTTTGTCAGAGTTATGAATAATGAACTTAGTTTTATTTATTCTATTTCTCTTTTATTTTTCTTTTCTATTTTTTCTTTTATTTTATTTTTAGTTTTACTTTAGTTTTCTTTATTTTAGACTTAGACAAAGAGTGTGATGTGACATCACATATGATTGTCACAAAAGTCACAAGGCATGATATAAGTGTAAAACATGTCACAGGTCACACAATCATATAACACAGAAAAAAATATAGAAGATTCTAGAATAAATAACATTATATAGTATAGTAACAGTATATTGGCTTTATAAAGAGCACATAGACTTTAGGATAGGTTAGTTATAGTGTGTGCATATACTATGGTTTATAGTATATAAGATAGATCATTTTGTACTTGAAACTTTATCAAGTTCTCTTGTATTACTTAATATAGGAGTTATTTTTTATTCTATTTCTTGTTATAACTTAGTATTAGGCACAGTTTACACCAGAGGGCAAGGTTCATAAGGTTGGCTTGGGAATGTATAGAGTATAAATGAGCTTGGTAATGCAGACTTGTCAGAACAACCTTAGCTTTAGCTTATGTATTATGCTATCTGTTTGCTATGTGGTTGCAACTTTAGATAAGTGGATGAAGTCTGAGATGAAAGTGAGTGCTGATGTTGGTGTGTTGCTTTTGAATACTGGGGATCAAATTCAATAAAAGTTATCTTTGTTGATTATCAGACTAGTGAATTACAGTATAACTACTAGTCTTATATATAAGTCAGATAGTTAGGAAATGTTCAGAGGTTTCAATATATAGCCCAAGTGGAGGTTTTAGTGGTAAAACACTGATAGGGGTCAGATAGGAGAACTCTGCCATAGAAGACCAAGTTCAATAGAAATATTCCTATTATAAAAGACTAGATATCTAAATAGCTATATCAATGCTGTAGGAATGTATTGTAAGAAGAGTGGCCATCATGAAAGATAGACTTGTGTTGAAGATGTTATAATGACAACACTACCATGGGGATGTATCTTTGGAATAGGTGAACTTGACATATAACACTTAGATCTTTGAGTAAAGATAAAAGACTACTTTTGTATTGAGTAACACAAAAGAACTCAATAGAGTTTTAAGTACAAACTAGTCTACCTTGTATACTACAAACCATGGTCTGTGCACACACTACTACTAACCTACCCTAAAGTACATGTGCTTTCCATAAAGGCTAACATGTTGTTATCATATTATATGACATTATCTATTTCAGAATCTTTTATAATCTTCTCTGTATCACATGATGGTGTGACTATGACATATGTGACAACTCTGTAACAGGTGTCACGTTTATGTCACATGTGACATCATGCCACTTCTTCCACCTAAGTCCAAAACAAAAAAAGAGAAAAGAAAACTCAAAATAAAATAAAGAAAAATAAGATAAAACCAAAGAAAAATATAAATATAATAGAGTCCAGTTCATTGTTCACAACACTGACATCCCTTAAACTTAAGTTATAACATATTTAATATGATGGAAGAGATTTACAGCAGAAAATAATACTTAGAAGAGAGAAGAGAACTTAGAGAATGCAAAGAAAGCAGTAGCAGAATTTGAAGAAAGACTTAGTATAGAAGTAAGAAGGCAAGAAAAGTTGAATTTAGCAGAAGAACAAGACTTTAGAAGAGAAGAGTTACTGGGGAAGTATATAACAAAGATATTGTATGGATGTAATGACAGAAAATTTGAGGAAGAATATTTAAGAAAGTTAGAAAAGAATTAATGAAAATAGAAGTCAGTTTCTCTAAGGGAGAAATCTTAAGAGAAGATAATGTCAGAATTGAAGATGGTAAACTCTATTTATTATTTTAAAATTAGCAGTTTATTACACAGAATGTGGTAGTAAATAATAGCTACAATGTAATTACTTAAATAGAAAGAATAATAGAAAAAGAAAATAAAAGAAAAGAATCACTTAACAATGGTTTTACCATCAATTTATACCTAGTATAGTACAGTATTTCCTAGTATATAGTTTTTCTTTTTCCTTCATAGAAGGAGAATACTTTTGAGTTAAACTCAAGGAAAAAGATAAAGTGCTTGAGTGGCTTTCTGTTAGGATTCTAATATTTATTAAACCTCTTACAATTGTGAAGGATATAGTTTCTAGATTTAATTGAATATTCTTTGCATAGACATGCAAAAGGTTCCTTTGGGAAAAACCTAAGTTAGTGTTTTCCTATAACAGTGTGATTTGTGATAGCTCTTGTTACTCCCATATATGACATGTTTGAATGTTCAATAAAGTTGAGCCATATACCATCTTTGGAATAAGTAGGTTTGGTAGGTAGGTTATCATTGTCATTGAGGTCAAGAAATTTTCTTTCTTTGTTATCCAATGTTTGAAAAGTCATCTGCCAATGTTGTAAGATAGAATTACATTTTTCTTTTCTACTGAAGTGCCATAAGGATTTGTATAGGAATATCTGTCAATTTTTAAGCATTTAGTTTCTTTATCAACAGTTGAATGAAGAGACCATTTAACATTGCTAGAGTAGTCCCAAAAGGCAATAGAATTGTCAGCACTTTTGTTGAAAAAAATTCTGAGATCAAGTAAAATAGCAATGAACTGCAATTGGTATGGATGAGTTGACAAACTAAAATATGTCTTACAATGTGTATAATGTCAGTGATAACAATGATTTTTTTAATGTTTAGGAAATCTACAGCTTGATTTATACTACATCTAATTGAAAACATTTCTACTTCTGTGGATGTGACATTTACTGCATAATGAATAGTTTTCTTCATAATACTTCAACTAGATAAGATGTGGGATATGGATGTTGTAACATTATTCTTAATGCTAGCATTAACAACAACAAGGATGATGTTTAGATTTAAAGAAGATTCCTCAAGGATGTTATCAAGTAATCAGAGGTGAGATTTCATGGCTTTAGTATTATTATGATTTACTGTCTGAAAAGAGAAACAATTAGGTAAGTTATCTACTAAACAAAACCCAAATGATAGTTTTTTATGAAGTCTGTTGAATGAAGAATGGACTTCATTTAGGCAATTATTAGTGTTGACAATTGAACTCTTGACTTTGAGATATTGCTTATCTGTTAGATTATCTATTGAAAGACAATAAGATTTAGCATTCTTTGAATGATGGTTATCCAACAGAGAGTTGATTGTATGTTATTTTGGCAGAGACACAACTCTTAAGTGATGTCTACTACTGATTTTTTCTAGGTGATAGTGAATAGGAATAAGACCAGTAATAGTCTTAACTTCTCATATTGGAGATATGTGGAAAGCACTGGTAATTCATAATACAGCTCTATATTGTATTTTTCCCAATTTTTTGAGAGGATAAAAAAGGGGGCCCCTTTGAAATACTACAATTGGAAACTATAAAATGTGATGAGCATAATGATATTTATTTTATTTTATTTTCTATTTATTTTTCTTATTTTAGACTTAAGATTAAGAGTTAGCATAATATTATATATGACTGTTACATAGAAGAATATAAAAGGTTCTAAAATCATAATATCATATAGTATATTTACTATATATCAATTTTATAGATAATACATGCTCTTTAGAATAGACTAGGTTTAGTGTAGCATAGACTATTAGTCCAGTGTATATAGGATATATACTTTGTATTTGTAACTCTATTGAGTTCTCTTGTATTAATCCTAATACAAGATTTTTTTCTTGACTTAATACTTTGAGTCTTCAATCATAATACTTTTATGTTAAGTAACACAAGAGAACTCAATAGAGTTTCTAGTACAAACTAATCTATTTTATATACTATAGACTGTGATTTGTGCACATACTATAACTAACTTATCCCAAAGTCTATATCCTTTCTATAAGGCTAATATATTATTGTTATACTATATAATGTTATTTATTTCAGAATTTTTCATAGCCTTCTTCATATCATGTGATTGTGTGATAATGACTATGACATATATGATGTCATATCACACTCTTTCATTTAAGTCCAAAATAAATTAAAATAAATTAAAATAAAACCAAGTCCAATGTTCACAACTCTGACATCACTTCTCCCTTTTATAGTTCTTCTTTAAAGAAACCTAGTCCAATTTCTTTTTGTTTGGATGAAATAATAGAAAATCAAAAAATAAGTATTTAAAGAAGTTAGGGAGAAATTGGACAAGATGGAAATTTTTTTTTGCTATATACTTTCTCAGTAACTCACTCCTCCTAAATTCCTTTACATTCTGATTCAACTTTATCTTTCACAATTTTTCTAAGATTTTGTTTCTTCCTACTCCTTCCTATCACCTAATTTCAGTACTCATCCTTCCCTCAAACTCTGCTACTACTTCCTTTGTATTTTCCAAGTCCTTCTTTATTTTCCAAGTATTATTTTCTACTGTGAACTCTGTTTAACATACTAAATACTTTATTACTTCTCATACTTTTTGTTTATTTGAAATTTTCTCAACTTCCCATTTTTCTACTCTATCAACTTCTATTGGTTTAGATTCTTCCACTTTAAACTCCTTTATTAGTTCTCTATACCTCACAACTCTACTAATGTTTATAACCAGATAAATCCTCATAGAGGCCAGCAGCTTTAGCTTTATTACATTCTTCAACATTACTTCTTCAACTATATATGGTCTCACAAAACTCTTTGTCAACTTCTTTACTAGCCTCTTCTTAAACACCAAGTTCTTCATGCTTAACATCATTCTATTACCTTTCTTCCATTTTCAACTTTTCTTTATTCCATATTATTAGCTTGCCTCTTCATCTCTTTCTATGTTTTCTTCAATACTGTCTCAGTTTCTTTCTAAAATTTTGTTATTCTTTCTGCAAACTTTGCCACTTTCTCCACTTTTCCTTTTCTTCTAATATCTGCTCCCATCCTCATTTTTCTACTATATTTTGCCATAAATGGAGATATCTTAGTTACTGAATATGTCTTATTGTTAACTCCAAACTCAGCTGTTACTAGTCATTCTGGCCAATCTCTCTATCTATACTCTGTAAAGAACTTCAGATACTGTTCCAACTCTTAATTCATCTATTCTGTATGCCTATCTATTTGTGGATGAAATGCCATTAACAATCTTATTTCAATCCCTAATATTCCATTCAACTTTTTTGTTATAACTTTTTTGTTACAACCCTAAGCTTAGCTTAGATTATAACTTAGACAAAGACTTTAGAAGAAATAATCAATTTGTAAATTGTAAAAATATAGGACTGTATCTATTACAATATATACCTATGGACTATGAGAAAAGCATATTATGTTCATGAGTAATACAATAAAGATAAAA